>Ga0315283_10001318_pt1 | contig 19855 bp, 9 predicted proteins | sample YL17G09_0_MG_FD_204541 | JGI IMG/M metagenome (GOLD analysis project Ga0315283, IMG submission 204541) | Sediment microbial communities from Yellowstone Lake, YNP, Wyoming, USA - YL17G09_0 | ecosystem: Environmental > Aquatic > Freshwater > Lake > Sediment | place: USA: Wyoming | collected... | reverse complement strand
CCTGGGATACATTTTAGTCAACAGGGATAATGTAGGTATTCAACCTGGCTCGCGTTCGTACGAAAGAAGCTGGATTCGTGATGGTGCTTTAACTTCATCTGCACTTCTAAAATCAGGAATTGTTACTGAAGTTAAAGACTTTATTGACTGGTACACGGCTCATCAATATGAAAACGGAAAAGTTCCCTGTGTTGTTGATCAAAGAGGCCCTGATCCGGTTCCCGAAAATGACAGCCACGGTGAAATGATTTATCTGATCCGCGAATATTTCAACTTCACGCACGACACGGCTTTCCTGGAGTCAAAAAACAGCAATGTCCTGAAGGCAGTAGAATATATCGAATCGCTGATTGCCCGGCGATCAACAGATTATTATAAATATGGGAACGATAGTTTGCGATCTTTTTACGGCCTGGTGCCCGAATCAATTAGCCATGAAGGGTATTCCGCCAAAGCCATGCACTCCTACTGGGATGATTTCTTTATCATGAAAGGGTTGAAAGACGCTACCGAGATTCAAAAAATACTTGGTGAAACAGAGAATTACGAAAAGATAAAAAAGATTCGCGATACGTTTTCAGAGAATCTTTACAATTCATTACGACTCGCAATGAAATTAAGGAAAATTAATTACATACCTGGTTGTGTTGAACTTGGCGATTTTGATGCAACATCAACAACCATCGCCTTAACTCCTTGCAATGAACTGAAAAATCTGCCCAAACCGCAGGTTTACAACACCTTTGACAAATACTATGAATTTTTCAAAAACAGGAGAGACGGGAAACTGGATTGGATCAATTACACTCCTTATGAAAATCGTTTGATTGGCTCTTTTATTAGTCTGGATCAGCCGGAAAGAGCTCATGAGTTAATCGAATTTTTCTTAAACGATCAGCGTCCGCAGGGATGGAATCACTGGGCTGAAGTGGTGTGGAAAGATTATCGCTATCCAGGTTATATAGGAGATATGCCCCACACCTGGGTTGGCAGTGATTTAATCAATGCGATCCGATCCATGTTTGTTTATGAAAATGAATATGATCAATCACTTGTTCTGGCTGCTGCACTCTGCCAGGATTGGATTGATGAACCTGAAGGAATGTCAGTGCTGAATCTGCCGACATATTATGGCGAGATTTCTTATAAAATAAAAAAAGAAGGCAACAAGTATCTCTTCTCAATTTCAGGCGATGTAAAACTTCCGGCCAACGGGATTAAAATTAAAAACTTTAACACATCGAAACTTCCGGCAAGAGTCACTGTTAACGATCACGAAATAAAAGACTTTACGAACAAGGAAATTACCATAAAAGTGTGTCCTGCAGAAGTAATGATTTATTATTAACTTTCAACAAATACTGATTTAAAATGGGAGAAGAAATTACAATGGATCAAAGAACAAAACCTGAAGGTTATATTCCCTTTACACAGTTAGCGGCCTATGGCGCCGGCGGTATTATTCCCATTGCCCTCTTCAATGTAGCCGGAATACTGGTTGGCCTGATGGGCAATATAAGCTTGGGGCTTAGTGCCTTCTGGCTGGGATTTATTCTGATTATCCCCCGCTTGTGGGATGCTGTTTCCGATCCTATCATTGGTCATATTTCGGATAACACCCGAACAAGGTGGGGACGGCGGCGTCCTTACCTGCTCTTAGGCGGAATATTGGTTTCAATCACTTTTGTGATCATGTGGTGGATTCCCAAAGGCGAAATGGTGCAAACCTGGTTCCCGACTGAATCAAGCTACCATGCGTTTCAGCTTGTCTATATTCTTATTACACTCCTGTTATTTTTCACTGCCGTAAATATTTTCGAGATTCCTCACGGTGCCCTTGGTATGGAGATGACTACCGATTACCACGCGCGCACCCGCCTGTTCAGCGCCAAAAGCTTTGTCGGAAATCTTTTTGCCATGAGCACACCCTGGCTTTTCGCCCTCGCCAGCATGGAAATTTTCAAAGGTCCGGGAGGTAATGAAGCCGATGGCATGCGCTATGTTTCCATAATGATCGCAGCCATTCTTATTCCACTTTCTTTCTGGTGGTTTTTCAAATTACGCGAACCGGGATTTCAAAAAGCTGCAAAGCAGGAAAAAACGCACTTCTGGAAAGATATGAAATTAGTTGTCTCCAACAGAAACTTCGTCATGCTGACGCTGACGGTTTTCACACTGGCTATGGGCTTTAATTTCGTGCAGCTACTCGGCTCGTATATCCCTATTTTTTATGTTTTCGGGGGTGATAAAGTTGCCGGGGCTACGATGCTCGGAATTAACGGAACCGTCTGGGCCATCACCGGTGTGCTGGCTGTGTTTCCACTCAACTGGATAAGCCCTAAATTGGGTAAACGGAGCACCCTAATCATCGCTATGGTACTAATGAGCGTTGCACAACTCTCCAAGATTATATGTTACAACCCTCACTATCCATACTTAATCCTTATACCTACTATTTTGCTTTCGGCCGGCATGTTGTTTTTCTTTACACTCGGATCGTCAATGGTAGGCGATATCTGTGATGAAGATGAACTAAACACGGGTCATCGCTCAGAGGGAAGTTATTATGCTATATTCTGGTGGTTTATAAAAATGGGAACAGCCCTGGCCAGTTTTGTTGCAGGAGCGCTGATCGTATTTACCATGTTCGATGAAGCACAGGTTACAAAAGTCGATAGCTTACAGGGTAATATCAGGGAACTCAGGAGCAAGATTCAAACCTGGAACGGCGATGAAGGGTTTAAAGGCTCGACTGCTAATCTGCTCGTAACCACGAAAAAACAAGTTGTTGATGCTCTTGATGAGTCAAAAATTTTTGTGAAATTCCTTGAAAAAGAATCAGTAAAAAAGGATAATGAAGCAAATCAGAATGTGTCAGAATACCAGGGCGATCGAAAATCTGCGCTGCTCGGTGCTTTGTCGGTCACAAAATCAACGGTTGACGGCTTGGAACACATACAGTCGCGTATAGATGCTCTTGGACCTCAGGCCCTGGACTCGGTAATTATGAATCTTGCAAACAAAGCAGTGTCGCTTACACTTCAAACCAAATTTGAGAAAGCAAAGGTGACTTCATTTGAGCTTATATCGCATCTGGAATCCAAATCCCTGGTGCCCAAATTGATTAAAAAAGAAGAAACGGATAAACACTATAATCAAATCATGAAGGAAATTACTGAGGTTAGAGCCAGGATTACCGACATTGAGACGACTTCGTCCCTGGCTTCGCTGGATAAAGATCTTGGTACAATCGAAAATGATATCATGCCAATAACAAAGCAGACACCCTATACCCTGTTGATGATGCGTGTAGTCGAAATCGGTTTGCCCTTCTTATTGAGTTTGCTCTCTATTTTCTTTGTCCTCCGCTACTCACTTACCGAGAAACGATCGCACGAAATCAAGGAACTTCTCAAGCAAAGAAATGCTCAACTTGCAAATGGGGAGAATAATGCGCCGGAGCCAACTGTTGGATAGGAATATGGGTATAGAGGTATAGGGAAATAGGGGATCTTACCTATCAACCATATACCTTATACCTTTTACCCACCCTATACCTCTCAAATCTAAATTATAATTTCAATTCAAATACTGTCATGACCTTCACCATCAAAGAAAATAACTTCTACCTCAACAACAAAAAGGTGTTTCTCAATTCGGGAGAGATCCATTATTTCCGGATTAAACGCGAGTTGTGGGACAAGCACCTGTATGCTGCCGCAGAAGCCGGTCTGACCACTGTAAGCACGTATGTTCCATGGGCATTTCATGAATCCGTTGAGGGAGTTTTTGATTTTGATGGTTCCACAAGTCCTGAACGTGACCTGAAAGGCTGGATTGAAAGTTGCCAGGCTCACGGATTACATTGCATCGTAAAACCGGGCCCTTTTATACTTGCAGAGTATCGCGGGGCTGGTTTGCCTGATTGGTTTATGGATCAATACAGCGATGAAGTAAAAATGCGCAATAGCAAAGGTGGCGTTGTTGCAAGTGACGGAGTGAGCCTTTTTAATGAGAAATACCTCGAAAAGGTTACTTTGTGGTATGATAAAATCATGCCTTTTATCAGCGAACATCAATTATCCAACGGTGGCCCGATCATTATGATGCAGATCTGTAATGAAATTGGCGTTTTCTCGTGGCTTGCACACCAGGCTGACTATTGTGACGCAGTGAAAGATCGTTTCATTGCGTTTTTGTCGAAAAAATTTACCGGTATTCAAGAGCTTAATAGCCTGTGGGAAACTGATTACAAAGACTTTGCCCACGTTGAACTTCCACCGGATGGAAGACTTCCATATGCTTCAAAAGCAGACCGCGGCCGAGATCACGAATGGCACAATTTCTGGCGGAACTATTATGGCGATTATCTGAGAATGCTGACAGGAATGGCCCGGGAAAGAGGCGTGACAGTTCCTTTATATCACAATCTTCCCGGCTGGATTTATGGCAGCGGATATGAATTCCCTGTCAACATTACGATGTACGAGGATTTATTTCTCGATAAGAGTGAGATCATTTTCGGAGTGGATCATATTCCGGAATTCCTGTCGTACCGCAACATGCACGACGACCGGATTATAAATGATATTACTTATGCCATGCAAGGCAACAAACCGTTGTTTGCCGCCGAATTCCAGAGCGGTTCGCGCGAATATCATGTAGTTACCAATCCGAGGGAGATGGAGCTTTTCTACAAAGCAAGCGTTGCCAACGGCCTCACTGGCTGGAACTACTATATGTTTTCGCAGGGACGAAACAGAAGGCACACAGGCTACTCAGGATCAACCTTTTACTGGTTTAATCCTCTTACTCCGGAAGGAGAACGCACAAGCGCTTTCCCGTTGGTTAAACGAATGAATAAAATCATCAAAACCTCCGAAAGTCTTATTGTTGATTCAAAGCGAAAAGCAGAGGTTTGCGTCTTTTTCTATCCACCTTACTATGCCTCTGAGTTGGAAAGACCAGTAGAAGGAGCATGTGAACTCCAATTCACAGCATCTGCCATTCGCAGACCAGCCTATTTTGATGGATTATTGAAAGTGCTGCAGTTCCTTAATATCGATTACGATATGATGGACCTGAGTAAGGCTTCTGCTGATAAAATGAAAAACTACAAACAGGTTTGGGCATTCAGCACGGATGAAATGAATTGGAGGGAACAGCAAACCATCGTTGAGTATGCCAAAGCCGGTGGCAATATCGTTATTTTTCCTTATCTGCCTGATCGTGAAATGTCGCAGAAATCTTGTACTATCATTCGCGATGCGCTTTCAATATCTCCATCGGGAAGCGAAACCATCGATTCTCCATTAATCGATGTTTATGATCTGAAAGATATCAAGTGTGCCAATCCGCAAAGTGTTTTTACTGGAGAATCACTGGCCGGTGCTGAAATTATTGCCCGCACACTTCGTGGTTCCGCCTGCGGATTCACAAAAGCTTTTGGCAAAGGAACAGTAATTCACCTGGGAACCTGGATCGGCTTCGACACCGAAGGACAGAAACCGGTGTATGAAGCAATTCTCAACAGGTCAGATGCAAAACTTCGGCAAGCTCATTCCGACAATGAAAATATTGCCGTTCGCGAACGCTTTACCAGCGAAAAGGCTGCAGTACTTTTCGTTGCAAATTACTATAACGAAGAACAAACCGGAAAAGTTAAATACACGCATCCTGAAACCGGCGAAACTATCGCAATCCCTTACTTACAGAATGAAATGCTTTGGCCTGCATTATACGGTTTACTTACTCCTGTTTGTATGGAAGTTTCTGACGGATTAAAGATTCTGCACAGCACTTCTGATATTCTCGGGATTTCAAAAACAAATGATCAGGTTGAGATTACACTTTATGGCGATCGTGACCTGGCAGGAGAAATAGTTTTCGAAGGTCCTGGAGTGAAAAGGATCAATTCTGCAACAATTGATGGTGAAGCAGCCAGAATAGTCCGGGATGAAAAACGGATTGCATTCATTTACAGTCACAAACACAGGAGTGAGATGATTCTGAACATCAGAATCAATTAAGAAGGTTGAATCAGTGATTAGATTCAGAGGTAAGCATCGGATTTATATGCCGCGGCTATTTGATGATTTCCCGTTGGCTTAAGCCAACGGGGATTGATATCCCCCAATAGCCGTTTTAAAAATAAACGCAAATTAAGTATGTCTAAAATTAGGGTAAAAAATACGGAAGTTTCAGTTATTTTGGTAAATGATTCAGACTACATATCGCTTACTGACATTGCCAAATATAAAACCGATGATACGAGTGCCGTTATTGGAAACTGGATGCGAAACCGAAATACTATAGAGTTTCTTGGCATTTGGGAAACGCTTTATAATCCCAATTTTAAACCCCTCGAATTCGAGGGGTTTAAAAAAGAGGCAGGATTGAACGCTTTTACTATGTCGCCCCTAAAATGGATTAATTCAACCGGTGCGGTTGGTATTATTGTAAAGTCAGGTCGCTATGGAGGAACTTTTGCCTACAAAGATATTGCCTTTAAATTTGCAAGTTGGGTATCGGTTGAGTTCGAGTTGTATATTATCAAAGAATTTCAACGCTTAAAAGAAAAAGAACAGAAACAGCTCGGCTGGTCGGCAAAACGGGAACTGGCTAAATTAAACTATCATATCCATACCGATGCCATTAAGCATAACCTTATACCACAGGAACTTTCGCCGGCTCAAACATCGATTATCTATGCTAATGAAGCTGATGTGCTGAATGTTGCCTTGTTTGGTATAACAGCCAAAGAATGGCGGGATGTAAATCCTACTTTAAAAGGAAATATTCGTGATTATGCAACCATCAACGAATTGATTTGCCTGTCGAATATGGAAAATCTGAATGCGGTGTTTATCAATGAAAAGATGCCCCAAAAAGAACGATTGATAAAATTGAACCAAATAGCCATTCAGCAAATGAGCATTTTACAAGTTGTTGAAACGCGGAAATTGTTGAAATAAAATCCTTGTAATTATTCAGCCCAGTAGATTATTGAAAAACAAATCCTTTCCATGGATTACGAATGTTTCGCTGATTGGGATTAAACTAATTCGCTCAAATTTAACATAAAAACCATCTTTGAAAGCAAAAAAAACTGTACTAACTTAGCGAAGTGGACTTTTAGCTTATCCCGCTTTTTTGAGGGATGAGAAGCAAATAACATGGCTATATCACCGAGGGTAAACTGTGGCAAAATGGCGAATTATTAGCTGCGCACAGGAGGCCGCTGCCCGAAGCTGAGTGGGTGTATAGTTACAATGATTTCTGGTTAGTCATTTTATTTATCAATCAAATGTCATGAGGCAAAAATTATTTACGCTAATCTTTTTGTGTGCTGTTCTGATTGCTTCGGCACAAAGGGATAATTACCGGCAGGAGTTGCAAAATCTCGCTGATATTTCTCGACTGTCGTTATATCGTATCGGTGACACTGAACAATTATCCAGTTACGACCGGACAGGAGGTAATGACGATGGTTTTTCAGGCAAATATTCATCTGTCAGGAAAGATCCTGAAGGATTAGTGATTGCTGACCTGAAAGGTCCTGGTATTATAAACCGGATATGGACTCCGACACCTGATGCAGACACCATAAAATTCTATTTCGACGGGGAAAAGACGCCAAGGATCAGCATTCCTTTCATCAACTTGTTTAATGGAAAAAGCTACCCATTTGTTTCACCCCTTTGCGGCACACAGATAGGCGGTTATTATTGTTACCTGCCCATTCCTTACGAAAAATCGCTGAAAATTGTTTTTACAGGAAAAACCATGCGGTTTCATCAAACTGAGTACCGCAGTTTGCCGGAAAATGAAAAAATGAAATCTTTTTCAGTCGGCATGTTTGCCAACTACAAAGACATGTTTGAAAAAATTGCGGCAGCCTGGAGCAAACAGGTTTCACCGCTTCAGGCTTATGGCAGCAAGTTGAAATCGAAAAAGGTAAATCTCACTTTACGTTCAGGCGTTGAACAAACTATTTTTGAATTAAAGAAGGGTGGCCGGATTGCCGGTATTGAACTCTGTGCAGGCAGCGACCTTTTGCAGGCCTGCCGCAAAGTAATGTTAACTGCCAGGTGGGACAACGAGACTAAAAATGCATTGGATCTTCCGTTGCACGACTTTTTTGGTTTTGCATTCGGTAAACCGGCCATGCAATCCCTACTGCTGGGTTCCGACAACCAGAAACTTTATTCATACCTGCCCATGCCATTTGATCGTTCGGCAGAAGTAAAATTAAAATACGACAAACTCATTGCAACTGATCCTGACGAGATAATGATATCGGGAATAGTATATTATACGGAGGATAAGCGGGACGAAAAGAACGAAGGCAAACTATATGCACAGTCGCGAAGAGTGTATAATGGAGCGCAGGCCGTTCCGCATACAATTGCCGATGTAAAAGGGAAAGGTCATTATATTGGAACAATACTGATAGCGCAGGGACTCGAGGATGGTCATACCATGTTTTTTGAAGGGGATGACATCGCCACTATTGACGGGAAGATGAAATTACATGGCACCGGTTCGGAAGACTATTTCAACGGAGGCTATTATGCCATTCTCGACAAATGGGATGCCAGGGTGAGTCTGCCTATACACGGTTGTCTCAGATACGATCAGATGACTTCCCGCACAGGGGGATTCCGGTTCTACCTTTCGGATAAATTAAATTTCGAGAAATCATTCAACCTTACCATAGAACATCAACCAGATAACGCTCAGAACGTAAAAACAGATTATACATCCATTGGTCTTTTTTATGCTGAAAATCCACTATTTGAAAATACGGAGATAAGAATTGACGATAAGGTTGTTAAAATTCCACATCTGGATAAATTAACCCCTCAGGGTATGTTAATCTCCCTCTATTGGCTTGCTACAGCAGATTTTGAGGACCCTTCAATAGTCTTTGGTTTAAAAAAATCGGATTCATGGACAACAACCGTTGATATGGAAGCTATTCCAATTGTGCAAGTGTCACTACCAGGATTGGACAATGGACGGTATAAACTTTATATAGAATATGGCAGAACCGAAAATTCAGGTCCGTTTAGTGTATGGCAACGTTTGAAACAGGTATCGGACTGGATTCCCACAGATATTGAAGCAACTCCGACCAATCAGGGAAAAACCATATATATGGGTGATATTGACATAACAGAAGAGTTGAAAACGATAACCCTCCGCAAAAAAATTGCGGACGATGCATCTGTACGTGTTTATAAATTTCTCTTTGAAAAAATAAACAATCCTGAATAGTAGAATAAAAAGAAAAGTGACCTATAACAAGGTTTTAGAAATAGTGGCGGTTCAGTGCTTAATTAAAGATTCGTGTTCCGATAGCTATTGGGATTCTAGATGGCAGATCGTTTAGCACCAGGAAACCGACACCTTTGCCAAACCCCAAAACGATAAATAAAATGAAAATCAAAAATTCCCTCGGCCTCTCCTTTGATTTTCTGGAAAATGGTTCAGTAAAGAGCATTGAAGTGAACCCGATCCGGATAAGCCTCAAAGCGGCAACCCCTTATTCAAAATCGGGAGCAAACATATTTCTGAGAAAAAGGGCAGCCCCCATTGAATTTAAAGCTCTTTTAGGCCCGGAAAGCAACAGCCGTTTCCAAATCACTGAAGAGGCTTTTGTTGCTAAAGGCAGTTGGGAGGGCATTGATTACCAATACATGCTGAAACTTTCGCAGAAAAGCCTTAGCTGGCAGTGGAGCATTGACATTCAAAACAGATCCGGCAATTCAGTTGACCTCGACCTGATTTATGTGCAGGATGTCGGGTTGAAGCCAATAACAAATGGCTTGGTGAATGAATATTATGTGAGCCAGTATATTGAAAGACTTGTGCTTGAAGATGCAAAGTATGGTTCAGTGATTTGCTGCCGTCAGAACACCAGAGAATCTGTGGGAAATCCTTGGATGAAGATAACTTGCAAAAATAATGCAACTTCAGCAAGTACAGACGGAATGCAGTTCCTGGGAAAAACTTTTCGTGAAACAGGAATTCCTGAAGGATTGAATGCAGAATTCCTCGGTGGAGAATATGCCGGCGAATCATCCATGGTTGCCTTACAGGAGAAACCTTTTACTTTGGATTCCGGACAAAAGCACAACAGCTGTTTTGTGGCTACTTATCTGGATGATCATCCAACAGCAACTTCTGCGGCTGATTTAAAGAAACTGCCGGATGTGATGCTGGAATTTCAAGATGAAACTCTACCTCAAAATCCGGATGAGTTTTTAGAATCTAAAAGTAATATTTTTAACACATCAGCTTTTTTACCTGTTGATGATCTGAGCGATGAAGAGCTTAACCTTTTCTTTACAAAAGAAAGGCGACATTCAGAAACAGATAATGGGAACCTGCTGTCGTTTTTCTATGGCCCGAACTATCATGTAATGCTGCGTGCCAAAGAAATTATGGCCGACCGGCCACATGGGCACATCATGCAAGCCCAGGCCGGATACAAAGCCGATGAGAATATTGTATCAACCACCTGTTTTGCTTGTGGAGTTTTCAATTCGCATATTACGCAAGGCAATACTAATTTCAATATTTTTCTTTCAGTTTGCACCAGCCAGTTTAACGATATGCCCGAAACCGGGCAGAGAATTTTTGTTGAGCTCGATGGCCGGTCCTTGTTGCTTGGAGTTCCTTCTGCTTTTGAAATGGGCTTAAACCATTGCCGGTGGATATATAAATACGGGGGAAATATCTTTCAGGTCCGCACCTGGACTTCGAAAACATCTCCAAGGGTGAATATGGATTTTAAAGTCTTAAGCGGCGAAAATGTAAAATTGCTCATTACGCATCATTTCGACGCAAGCAATGGCTGGACAGTTGCTCCGGGAATTACTCCCGGAGAGTTTGTTTCCAGACCAAAGGCGGGAAGTATGATCGCAGAAAAGTTCCCGCAGGCACAGTTCCGTATACTGGTGAACAGTAATTCTGAATTTGAAGCATCCGGCGACGAAGCACTTTATTCTGATTTTAAAAGCCGTGGTGACACATTTTTCGTACTTGATGTAAAGAAAACTGACAAGTTCTCAATGAGTTTTGTTGGCGAGGTTTGTGCCACAACCACCGTTGAAAAAATAAAAAATGCCAATCAGCAATTTGAATCGGATTGCAGGGATGCCCAAAAGGGGTTGAATGACATGAGTTTAAACCTTTCTTTGAAGGGAAACAACGAAGATACAGTGGCTATCCAGGAAATACTGCCCTGGTTTTGCATGAATGCGGTTACCCATTTTCTGACGCCACATGGATTAGAACAATTCGGCGGTGCTGCCTGGGGTACGCGTGATGTTTCTCAGGGACCTTTTGACCTACTGCTGAATCTTCAAAAATTAGAAGATGCCAAACAAGTACTCCGCACTATCTTTTCCAATCAAAATACAGTGGGCGATTGGCCACAATGGTGGATGTTCGACAGCTATTTCAACATCCGCGCCGGTGACTGCCATGGTGACGTGTATTACTGGTGTATCATTTCGCTGAGCAGCTATATAAAAGTTACAGGCGATGATAAATTCCTGGACGAAATCCTGCCTTATTACCATGAGAAAGGGGTTGCCTTTGCAGAAAAAACGACACTTAGCGAGCATCTCGACAGGCTTATTAAGATGATTGTGGATTCCTTTATTCCTGGCACTGCAATGGTTTCTTTTGGTGGAGGCGACTGGAACGATTCACTGCAACCCGTGAGCAAGGAACTGGCCGAACGCATGATTTCGAGCTGGACGGTGGAGATGAATTACCAGGCTTTTAATGAATACAAACATGTATATTCACAAACTGGTAATACTGAAAAAGCGAAAGAACTCGATGAAATCTGTTTAAAGATTAAATCCGATTTCAACAATTACCTGGTAAAAGATGGAGTTGTGGCCGGGTACGGTCTGGTCGAAAATGATGGAAGTATCAGCGTATTGCTTCACCCAAGTGACACCACAACCGGTATAAAGTATAGCTTACTGCCAATGGATCGTGGTGTGATCAGCGGGATTTTTACAAAAGAACAGGCACAGCATCACCAGGAAATAATTGATCAAAACCTGAAAGGACCTGATGGTGTCCGGTTAATGTACCGGCCACTAAAGTACAAAGGTGGCATTCAGGAAATTTTTCAGCGTGCCGAAAGCAGCACTTTCTTTGGGCGCGAAATCGGGCTTATGTATGTGCACGAACATATCCGTTATGCTGAGTCACAGGCTATACTTGGTAATGCCGATGCCTTTGTAAAAGCTCTCCGGCAGGCTAATCCTGTGGCATACAGGAATGTTGTACCATGTGGTGATATCCGGCAGGCCAACTGTTATTACAGCAGTTCGGATGTAGCATTTAAAAACCGGTATGAAGCCGATGAACGATACGATGAAATTAAAACCGGAAAAATTAAACTGAGGGGCGGATGGCGGGTATATTCAAGCGGACCAGGTATCTTCATAACCCTTATTATCTCACGCTTGCTTGGATTGCGGACTGAAGTTGGGAAAATAATTATTGATCCTGTCATCCCACAATCAATGGATGGTTTATCAGCCTCAATGGATTTTATGGGACATTCTGTAACATTCTGCTATGCTGTGAAAGAGGATAATTATAGTCCGAAAAAGATTTCCATCAACGGCAAAACAATTGACTTCGTTTATGAAAACAACGCATACCGACTAGGTGGAGCAGTCATTCGTTCCGATCATTTTCTATCCTTGTTAAATCATCAGGATAATGTTGCAGAGATACTTTTGTAGCAATATTTTAACGTCCACCAATTAACTAACTTAAAGCAGATGAGATATTTAAACCTGGTTCTATTTATAAACTTATTCTGTTTCATAGCTTGTAAGAGTCAGCCTGCAAATCAATCAAAGCAGCAAAAGCCTGCAGTAGTCTCTGATGATTCGCTACTGACTCTTGTGCAGCACAACACGTTCCAATACTTCTGGGAAGGTGCCGAACCAGTTTCGGGTCTTGCCTGCGAGCGTATTCAAATGGATGGAAACTATCGCGAAAATGACCAATCCGTAATTACTGCAGGGGGCTCTGGTTTTGGTGTGATGGCCATCCTGGTTGGTATCGAACGGGGTTTCATAAGTCGTGGGGAAGGTTTCGGTCGTCTAAGAAAGAATGTCGACTGGCTGGCAAAGGCTGACCGATTCCATGGCGCCTGGCCTCATTGGATGTATGGCGAAACAGGCAAAGCAAAGCCTTTCAGCCCCAGGGATAATGGCGCAGACCTCGTGGAATCGGCTTACCTGATGCAGGGTCTCCTGTGTGTCAGACAGTATTTCAAAGATGGAAATGAAAAGGAGAAGCTACTGGCTGCTGATATCGATACACTTTGGAGAGAAGTGGAATGGTCGTGGTTCACCAAAGGTGGCAAGGATGTATTATACTGGCATTGGTCGCCCAACAATGGTTGGGAAATGAATGTCCCGGTGGAAGGCTACAACGAGTGCCTGATAACTTATGTGATGGCCGCCTCTTCTCCCACGCATACTATACCTGCAGAGGTTTACACCAAATGCTGGGCGCAGAATGGCAATATTGTAACTAAATCAGGTGGCAAATATGGATATGAACTTACCCTAAGGCATGACGGTGCCGAAGAATATGGCGGGCCCCTCTTTTGGTCGCATTATTCCTTTCTCGGACTTGACCCCAGGGGGCTAAAAGATCAATATGCCGATTATTGGATCCACAATGTAAACCATACCCTCATCAACCGGCAGTGGTGCATCGAAAATCCCAAAGGCTACAAAGGCTATGGCGAAAACTGCTGGGGATTGACGGCAAGCTATTCAGTAAAATTCTATGCAGCCCATGCCCCGGGTGTGAAAAATGACCTGGGTGTCATCTCTCCAACTGCTGCCCTATCTGCTTTTCCGTACACACCCGAATATTCAATGCAGGCATTGAAGCATTTCTACTTTGATTTAAGTGACAAAATCTGGGGAAAGTATGGCTTTTATGATGCCTTCAGCGAAGAGGCTGATTGGTATCCACAGCAATATTTAGCCATCGACCAGGGACCGGAAATAGTGATGATCGAAAATTACAGGAGCGGCCTGTTATGGAAATTATTTATGAGTTGCCCCGAAGTAAAGGAAGGTTTGAAAAAACTGGATTTCAAGAGTCCAACTCTCAATTAATATAAAGAAAACATTAATGAACGAATAAAAAATCAAATATTTGTTTAAAAGCTTAATTGACGGGAGATATAGCCCCTTTCAAAAAAGCAAAAAGTCCTATTACCTTCTCTTCGAAGGAGAAGGTGCCGAAGGCGGATGAGGTGATAGGCGTTGGGGGGGAGATATTACTTTACTTTAATTTTAACTCGGTTAACTTTTAATAATGATTAAAAACATACTATAATGGTTCAAAAATTTACGATACTCTTCTTGCTTTTAGTCTCCGGAGTTTCAGTTCTGGCACAAAAGCAAGTTAAAACTACTGGACAAAACCGCAATTCTATTCCTGCTGTTGGCATAGTGAAAAATTTATCCGATTCAGCTTTGCTCGAGATCGTTCAGCGCCAGACCTTCCGATTTTTTTGGAATTATGGGCACCCCGTAAGCGGGTTAGCCAGAGAACGAAGCAATACCGTTTTGGCCGAACATTACTGGGATTATATCAACGAAGCCTGGGACGAACCTAATTTCAGTAAGACAACTTTTGGATCCGATGCCTGTGCCATTGGTGGAACTGGTTTTGGAATCATGAGTACGATAGTTGCGGTCGAAAGAGGATGGATCAGTCGTGATACTGCGGTAGGCAGGCTAATACAAATAGCTGATTTTCTGATTAATGCTGATTGTTATCATGGCATTTACCCGCATTTTATGAATGGTCAGACCGGTAAAACCATAAAATTCGATCGCCTGGATGATGCAGCCGACATTGTTGAGACTTCTTACCTGATGATGGGATTTTTATGTGTCCGGGAATATTTCAACGAAGACATCCCAAGGGAAAAATACTTACGCAAAAGAGTTGATCAGATGTGGAACGCGGCTAACTGGAACTGGCATACCAACGGTGAGAATAGATTATACTGGCACTGGAGTCCCAACAATGATTTTGATATGAATTTCCCGATCACAGGCTGGAACGAATGTTTGATTACCTATATTATGGCCGCTTCGTCACCGCGTCATGCCATTTCGAAAGAAGTATACAACGTAGGATGGGTTGGCAGCGAGGGCTTCAAAAACGGGAAATCATATTATGGTTTTAAACTCCCTTTAGGAAATTATGCTATGGGAGGACCTTTGTTTTTTGAACAATACACATTCCTGGGAATTGATCCTAACGGATTGATTGATTCACCTGGAAATGATTACCAGCAACAAACACTAAACCATACGCTTATCAACAGGGCCTATTGTATTGATAATCCAAAAAAATATGCCGGTTATGGCGAAAATTGCTGGGGTTTAACAGCCGGCGACAGTTATAAAGGATACGTAGCACACTGCCCCGAAGTAGATTTTGGAGTGATCCAGCCAACGGCAGCGCTTTCTTCTTTTCCTTATACTCCGGAATATTCGATGCAGGCTCTCAGGCATTTTTATTACGATATGGGCGATAAAATATGGAGCGAATATGGTTTTGCCGACGGTTTCAGTGAGTCGCATAACTGGTACGCAAAGAGTCACCTGGCCATTGACCAGGGACCGATTGTGGTGATGATCGAAAACTACCGGAGCGGTTTATTGTGGAAGCTGTTCATGCAGATTCCTGATATTCAGAACGGATTGAAGAAACTAGGATTTCAGAGTCCGTGGATTAAAAAGTAAATATTAAGTTAAAACATAAATGAGTATCGGAAAAGATTGCTAAACAGTTCATGTATGCAATCTTATTTAAATGATTCTCAATACTCATAAAACCTAAAAACCATGTTTAAGATAAGAAACCGGTTGCTACTATCTTACTTATTCATTTCTCTTGTTTCGACGGCACAGGAGTATGAATACATTAATAGCTTTTTCTCCAACAGTGCAATGGCCGGTAATTATTTTTTCAGCCAAACAGCGAATAGCGGCGGTTCAATTATGAAAAATTCAAATGGTAAGCTTCCGGTAAGCGAAACAGTTTTTCATACTCCGGGCAATGCGTTGATATTGCAATACAAAAATGCCGCTAATGGTAAATGGCAGGCAACAATTTACCACCAGGAAAAACGAGGAATGGATCATTTCAAAAAAGCAGAATTCTTATCATTCTGGATTTATTCTGAATCTCCTGAAGAATTACCGGGCGTTCAATTAATGAATAATGACAGCAGCCTCACCTCAGTTTTTACCATCCCGTCAGGAAAAGTTAAAATCTGGCAACAAGTATTAATACCTGTAGCATCAATTAAGGATTTTGATACAAATAAACCGGGAAATTGTATTGCAATAGCTTTTTCACAGCAAAGTGCAAAATCGTCAAATGAGAATAAAATTTACATTGATGATATTGAATTCCTGCCAACAGAAAATGTTGGATTAGTTACCACTAAGCCAGCCATACTATCAGCCACTGGCTACGCAATGCATGTTGATATAACGTGGGAGAAGATCATTGATAAAAATATTCACATGCTTAAAATATACCGCTCCGAAAATGGTAAGGAATATAAGCCGGTAGGTATTCAACAACCTGACGTTAACCGTTATGCAGACTTTACAGGTGAAACAAATAAGAAATACTATTATAAGATTTCCTACTTCAACAATAAATACGAGGAAACTAAATTATCAGCTCAGGACACTGCTTCAACAATACAAATGACTGATGATGAATTACTTACTATGGTTGAAGAAGCTTCATTCCGCTATTATTGGGAAGGCGCGGAACTTACCAGCGGATTAGCAAAAGAGAACATCCCTGGAAGGCAAAATATGATTGCAAGCGGGGCATCGGGCTTTGGGATTATGGCGCTGATCGTTGGTACGGAAAGAAGATTTATTACAAGAGAAGAATCTGTAAACCGGTTTGTTAAAATTCTAAATTTCTTGGAGCGAACAGAAACTTTTCACGGGGCTTATGCCCATTACATTGATGGCCCAACCGGCAAGGTGGAACCTTTTCACAGCCCAAAAGATAATGGAGCAGATCTTGTTGAGACCTCATTTTTACTCCAGGGATTGCTGGCTGCAAGGCAGTATTTCTCAGGCAATAACGATCAGGAACAAACGATCAGGAAAAAAATTTCCGCCATATGGGAAAAAATAGAATGGGATTGGTTCAGGCAGTATCCCGATAGTAAGTTTTTGTTTTGGCATTGGTCGCCAGACCAGGGCTGGGTGATCCGCCACAATTTAATTGGATGGAACGAAACGATGGTCACATACTTGCTGGCCATTGCATCGCCCACTCACCCGGTACCAGCCAGTATGTATTATAGTGGCTGGGCAAACCAGGACAGTACGGGGCAAAAATACCGGTCTGTATGGGGGCAAACGAAAGATGGTTCAATGTACACAAATGGCAATACTTATTTTGGGATTAAACTTGATGTAGGCGTATCCAATGGCGGCCCGTTATTCTTTACACATTATTCTTACATGGGCTACGATCCGCATTTTATCACTGACAAGTACACCAACTATTTTACTAACAATCAGAATATTGCAAGAATAAATTTCCGATATTGTGTGCAGAATCCAAAGCATTTTAAAGGATATGGCGATAATGCCTGGGGGCTCACAGCCAGCGATGGTCCGTATAATTATTCTGCTGATGAACCCGTGCCCTGGCAGGATTGTGGAAAGATCACACCCACAGGAGCAATCAGTTCTTTCCCCTACACGCCGGAGGAATCCATGAAAGCATTGAAGAATTATTATTTCAATTACGGTAAATTCCTGTGGGGCGAATATGGATTCAAGGACGCATTTGATCTTACCAATAACTGGTGCTCGGAAATTTACATGGGACTCAACCAGGCTCCAATGACAGTAATGATCGAAAATTACCGTACCGGCTTAATCTGGAAGCTTTTCATGCAAATACCTGAAATACAAAACGGTTTGAAAAAGCTTGAATTGGAAACCAATGGCATAAATGACAAAGGGAAATAATTTCATAAACTAAAACAATTATTATGAGAAAGTTAAACCTGTTCACATTAGTTATTATTGTTCTGCTTGCTATTTCCGCATGCAAAACAAAACAAGCAGACGTTCAGACCATTAGCCCTAAAATGCTGAAAGATAAAATTGCCGGTGGCTGGGCCGGTAAAATGGTTGGTGTTACCTATGGAGCCCCTGTTGAATTCCGTGCACAGGGCAAAACTTTCGACGATTCAATTAAATGGACACCAAAAGATATAAGGGGCAGCATGTGGCAGGATGATATTTATGTGCAGCTTACTTTTATGATGACAATGGATAAATATGGCATGGATGCCCCGGCAAAAAAATTCCAGGAAATGTTTGCCAAAGCCGGTTATATGCTCTGGCACGCAAATGTTCAGGCCCGTAAAAATTATTACGACAGTATTTTTCCACCCGCTTCAGGCAGTCCGGAATTCAATTCTCATGCCGATGATATCGACTTCCAGATTGAAGCTGATTACCTGGGTTTTATGTGTCCGGGGATGCCTGTTACAGCATCAAAAATGGCTGATAAAATAGGTCATATCATGAATGATGGTGATGGTGTTTACGGCGGGATTTTTCTATCCGCTCTTTATACCCAGGCGTTCTTCGAAAATGAAATACCTACAATAATTGAAAAGTCGCTCAAATCAATACCGGCTGAGAGTGATTATTTTAAAATTGTTGCCGATGTAATAACCCTTCACAAACATTATCCCAACGACTGGAAAGCCGCATGGGCTGAACTCCAGGCCAAATGGGGTTATGATCATTTTTGCGGAGCAGGCGAAATCTTCAATATCGACGCAAAGTTCAACGGGGCATTTATCGTAATGGGACTTTTATACGGCGATGGTAACCCAATGAAAACAATGGAAATTACTACCCGTTGCGGGCAGGATGCCGATTGCAATCCGAGTAATGCCATGGCTGTTCTTGGCGTGATAATTGGTTTCGATAAATTGCCGCAGGATATGAAAGAGGGTGTAACGTATATGGGTGATTCTTTATTTATCAATACCGATTATTCGTTTAACAAGGCAGTTGAAAATACTTATAAATATGCAACCAAATTGATTGTTGACAATGGTGGTAAAGTTGGTGAAAATGAGATCACGATTGCGACACAGGTTCCGGTTGCTCCTCCATTGGAAGTATCATTTCCAAATGTTGTGCTGGATACAACGATATCGATTTTCAACAATGATGCCTGGACATCTACAGGAAACTGGAAAACCTACCAACGTGTCGGATGGCCTGGCGAAAAACCCTGGGACCAGGCGTTATATGCTGAAAAAGCAGATGATGCTATCGAAATCAGTTTTTCCGGTTCAGGCATCTCGATAAATGGCAACTGGTTTAAAGACGGAGGCAAAGCCGATGTATTTCTTGACGGAAAGCTTGTGCGAACTATCGATACATATTACGATTACAACAAGCAGGAGCATGACAATATTACGATTTGGCATGTTACCGGTTTACCAGATGCTCCGCATAAAGTAAAATTGGTTGTCAAAGGAGAAAAGAAACCGGAATCGCTTGGCACAAAATTATACATAACAAAGGCCATCGTTTATAAAACAGCCCCAAAGAAAAGTGTTGCATTTAAGTATTCATTCGAGAAGTAGTAACCATGCTGTCATTGCTAATAATAAGCAATGTCTACTAATAGACTTGACAATAAAATTATTGGATGGGTTACATTACCTTGAAGACATTTATGATCCAACTTA
>Ga0315283_10001316_pt1 | contig 19864 bp, 20 predicted proteins | sample YL17G09_0_MG_FD_204541 | JGI IMG/M metagenome (GOLD analysis project Ga0315283, IMG submission 204541) | Sediment microbial communities from Yellowstone Lake, YNP, Wyoming, USA - YL17G09_0 | ecosystem: Environmental > Aquatic > Freshwater > Lake > Sediment | place: USA: Wyoming | collected... | reverse complement strand
TGCTGTACGGAACTGGAAGTTATCAAGTAAAAGAGTGTTATTAAGCCAAACATCTACTGTTTGAGCAGCAGCATCGGCGGAATTGTGAATAACCTGTACCCTCGCCTGCGAGAATACCGGTGCGGCATTTGCAAGTAAAAGAATAGCCATGATGCCTAAGGCAATGCGAATAGTTTTCATGTTTAGAGTTGTTTTAAGGTTCATATTAATTTGATTGTATACCATGATAAACATCATTCAATAATTTTTGTTCATTCATTTTGTTATTTTATTAAACATTATTTTTAAATAATTTATATTTTTATAGCAATAACAGAGCTTATAGGGCTAAAAATATATTTTCACTTATATTACTGTTTAACATTTATTATGGTTTTAATAAACATTTTATACATTCTACCTGTTATAACGATAAAATTTCTGACATGCAACGAATAGAACGAACACAATTCCTCCCAATCACAATAGCGGAGGCCTGGGCATTTTTCTCTGATCCGGGAAATCTTTCAAAGATCACACCGCCCGAAATGGGTTTTCAAATTACCACTCCTATATATAAGGGCTCCGTTTATCCGGGAATGATCATTGCCTACATAGTGAAACCAATTCTATCAATACCTGTGAGATGGGTTACTGAAATAACACAGGTAAAGGAACACGAGTATTTTATCGATGACCAGCGTGTTGGCCCTTACAAACTTTGGCACCATCAGCATTTCTTCATACAAGTTGAAGGCGGCGTGGAAATGACGGACATCATCCTCTACCAGGCACCGTTTGGGATTATAGGAAGAATAGCAGAAATGCTGTTTATCAACCTAAAAGTGAAGCAAATCTTCGACTACCGAAACAGCAAACTACTGGATATTTTCCCCTCCGGATAAAATTACCCCTCTTCAAATCTTTAAACTATAATATTCTATTCGGGTAAGCTTCATGGTATTCTTGAAGAAAAAGGTATAACATCTTATGAACATGCCAGATTTTTGACATATATACTTACAAAATGAAAAAAATAATACTGGTTGCAGGAGCTACAGGCAATTTATGTGTAAGAATTGTTAAGGCTTTACTTGAAAGAGGTGCTGAAGTTCGCGTTATTGTTCGCACAAGTAGTGACAATGAAAAAATAAACAAACTTGAAAGCCTTGGCGCAAAAGTATTTAAGATAAACATGTTGGATGCAGAAGAAGTTTCTAAAACCTGCAATGGTGTAACTTGTGTTGTTTCTGCATTGAATGGATTAAAGGAAGTAATTTTAGATGGACAAAAAGTATTACTGGATGCTGCGATAGCAGCTGGAGTGCCTCACTTTATACCGTCAGACTATTCGTTAGATTTTACGAAATTTTCACCTGGTGAAAACCGTAACTTATATTGGAGAAGAGAATTTCACCAATTCCTTGATAAATCATCCATATCGGCAACCAGTATTTTTAATGGTGCATTTATGGAATTGTTAACCGGCCAAATGCCACTTATTCTTTTCAGGCAGAAAGTAGTCATGTATTGGGGAAATGCTGATCATCTTATGCATTTTACAACTATGGACGACACAGCAGCTTACACTGCCAACGCAGCTCTTGATCCGTCTGCCCCTCGCTTTCTTAGAATTGCTGGTGATCTCAAAAGTCCACGAGAGATAAAAACAGTGATAAGTGAAGTGAGTGGGGAAAAATATCGCCTTTTTCGCACAGGAGGCTTAGGATTACTTAGCGCACTTATAAAAGTTGTACGCTTAACAGATCCAGGTGAAAAAGAGATTTTCCCAGCCTGGCAGGGTATGCAATACATGCGCAATATGATAGACGATCGTGCAAAACTAGATAAAATAGATAATGACCGGTATACAAATATGCGTTGGACAACTGCAAGGGATCTTCTCATAGCACATCAAGCTAACTTACAACCTTAATTTGCATAAATACTAAATTCAAACTTGTGAAAATCACTGTGATGCTGACAGGCAAAGTCTTACATCAGCATTCATAACGGTTTTGGGTACCGGAGCAAAAAGATCCAGGTGGTACGAATTAGTGATGGTGGAAAGCTCATGAAAATCAAGGCTTTAATATTGACAAATATATCAGTATATTTGCCCAGAGTCAATCATTAAGTGAAGGCTTTGCAAAGGCTTCTCAAGAATATTATCGTGTAGAATTAGCAAAGTATCAGGTTTTGAACTGGGAGGCGAAGCTGGTGAAAAAGGGCTTATATATCTGTAAAAGTGATCTGCCTGGGATTCGAACCCAGGACCCCATCCTTAAAAGGGATGTGCTCTACCTGCTGAGCTAGCAAATCATCAATTTTTGGGAGTGCAAAAGTAGAGATATTTTCTTAAATACCAAAGATATTCAAGAATTTCACCAAAAGAATCGCGTCCGTTTCAGGAGTTATTATTTTGAATATAGCGCCAGCCACACACAATCGGGTTTTAAACTAGTGCCTGTTACCCTATGCAACGTATGAGATGGGATCCAAATATAGTCACCCTGGATAAGGTCTACAATTCCTGAAGAGAGAAACTCAATTTGTGCTTCTCCTTGCAGCAAAATAACCCATTCATCATTTTCCTGATCATACCACTTTCCTGCTGGTGTGGTTTGACCATTGGATATTATCCGCTCTATCCTGAACTTATCATGATGAAGAAGAATCTCAGAAAATTCGCTGCCATCAAGTGGCATGGAGACTTTTTTAAATATATTTCCTTTTATTAATTCCATTATATAAGAATACCTTTTCCTTGCCTGATAATTTCAATGTTACCCAAAGTACAATCAATTATTGTTGATACTTCATTTCCACCATAGCCTCCATCGATAACAATATCGACCAGGTTTTCATATTTTTCATATATCAGCTCAGGATCGCTGGTGTATTCTATGATTGCATCTTCGTCGTGGATCGAAGTAGACATGATCGGATGTTCCAGCATTTTTACAATCCCAAGCGGGATCAGATTATCCGGAATACGAATACCAACAGTCTTTTTCTTGCTTTGGATAAATTTGGGTACATTATTGTTTGCATCCAGGATAAAGGTGAAAGGCCCCGGAAGATTAGCTTTCATAAGTTTGAATGTAGCGTTATCTATCGGTTTGCAAAAGTCGGAAAGCTGGCTAAGGCTATGGCAAATGAAGGAAAACCTTGCTTTTTCAGGTTTGATGCCCCTGAGCGAGGCAATACGCTCTACAGCTTTTGACTTGAAAATATCGCAACCAATACCATACACTGTATCAGTCGGATAGATAATAATTCCGCCATCGTTCAGGCATTCTGAAACGATCCTGATGTGCCGTTCACTGGGATTTTCGGGGTGAATTCGCAGTAGCATAGATGCGCTATAATTTCATTAAAAAATGGGTAAGCTACTTATATCGCACCGCTCGACCATTTACCCTTGCTTCATTCCTGACCTGGGGGAGTTCAACAGGAGCTGGTCGTATAAGACTTACCCGTTACAAAAGTACAAAATATATCAGATATCAGACAAAACGCGCTTCGATTTTAATATATTGAAGCATCTTTGTACATTTGCAATAAGTAACAACCAATTAAAATCTTATATCATGGAAAACAAGAACTCATTTTTAATGGAATCAGTTAAGGCAGGACTGGTAATTGGTGCAATAAGCATCGTTGTGTTTCTGATTGAATATGTTGCCGATATCAAACCCATTGGTTTTATGAAACCAATTCTTTTACTACTTATTGGGCTGGCAATAAGTATTACATTGCTTGTAATCTATCTAAAAAAATACCGGACTGAACTGGGAGGATTTATTTCCTTCAAAGATGCTTTTCTGTTTGGTCTGATAGCACTGGTAGTATCGGGGATTATTTCGTCATTATTTAACTTCCTCTTTTTGCAATTTTTTGATCCCGGATATATGAAAAGTTTAATGGAAGCGCAGAAGGACTGGATGGAGAATTACTTGTCGGGAAAAATGTCAGATGACCAAATCCAGGAACAATTAAATAAAATTGATAAGCAAATGAACATATCAGCTATCCGGCAAATGCTGACAAGTTTGGCCGGCAGCGCAATTTTTGGCGCCATTATATCACTCATTGTAGGGGCAATTATGAAAAAGAATCCGAACGTTTTCGATGATAAAACTTCAGGCGGCGTAATATAATCTCATGAAATAGCCATGATTGATTAAACGTCAACCGAAAAGGATATCATGTTTAATCATGGCGTATTCCATCTAACCCGCAAAAAATAAATAATAACAGATGAATATTTCAGTTATTGTTCCGCTCTATAATGAGGAAGCGTCCTTATCCGAACTTTGCGCCTGGCTTGTAAAGGTATTGGCTGAGCATAATTTCTCGTATGAAGTTATTCTGGTTGATGATGGAAGTCGCGATAAATCCTGGGCTGTGATAGAGACACTTCATACCGGGAATCCAAATATCAAGGGGATCAGATTTCGACGGAATTATGGTAAATCGGCTGCGCTAAACCGCGGATTTGAAGCTGCCAATGGTGATGTAGTGATCACGATGGATGCTGACCTTCAGGATAGCCCCGACGAAATTCCGGAACTTTACCGGATGGTTGCCATAGATGGTTTTGATGTGGTGTCGGGCTGGAAGAAAAAGCGTCATGACCCGATTTCGAAAACCATTCCCACCAGGTTATATAACTGGGCTACCAGGCGAATGACAGGAATTAAACTTCACGACTTTAATTGCGGACTGAAAGCATATAAGCTCGAAGTTGTAAAAAGTATAGAAGTATACGGCGAAATGCACCGGTACATTCCTGTAATAGCTAAATGGGCTGGTTTCCTGAAGATTGGCGAAAAAGTGGTGGAACACCGCAAGCGAAAATATGGAACCACAAAATTTGGATGGGAGCGGTTTATCAATGGTTTCCTCGATTTACTTTCAATCTCCTTCGTTTCCCGCTTCGGCAAAAAACCAATGCATCTTTTTGGTTCACTCGGTACAGTACTATTTTTGATCGGATTTACAATCGCCGGGATTCTTACTTATGATAAAATTTTTCTTTCAGCATATAAGATGACCGAGCGACCGCTGTTCTATTTCGGACTATTATCTATGATTATGGGAACTCAGCTTTTTGTTGCCGGCTTTCTGGGCGAACTTATGACACGAAATTCACAGGATCGCAATCATTACCTTATTGAGAAGCATTTGGGGCTGGAGAATGATTCAAGCTAAATTTGGCAGATGGAGATGCAGCCTCAGAAAGTTGTAATTATTGGATCAGCATGGCCATTGCGCGGTGGTCTTGCAACGTATAATGAACGACTTGCGCGTGCATTTCTCGAAAAAGGGGCGGATGTGGAAATGTACACATTTTCCCTGCAATATCCCGGATTCTTGTTTCCAGGTAAGACACAATACTCCGGCGAACCAGCTCCCGACAATCTCCGGATTCACGTTACAATTAATTCTATCAATCCTTTTAATTGGATCAGAAACGGATTAAAAATAAGGAAATCGAAACCTGATCTCGTTATTATTAAATTTTGGATTCCTTTCATGGCACCTTGTTTGGGAACAATCGCACGAATTATCCGATCCAATCATCATTCAAAGGTAATTTCAATTATTGATAATATTATTCCGCACGAAAAGCGGATTGGCGATCGGATTTTGGGCTGTTATTGGGTGAAAAGTATACAGGGCTTTGTGGCTATGTCACGCTTAGTTCTTGGCGATCTTGAAAGTTTTGATAAACTTAAACCAAAAGCATATTGCCCTCATCCGTTGTACGATAATTTCGGAGCAGCTATACCGAAGAATGAGGCAAAAGAACAGCTTGATCTCAATAAAAATTTCAATTATTTGCTGTTTTTTGGATTTATCCGCGACTATAAAGGTCTTGATTTATTACTGAAAGCATTTGCAGACAAGCGTTTCAGGAAACTACCTTTAAAGTTGCTGGTAGCTGGTGAGTTCTATACCGATCCGGAACCATACGAGGAATTGATTAAAACACTTGACCTGAATGATTGTGTTATCATGAGTAACGATTTTATACCCGATAGTGAAGTATATAAGTACTTTTGTGCAGCCGATCTGGTCGTTCAACCATATAAGCATGCTACACAGAGCGGTGTTACGCAAATTGCATATCACTTTAACCGTCCTATGATTATTACTGATGTAGGTGGTTTGGCGGAATTTGTGCCCGACGGTAAAGTTGGATATGTTGTGAAGCCAGACGCAGAAAGCATTGCAGATGCTATATTGAAGTTTTATAAAGAAAAGAAAGAAGCCGAATTTACGGAGAATGTCATTCTTGAGAAAGCTAAATATTCATGGGACAGGATGTATGAAACGATTGAAAACCTCTCGGAAGAGTTGGAATTAAATAATTAAGAATAATTTTATCAACATAAACAAGTTTATAACCGATGCTAATCAGAAGTAAAGCTCCCCTACGTATAGGTCTTGCTGGCGGTGGCAGCGACGTAGCGCCGTATTCCGACCTTTATGGCGGTGCCATTCTGAATGCCACAATAAATTTATTCGCATATGCCGCCATCGAACCAAGACCAGATGGCAAAATAACTTTTGAACTAGCCGATAAAAAGATTCAGAAGACTTTTGATACGCAAAGTTTTTTGTCAACCGATCATGAGTTCAGCCTACATGCAGGTATTTATAACCGTATCGTGAGAGAATTTAACCTTGAGCCGCAATCGTACAAACTTACCACTTTTGTGGATGCTCCTCCGGGGTCAGGGCTTGGAGCATCTTCTACTTTAGTTGTATGTATCCTGGGTGCGTTTGTAGAGTGGCTAAAACTACCTCTTGGCGAATACGATATTGCCAGGCTTGCATACGAAGTGGAACGTATCGATTTGAACATGGCAGGCGGGAAACAGGATCAATACTCCGCTACTTTTGGCGGTGTTAACTTCATGGAATTTTACAAAGACGATAAAGTGATTGTTAATCCACTTCGAATCAAGGAAACTTATCTCAACGAACTATCGAACAACCTGGTGCTGTATTATACGGCTACCAGCCGCCTTTCGGCCAACATTATTGCTGCACAACAGCGAAATGTAATCAGTGGTAATACACGATCCATCGAAGCCATGCACCAAATGAAAAAGCAGGCAATAATGATGAAAGAGGCTTTATTGCGTGGTAATCTGGATGAGATCGGTGAAATATTGAACTACGGCTGGCACTTTAAGAAACAGATGGCTGATGAAATCACCAATCCTTTGCTCGAAAATATCTATCAGACCGCTCTCGACAATGGTGCAACCGGAGGCAAAATTTCCGGTGCCGGCGGCGGAGGATTTATGTTCTTTTATTGTCCTGCCAACTCACGTTACCATGTATCGGAAGCATTAGAGAAGTTTGGTGGAAAGGTAAAACGGTTCGATTTTACGACTACCGGGCTTACTGCCTGGACCATTTAAGTTAATGAGTGCTTCTTTGAAAACTTTGAGTTTTCTTACGGACACCCATTAACTTTATCCGGACTTTTTCGTTCATCAGGAGAGATGTCTATTTTAATTTCATCTAAAAACAAATCCATGCAACAAAAAATCATAAACTCTATCAAAGAATCAGCAGGAGTTAAAAATGCTATTCTGGAAAACAAGGCAATCATTGATGCGGTTCAGAACATTGTTGACAAAATAGTGCTATGCTATCAAAATGGAGGCAAGGTACTGTTCTGTGGCAATGGCGGAAGTGCTGCCGATGCACAACACCTCGCTGCAGAGCTCTCCGGCCGGTTTTATTACGATCGCTCCCCATTGTATGCCGAAGCCCTTCATGTGAATACATCATACCTGACTGCTGTCGCTAACGATTATTCCTACGACGAAGTATATGCCAGGCTCGTAAAAGCCATGGGGTGCAAAGGGGATATCCTTATTGGATTGTCCACTTCGGGAAATTCAGGGAATATTCTTCGTGCTATTGAACAAGCTAAGCAGCAGGAGATGCTTACATTTGGATTAACAGGCGAGAGTGGCGGCAAAATGAAGGAACTTTGTGATCTCACAATTCGCATTCCTTCTTTAGTTACACCCAGGATACAGGAAGCACATATCCTTATCGGGCACATCATTTGCGAGATAGTGGAAGCGACACTGTTTCCAAAACCATAATCATATTACGAAATTTAAATACACATCGATGGAAGCAATTATCCTGGCCGGAGGATTTGGGATACGCCTGCGCCCGGCTATTTCCGATTTGCCCAAATCGATGGCACGCATAAACAACCGGCCTTTTCTGGAGTACCTGCTCGATAGGCTGATTCAATATGGAGCCGGCCACGCAATCCTGTCAGTGGGATATATGCATGAGCATATCTCAACCCACTTTGGTCGTGCATACAAGAACCTGAAAATATCCTACGCCATTGAAGAACAACCACTTGGCACGGGAGGGGGATTAAGGTTAGCGATGGAGCAGGCTAAATCCGATAATGTCCTGGTATTGAATGGTGATACTCTCTTCATGATTGATCTGTATGTTTTCAACGATTTTCATCTTCATCAAAAATCGTTGTTTAGCATTGCTCTGAAGCAGGTTAACGATACAGGCAGGTATGGTGCTGTCAGCATTAATGAAAAAGGAAGAATCGCTGGTTTTTCCGAAAAGCAATCTTCCGGAGAGCCTGGATATATCAATGCCGGAGTGTACCTGATCTCTAAAAAGTATTTCTTAAATTTCTCCTTGCCGGAAGTATTTTCGCTCGAAAAGGATTTTCTGGAAAATGAATATATGAACGGACATATTTACGGATATACAAGTTCAGATTATTTTATCGACATAGGAATTCCTGAGGATTACAGCAAGGCCCAAATTGAATTTAAAAAGCTATTTACGCAAAGCGCATGAACAGAAGAAAGATAGAAAAAGGTTGGTCGCTGTTCCTCGATCGTGATGGTGTAATCAATACGCGTATTGCCGACGATTATGTTGTGAGGCTTGAGCAATTCTCTTTTATTCCCGGTGTTCTGGACGCGTTCAGGCACATGTCGGTTTTTTTTAGCCGGATTGTAGTAGTGAGCAACCAGCAGGGGATAGGTAAAGGTTTGATGACAGAGACCACCCTGAACGTTCTTCATAAGCACATGATCAGTGAAGTTGAACACGCCGGTGGCAGAATTGATAAAGTCTATTTTTGCCCCGACCTCAGGGAATCCAGGAGTTTTATGCGTAAGCCCAACGTTGGTATGGGACTGCTGGCACGTAAAGATTTCCCGGATATTCGATGGGCTAATTCCATAATGGTTGGAGATTCCATCTCCGATATGCGTTTTGGAAAGCGACTTGGTATGCTTACTGTTTTTATTTCGGAGGACTTGGATAAGGTAAGGGACTATGCAGATCTGATCGACCAGGCTTTCCCCAATCTTTACAAATTTTCCGAAAGTTTGTTCACCCGATAAAAGTTCTACCATTGTCCCCAACATTCATTTTTCTCTGTTTTCTCGGATACACCATTCTCCTCTTTGTTATTACCTGGATAACATCTAGAAAGGCAAACAACGAGTCATTCTTTATTGGCAATAAAACCAGCCCGTGGTTTGTGGTAGCTTATGGCATGATCGGGGCATCCCTTTCGGGTGTTACTTTTATGTCGGTTCCGGGATGGGTTGGCGAAACTCAATTCACATATATGGTTGTTGTGTTTGGCTATCTTATCGGTTATACCGTTATCGCCAAGATTTTGCTGCCACTCTATTACCGGCTCAATCTCACATCCATTTATAGTTACCTCGAGCAGCGTTTTGGTTTCTGGTCATACAAAACAGGGGCTTTCTTTTTCATTCTCTCACGTGTAATCGGCGCTTCATTCAGGATGTTCCTGGTGGTGAATGTACTTCAGATCTTCATTTTCGATGCATGGCATGTACCTTTTGGGCTGACCGTCGGGATTTTCATCTTACTCATCATTTTATACACCTTTAAAGGCGGCATCAAAACGATTATCTGGACGGATACCCTGCAAACTACCTTTATGCTTGCGGCTGTTTTTATCTCGATCTGGATGATTTCGGATCAGCTTCACCTTTCATTTTTGCAATTGATCAGGAAAGCTGGCCATAGCGATTATTCGAAATTACTGGTGACCGACTGGCACGATAAACGCTTCTTTATAAAGCAGATTTTGAGCGGGATATTTATTGCAATCGTCATGACAGGGCTGGACCAGGAAATGATGCAGAAAAACCTCAGTTGCCGCAGCCTGAAGGATGCACAGAAAAATATGTTCAGTTTCAGTGTTGTGCTTGTTTTCGTGAACCTGATGTTCCTTTTCCTGGGTGCTGTGCTACTGATTTTTGCTAAGGATCGCGGAATTGAAATGCCACTGCGTTCCGACGATCTCTTTCCAATTTTATCCCTTCGTTATCTTGGGCCGGTGGCTGGATTAGTGTTCATGATTGGGCTTATTTCAGCAGCATATCCCAGTGCTGATGGCGCACTTACATCGCTTACAACATCATTCAGTATCGATTTCATTGGATTGGCGAAAAATACTAAACTGGATGAATCCCAAAAACGACATGTCCGCTACAAAGTACATATTGGATTTGCCATATTACTGCTGTTCGTGATAGTTCTTTTCCGCTCCATCAACGATAGGGCAGTAATCGATAAGCTATTCACGGTAGCGGGATATACCTATGGACCATTACTTGGGCTCTTTTCATTCGGGTTATTCACAAGCTATAGCATAAAAGACAGATTCGTACCATGGATTGCAGTGGCTTCGCCAGTTTTATGTTATTTTATTTCCGATTATTCCGCTATCTTATTTAATGGTTATAAATTTGGCTTCGAACTGCTTATTCTGAATGGTGCACTTACTTTTGGAGCCTTGTGGCTGGTCAGAAAGAAAAGAGAAGTGCCTGAAGTGGCTAAAGTTCGATATTCATGATATTGAACATTCAATACAAACACTTGATAGTTCCCGGAAGAGTACTAAATTTAGAAGTGAATAATAGTAGGGAATAGCGTATACACATCAATTAAACGAGCCTTGCATATAAGCTTTGGTCATCTCCATCACAGGATTGTCGAATACTTGCGCAGCCGGACCTTGCTCAATAATTTCGCCCAGGTACATAAAGATAACGTTATCAGCAATGCGCCTTGCCTGCCGCAGGCTGTGGGTTACCATTACGATGGTGTACTGGTTTTTCAGTTCGACAAATTTCTTTTCAATTGCTTCACTTGAAATAGGATCGAGAGCCGAAGTTGGTTCATCTGCCAAAATGATTTCGGGATCAACAGCCAGCCCGCGCGCCAGGCAAAGCCGCTGTTGCTGCCCAATTGACAGGGCAGAGGCAGGATCGCGGAGGCGGTCTTTAACTTCTTCCCAAAGATTGGCCTGCTGCAAGTAATGCTCCACGCGCTTGCTCAGGTATTTCTTGTTTTTGCGACCGCTGATACGCAGTCCGTAAGCTACATTATTAAAAATATTCATGGGAAGCGGGTAGGGGCGCTGCGACAGCAGACCCATCTTCTTGCGGATCATTGTAATATCAGTACCGGTATGCAGGATATCCTCGTCATCAATGATTATACATCCCTGCACCTTTAATTCGGGGTAGAGATCGGTAAGCCTGTTCATGCTTTTAAGCAGCGTTGTTTTTCCACAACCTGAAGGACCCAGAATGACGGTAATTTTTTTCTCTTCGATATCGGTGTTAATATTCTTGAGAATATGTTGCTTCCCTATATAAAGATTTAAATCGTGGATTAGAATCTTGGCTTTGTTGTGCATGCGTACTATTTTATTTTATTTTTTTGATATTTATGTGAAAATATACGTGACAATATACTGATTACCAAAATTATAACAGTAAGAACCACCGCTGATGCAAAGGCACGTTGTTTAACTTCCTCTATTGGCGAACTGAGTTGGAAAAAAATCGCCAGGGGTAATGTAGCAGTTGGCTGGTTGAGCGATGTAGGAATATGATCGGTATAGCCCGTGGTAAAAAGCACAGAAGCAGCATCGCCAATAGCCCGGCCAAACGAGAGGAGCACAGCAGTTGTTATACCTGATATGCATTGTCGGAAAAACACCCTGTAGGCAGTTTCCGATTTTGTAGAACCCAACGAAAAAGTAGATTCCATCAACCCTCGGGGAACAGTTTTGAGCACTTCGTCCATTCCGCGAACCATAATCGGAATCACAAAAAGTGTGACGGTAATAATCCCCGCAAGCAGTGAGGTTTTAATCCCGAAGAAGATCATCACCCCAAATCCAAACGCACCATAAACAATGGAAGGAACACCCCAAAGCAGATCGAGAAAAAACCGGATGGTATTCACCAGCTTTTTGCGCTTCACCAAGTGGATATTCATATATAGTGCCACCGGAAGTCCAATGATGAAAGCAAGACCCGTGGCACCAAGCGACAGGTACAGCGAACCGATTATCGCATTCAGAATACCACCTTCCTTACCAAAATAAAAGCCACCTTTTGGTGTTTGGCTGATCATCTGCCACGACAAAGAAGGAAGTCCTTTATACAAAATACTAAAAACAATAAGCAGCAAAGCCAGCACAATGATGTTGGTGGAAAAGAACATCAAAACCCTGAAAAACTGCTCTTCGTATTTTTTTAACTTCAGCATATCATTTGTTTAGCCCTGGCGCTCGATGCGTGCAATGGCAATTCGGGAACCAAGGTTGAAAAGTAAGACAATAACAAAAAGAACGAAAGCTGCCAGCATCAAAGCCGAATCATACATAGGTATAGAAAGCATTTCGCCATAGTTGTTGGCAATAAGGGCCGGCAACGGATAACCGGGTTGAAATACCCCTTTGGGAATATGGGTTACATTGCCCACAACCATCAACACAGCGATGGTTTCGCCAAATGCACGCGACAAGCCAAGTCCCATGGCCGAGATAATTCCCGGGAAAGCCTTCTTTAATAATACCAGTTTGATGGTTTGCCAGCGGGTAGCACCAAGTGAGAGCGAAGCTTCCGTAAGTTCTTCGGGTATGGTGCGAAAAACTTCAATAAGAATATTCAGGATGAACGGGATAATCATTACAGCAAGCACGATAGAGCCGGTAAGAATACTATAGCCGGATGTTTGCTTGCCAAAGAACGGTCCAACATTATTGGAAATAAATGGAACGATAAGCAGGATGCCCCAGACTCCAAAAATCACTGATGGAATACCGGCAAGGATATCAATGACCGGGTGCATCACCCGGAGTACCCAGCGTTTTGCATACTGCGTAAGATGAATAGCTGTCAGCAAGCAAATAGGTCCGGAGATAAGTAAAGCGAGTATAGTTACCCATAGCGAGCTGATGATAAAGGTATAAAAACCAAACTTCCCCGAAAGTGGACGCCAGTCCTTTGAAAACAGCAGGTTAAAAATGGAATGCTCCGCCAGGATAGGCGAAGATTTGAAATACAGTCCAATACCCAGAATAAATGGCATAAGAATAACCAACAGGAGGCAGATCAACATCCAGGTATTGTGCATCTTATTGCGCAGATGCCTTTTAACGGAAAAAAAATGAAGTGGCACTATGGATTCAGTTTCGATAATTCACTCTGAAGCTTCTCGGGCGAAAGTGCCACATAGCCGGCTTCATTAACATAATTCTGTCCTTCGTCCAATATCCATTTCAGGAATTCGACGGCGGCCTTGTTTTGTGGTTTTCCTTTCGACACAAAATACAGATCGCGTGCAGGAGGTGAAGGATAATCGCCTTTGCGGATAGCCTTCATAATCTCATCCAAAGAGTAATAAAAGTCTTCTTCCTTGTCAATCTTGCCATTTTTGTTTTTATCCAGAGGAATGACTTCCATACCCGGGTAAACCTTGCGGCTGTTGATATCATAAGCGTATATTACATTGTTGTAACCAATGCCAAATTTATCATTTTTAACGGCATCGGCTATTCCCGGATCGCCGAAAACACCAATGCCGTTAAGGCTTTCCTGGTTCTTACCAAGATATTTCCCCCACATCTCGGCAGCTCCGCAGGCATCCGAACGTGTATATATATTGATTTTATTGGCGCCGGCACTTTTAATAAGCTGATTCCAGGTGCGGGTAGTTTGTGTTAAAAACAAGGAGACAAATTCATCGTGTGTCAAACCACGCGCTTTAACGGCGGAGATGTTAGGATTGGACGAATTAATTGTCGGCACCACGGCATCCTTAGCTACGGCTATAAACCATGCACCTTTGCCAATCTCCTCTGGGCTTACGCCACGGGAGAACATTCCAAGGTCAACCATTTGTGAAAGCGCATCTGTCATACCTTTTCCAGCTCCTCCTGCCGAAACATCTATCCGTACTTTTGGATGTAGTTTCTGGAATTCTTCGGCCCATTTCACCGTTATCGGATACAAAGCAAAAGCTCCGGAAATAGAAATTGTACCCTTTAATTCTCCTCCTGCCAGATTTTGTTTTTCTGCCTGATTTCCGCAACCACAGTTGAAAGCAACCAAAACCAGTGCTAATAATGATATGACTTGAGCCCTTTTCATATGAATGTTATTGATTTGCAAATTTACTAAGATGCTGATTGAAGTATACTATATTTTTAAAAATATCAGGTATTGTATAATAGTTCTTACTTAGGATGACTGATAAATGCAGGTTAATGAAGCAATATTCGTGGAAAATCGTACTTTTGAAAATCGATAAATACATTGATTATGATTATTAAAAAATTGATTTTATGTCATCGGCTGTTACTTGCCGCTTTGCTTTTAGTCATGTTTCCCATCGTCGCAACTTCACAGGTAAATGTAATCCATTTGGGCGATAGTAAAGCTGTTTCGGATAAAGATGGTATAATTTATTCGTTGCCCCACACTGTAATTAATGTATCGCTTGTGGTGAATAAGATTCAAAAAACAAAAGGCCCTTATGCTGAATTTGCTGATAAGTACCTTGGCCTCACCAATTTAATCACAAACGACGGCACCGAATATGAACTTAGGGAGATAAGCCTGACAACCACGGCTGAACCTGATCCTGAGCAATTCTATTTTGTGGAGCTTGATGACAAATCGTCCAGGGAAAGTAAATCTATTGAGATGTATCTTTCTGAAGCTGGATTTTTGCAGGATGCCACAGACGTTTCTAAGCGAAAGAATCCGCAAATAGCTGGAAGCGAATTCCAACCGGAATCGGGAAATGCATTTGCAGATATTCTCAATCCATCATGGTTCGAACGTGTGGATACGGTTATCCGCAAGGTAAGTGTGGAAACCACAACCATAGAACAGAAGGTTTTCCGAAAGACAAACAGGGAGAAAAATGCTGAACAAAAAGCAAGAGATGCAGCCGATATTATTCTCAAACTGGACGAAAGCAAGATAAATCTCCTCTCGGGATACCAGGAGGTAGGATATGAGAAAGGCAGCCTGGAATATATGTGCAGCCAACTTGAGGTCATGAAAGCTGAATACCTGGCTCTCTTTAAAGGTATCACATCCGTAACGACGACTAACGTCAATTTCACTTTTATTCCCAAAAGTGGGGAGACTGAGCAGAATACCACGCTATGTAAGTTTTCGAAGATGAAAGGTGCTTTTGAGAAGTCAGCTACAGGAGGCGATCCAATTACTATTGTAGTGGAATCTCAGGGTCTTACCAAATCAATATCCGACCATTTGAAATCAAAAAATTCCGGGGATAGGCGTATACATGGTTTCAGTTATCGCATACCGGAATACGCGAAAATATCCGTAAAAGTTGGTGGTCAGACCCGATTGGAAGCTGTCTTCAGTATTAACCAGCTTGGCGTAATTTCTTCGGTTCCGGCAAGCAGCTTTTCGTCGCTTCGTTTGTATCCAGTTACTGGCAGCATAAAACGTGTGATTCTTGAATAAACACAAGGCAGGTAATTACGCGTCATAGGCTTAAATCAGCAAAACACATACTAACATGACTATTCGGGCGTTTTAAGCGCATACCAGGCAAAAAGGTATCTTATGAAAATAATTTCCCATTTTCGACAGGCATTGCTACTGATGATTTTTCCGAGCAGGGAATGGCTTGTAATCAGGGATGCACCCTATACATTGAAGATGTTACTCTATAATTACGCACTTCCCATTGTCATTTTCAGTGCCATCGGAAAAACAATCGGAAGTATATTCTCAGTACAAAGTTCCTGGAGTTTACCGAACAATTTGTGGTTTATGCTTCTTTTTCCGGCATTTAATTTCCTGGCATGGATTACAATTTCATACCTCATAATCTTTTTCAGTGTGATCATTCTGAATGGTTTGGTCCCAGGTTTCGGAGTCGAACGTAACTTGCTGAACACCTACAAACTTGTAATATACGCTTACACGCCTTTGCTTATTGTCTCTTTCTTCGTTTATCTTCATCCATTTCTACGCCTGCTTATCCCGATAGGATTACCCATTTTCGGAGCCTACACGCTCTATTTGCTTTGGTATGGTGTGCAGGATTTATTCCAGATGCCTTTTGAAAGGAGAATGGGTTTTATTGCATTATTAATGCTGCTCGAACTGGTATTTTTCTTTACCCTTGGGAAAGGACTAGGGAGCCTTACTGATTTATTTTTTCCGAATATGTCCTTCTACATTCGTTAATCAATTCACAGCCTTACGTGTCCTGAGCAATTGTTATAATTATTCTTCCAACTGATCGGGCTTGCTCATATTGTTGCTGCTCCGCACTTAATAGCCATATTTATCTTTCCAGAACCTGCGAAGCTTCTCCCGAAACTCATTCTCACGTGGATTATCCTGCGGATCGTAAAATTTGGTTCCTTTTAGCTGCTCTGGCAAAAATTCCAGATCAACGAAATTCTGATCATAATGATGAGCGTACTTATAATCCTGACCATAGCCCATATCTTTCATCAGACGGGTAGGGGCATTACGGATATGCAGTGGTACCGGAAGGTCACCGGCTTTTTCAGCCCGCTCAAGGGCGCTCTCAATAGCCATGTAGGAAGCATTACTTTTTGGCGAACAAGCCAGGTAGATTGCCGTTTGCGACAGAATGATACGGCTTTCAGGATACCCTATCTTATTTACAGCATCAAAACAGGAATTGGCTAATAAGAGAGCATTCGGATTAGCGTTTCCAATGTCTTCAGAAGCCAGGATAACCATTCGCCGCGCGATAAACAGCAAATCCTCGCCACCATTTATCATCCTTGCCAGCCAATACACAGCCGCGTTAGGATCACTTCCTCTCAAGGATTTGATAAATGCTGAGATTACGTCGTAATGCATCTCTCCACCTTTATCATACATCGCCAGGTTTTTTTGAATAACATCCATTGCCAGCTTGTTTGTGACCGTGAGCTGCTTCGCTGACTTATTAGCTGTTTGGACGATCAGTTCTATGGCGTTGATGAGTTTACGGGCGTCGCCGCCTGAGATGCGGATCAGAGCTTCCTTCTCTGCAATTTCAATTGAAATATTATGTTGAACAGCAAGAACATCTGCCGAATGGGCGAGGATCAACTCCAGATCGGTGCGCGAAAGATTATTTAGTACATAAACATGGCAGCGAGATAATAGCGGTGAAATAACCTCAAATGAGGGATTTTCAGTAGTAGCGCCGATAAGCGTAATTATGCCTTTCTCCACGGCTCCAAGTAACGAATCCTGCTGCGATTTGCTGAACCGGTGAATTTCATCGATAAAAAGAATAGCATTTCCTTCCTGCACGCGTGACATCTCAATGACTTCGCGAACTTCCTTTACGCCGGAATTTATTGCACTTAATGTATAGAATGGGCGACTGAGCGTATTGGAAATAATAAAAGCTAATGTAGTTTTTCCAACTCCCGGAGGCCCCCAGAGGATCATGGAAGGTATGTTTCCCGATTCGATCGCTTTACGCAATATAGCATCCGGACCTGTAAGATGCTGCTGCCCGATATATTTATCCAGGGTTTTCGGCCGCAGTTGTTCGGCGAGAGGAGGATGAGCTGCCATATTCTATATTTATATCTGCAGAGCGCTGAAACGCTAACTTCGATTCTTTTTGTGCATCGCCCGACTTAACTTTTTACCAAGGTGCGATAGCCTGTCAATATTTTCGGTTATCGGAGAAATATCCATTCCTTCCAGCCGCGAACTTAGATTTTCGGTGTCATATATTTTTTGTTCCGGATAAATAATAATGAAACAATTCTGCTGGAAATTGTGCGAAAGTACCTTCGGGATATTTTCCAGATGCTGGTTATGCGATACTGTGCGATGCCTTGCATTGATAATTACAAGCATGTCTTCCTGCATAACTTTCGGCCGCAGTTCACCCAGATCATATTGATAATTTGTCTCAATAAAGGAGATAATTGTGCTTAGTTTTAAATCTTCGATAAGGGCACTGATCCTTTTCAGAGAAGCAGGCACACCATAAAAAATAATATCGGCATTGATTTGACGCGAAATTCTCAGAACAGAGGTTACCCATGATGTCCAACCAATCTCCCATTCAGCATTTGGAGGCACTGCAATAATCAGTCGCCGTATCGAACTTATTGGTTTATCAATTTTCACGACAAAGATCATTTGCTCTGTCTTTGAAATCAGATTATCGAGCAAACTGCCAAAGATATAATTTGTGGTTGTTGATTTACCATTCCAACCTACAACCACTTTGGAAATCATCAGCTCCTTAATTGCCCTCGTAATGCCATTTGTTACATTTAAATCAACGCGCGAAACGAGCTGCAATGTATTATCAGTAGCTGATGCGTGAACTATGGCCGATTCGAACATTTTGTTATTCCTCAATATTTGTTCGCGGGCTTTATCGTCATCCGGCACCACGGTAAGGATATAAATGGGTTCATGAAGAGCCGGTTCTTTTACCAAGAGTGCGAAATCAACAAGACTTTCAACCGTAGCCGGGTTAGACACAGGAACAAGTATTTTTTCAGCACCTTCATCCGATGAAGGAGGTCCTTGCGATTCTGTTACTGCAAGCTTCCGTCCATATATTTCCGTGGTAAAAGAACTTACAAGGCACGAAACGAGAATGATCAGGATTGTTCCATTAAGCACACTGATATCCAGTAGATTGAGTTTATAACCTACGAGGATCACGGCTATGATGGCTGCCGCATGCGATACACTCAGTCCGAATATTACACTACGTTCTACTCTTGAGTATCCGAATATTTTTTGGGTAAGCCAGGCTGCGGCATATTTGCTGAATATGGCGATAAAAACCAACAAACCTGCAAATATCAGTGCCTTGCTGCCATGGAACAGTATTTTATAATCAACCAGCATCCCGACACTGAGCAGAAAAATCGGTATAAAGAAGGTATTTCCTATAAATACAACGCGGTTCATGAGGGCGGATGTATGTGGGATGAGCCGGTTCAAGGCTAATCCAGCTAAAAATGCGCCTATGATAGGTTCGATGCCTGCTATTTGCGCCAATATTCCGGAAAGAAAGACAATTGTAATAACGTAAATATATTGTGAACCGCTATCGCTTTCAAGATTTCGTAAAAACCATCGGCTGATGAGCGGAATCCCGTAGAGTATTAAGATGACAAAAAAGGTTAAAAGTATTGTAATCCGAATCCAGAAAAGAAGATCGAGTTCTCCTCTTGTTGAAGCGGAAATTACGGCGAGCAAAAGCAGTACTGCAGTGTCGGTGATGATTGTTCCTCCGATTGTAATGGTTACTGCTTCGTTGCGGGTAATCCCCAGCCGGCTTGCGATAGGATAGGAGATGAGGGTATGTGTGGAAAACATGCTGGCGAGAAGGAGCGAAGATAGCACGGAAAAATTCAGTATATAGAATGAAGTGATGAACCCGAGCCCCAATGGAATAAAAAATGTAAGAACGCCAAATACAAGACTGCGGTCCTGATTCTTTTTAAAATCCTTCA
>Ga0315283_10001315_pt1 | contig 19866 bp, 16 predicted proteins | sample YL17G09_0_MG_FD_204541 | JGI IMG/M metagenome (GOLD analysis project Ga0315283, IMG submission 204541) | Sediment microbial communities from Yellowstone Lake, YNP, Wyoming, USA - YL17G09_0 | ecosystem: Environmental > Aquatic > Freshwater > Lake > Sediment | place: USA: Wyoming | collected... | reverse complement strand
CAAACCCCCTGATGGGGGCTTTTAATATTTGCCTCTCCCCCAAGTGTGAGGGACTTTAAAACAGAGAATCATTTATTTATAATATTAACGAATTGTTAAGAAATGAATAAGAAGTACATTTTAAGAATTAGCATCCCCCGCTCACGGGAGCCGGGAACGGGAAGGGTGAGGAAAAATGATTGGAGTGTGAAGGATTAAGAAGTATCTTTGGACCAAATTTCAATAAACATGAGCAAACTTATATGGAAACCAGGCACGATGATATATCCGTTACCCGCAGTTATGGTCAGTTGCGGATCTGTACCTGAAGAGTATAATATCATAACAATATCATGGACAGGCACAATTTGCACAGAGCCGGCGATGTGCTATATTTCGGTCAGACCCGGACGCTATTCCTACAATATCATAAAGAATAATGGAGAGTTTGTGATTAACCTGACTACAAAATCCCTCGCTTTTGCCACCGACTGGTGCGGCGTAAAATCGGGAAATGAACATAATAAGTTTACTGAAATGGGTCTTACGCCTGTCCCTGCCTCAAAAGTAAAAGCGCCTCTTATTAAAGAATCACCGGTAAATATTGAATGTATTGTTAAGGAGATAAAGAAACTGGGATCACATCACATGTTTATTTCAGAAGTTGTTGCCGTTAATGCTGATGAAACATATTTTGATAAGAAGTCGGGTCTCTTCAGTCTGAATGATGCTGTTCCGCTATGCTATTCGCATGGAAAGTATTACGAAACAGGTCAATTAATAGGTAAATTTGGCTTTTCGGTGGAGAAGAATAGAAAGAAGGGGGATAAAAAATAGTTAAGCAAAAGTCACGGCTTATAAACTCGTTTCAGCTTGAATTTAAGTTGAAAACAATTATTAGGAAAGTTTCTGCCAAATAACTAATTTCATATCTTCAATGCCCGACTTTAAAAGTGGTTAAAAATGAGTGAGAAGATCTTAGAAACCCTGATGCAGTTGTTTGCGATAATTGCCAAACCTCAGAGCAACGACAGTGAAAGAAGAGGTGTTGTTGAGGTTTTTCTTAAACGAATGCTCAACCAGGAACTGGTTAAGGAATATCTCTCTACCTATGATAAGGAGTTTGATGAAGCCAGAAAAAGGCTGGAAAAGAGCAGTGCTGCAAGGCGTGAAGGAGCTATCGCAATAAGGATAAGAAAGCTCTGCCAAGAGATAAATGAACAGGGTCAGCTCGACCAGGAACAGAGAATTGTTGTAGTTATCCAGGTACTTGAATTCTGCAAATCAGGCGGTCAGGAAGTTAGTCAACTTGAATTAGGTTTTATCAGTACTCTGGCTGAAGGCTTAAATATTACTTCTGAAGAATATGAATTCATTGAAAAATTCGTTCTGAATACATTCACAAACATTCCAGTCACTTCTAACCTTCTGATAATAAATGGCATTAGAAATTTTGATCCGAATCAGGCAAAGCATGTTGTCAAGAAATTACTAAAGGGGCACCTCTGGATACTTTTTGTGCAATCTGTCAAAATGTATTTTGTAAGGTTTACAGGGGCCGGTGAACTTTCAATGAATGGTCAGCTACTGCAGGAAGATAAAGTTTATCCTTTCAGTCAGGGCTCAGCTATCAAGGGATATAAAATAACGCCTATATATTACTGGGATGTTACAATGCAATTCCTTAAAGAGGAGTTTAAGGCATCGAGAGTAGTTTATGAGGTCAATAACCTTGAATACAGATTCAAAAGCGGGAAAGTCGGAATTCATCATATGAGTTTCAAGGAAGAGTCTGGCAGGATGGTTGGTATTATGGGCGCCAGCGGAGCAGGAAAATCAACTCTTCTCAGTGTTCTAAATGGAATCAACGCTCCATATGATGGTGAAGTGCTGATTAATGGCGCCAGTATACATAAAGATAAAGAGAAAATTAAGGGACTTATCGGATATGTTTCTCAGGATGATCTGCTTATAGAAGAGCTTACTGTTTTTGAAAACCTTTATTACAATGCTGAACTTTGCTTTGATAATTTTAATGAAGAAGAGATCATAAACAGGGTTGATAGTGTTCTGAAAAATCTCGGGCTTTACGAAATAAGGGATATGAAAGTAGGCAATCCACTCAATAAGAAGATCAGTGGTGGACAAAGAAAGAGGCTCAATATCTCTCTTGAACTGATCCGCGAACCAGCCATACTGTTTCTCGACGAACCCACATCAGGCCTGTCATCTCGTGACTCTGAAAATATTCTCGACCTTTTAAAGGAACTTGCCCGAAAGGGCAAATTACTATTCATTGTAATCCATCAGCCTTCTTCTGAGATCTTTAAGATGTTTGATAAGCTTATTATCCTCGATACCGGAGGATACCTTATATATAATGGCAACCCGGTTGACTCAATTGAGTATTTCAAAAGGAAAATTGAGCAGGCAAATTACAATGAAAGCGAATGCTATGTTTGCGGTAATGTGAATCCTGAACAGATATTCAATATTGTAGAGACCAAAGTATTTACGGAGAGTGGCAAATCTACCGATACACGAAGGATTTCTCCTGCCGACTGGAGTACCCATTACAAAGCTGAAAAGAAGGAGGAAAAACTGGAACGCGGAAGCACAATTCCCGAGATCAATTTCAAAACTCCAGGTAAGATTAAACAGTTTATTGTTTTTACAAAACGTGATATACTCTCAAAGGTTGCTGACATTCAATATCTTATCATTACCCTGCTCGAGGCACCTTTACTTGCATTTTTTCTTGCCTTCCTGATCAGGTATTTTGATGAAAGTGGCAAGAATTCACATTATACCCTTTATGAAAACAGCAACCTCCCGATTTATATTTTCATGTCGGTAATCATTGGCATCTTCATGGGGCTTACGGTTAGTGCAGAAGAGATAATAAAAGACAGAAAAATACTTAAAAGAGAGGCATTCCTCAACCTGAGCTGGAACAGTTATCTGATGTCAAAAGTGTTCGTCCAGTTTGCAATATCTGCAATTCAGGCATATACATTTGTGCTTGTTGGTAACAGCATTACCGGAATCAGAGGAATGATGTTTGAATACTGGCTCGTACTCTTTTCCTGCTGGGCCGGTGCAAATATGTTCGGGCTTATAATTTCAGACAGTTTTAAAGCTGTAGTGACTATTTATATTCTAATCCCTATCCTAGTAATACCGCAGATCATTTTAAGTGGTGTCATAGTCAAGTTCGAAAAACTAAACCCTAATATCTCCTCTCCGGTTGCAATTCCCATTTATGGAGAGTTTATCGCTGCCAGGTGGGGCTACGAGGCTTTAGCTGTAAAACAGTTTATGAATAATAAGTTTGAGCGTCAGTTTTACGAATTGGAAAAGATGAAGAGTAAGGGTAATTATAAAAGGAATTTCTGGTGCTCCGACCTAAAATTAAAACTGGATGCCATTTCAAATGATCTTAATAAAGGTCAAAGAGGGAATGACTTTAACAATAATCTCTTATTGGTCTCAAATGAAATTAAAAAAGAGCTGATTTCATTGCCCAAACTTAAATTTGATTATGGCAACGATCTCACCCCAGAAAAGATAACTCCTGAAATTACCACTGCAGCTCTTAATTATCTTGAATCGTTAAGAAGGTATTATATTGACTATTACAATTTTGCCGATGCTAAAAAAAATGCCCTGATTGAGAAACTCCAGAATGAAAATGCAGAAAGTTTTTATGCACTAAGAGACAATTATCATAATTTAAAACTCGAGGAGTTTGTTGTGAATAAGAATGAAACAATCACAAAGGTTGAGTTCAAAGGTGAGCTCATTCAAAAGATGGATCCCATATTCATGGATCCAAAATTTAAACTCATCAAAGCGCATTTTTACTCTCCGTCAAAGCAGATATTCGGAATGCGTGTCGACACCTATGTAGTCAACGTTATCGTTCTTTGGGTAATGACCTTCGTCCTTTACCTTGCTCTCTATTTCAGGCTTCTTAAGAAACTTCTCGATTCAGGTGAGGCTGTAATAGGGAAAAAGATGAAAGATTCAGATTAGTTATTCTACTATCTCAATCATTTTAAACGGGACTCTGATTATTGATTCATAATCTTCACCTGCTTCCAGCATATCCTCATCGTCTTCCTCATAGTACCAGTTTACTTCAACTTCATTTTTGGCTTTATGTATAGCCTCAAGTTTCTTGAATACGTCAAGTATACACTTTGATGAGCTTGTGTTGAAATACTCGAGACGGATATTTACAACTGTTTTTGTAAGAGGAGATTCCTTATAACTGTCCAGCCAGTCAACTAATGGTTTGTAGAATTCGACTGAGTTTTCTGGAATTGAACGTCCTTTTATTTCAAATACACCTTCTGTTGAGTCAAAATTAACTGAAGGAGTTTTGGGGGTTCCTTCGATGATGATCGGTTCCATATTTGTCAGATTTAAAAGTTGTTTTAATTTTCTTCGTTTACTAAAATATCAAGATAGAAAAAGGAGTACTTATTACTATATTCCTTAAATATGTATTCAAACTTATTACCCGTCTTCCTGGCTATATCAACAAGGCCAAGACCCCCTCCTCCTTTTGCAGATATCCGCTGGTGGTTCAGAATGAACTTATACAACTCCTTAATCTCCTTATGAGTCGACCGGTTAATTCGCTTTATCTTTTCTTCGAGCTTTTCAATGTTTTCAGCATTCACAAAGTTCCCTGTAATTATTTTATACCCGCCTTCAACCTTTTTCACCACAAGTAAACCAAACTTTTCAGAAGTCTGATCTTCAAAGTCATCGGGGACTCTGTCAACATGATGGTAAAGATTCTGAAGGCTTTCAACGAGAACATTATAGACCTTTTTCCTCAGCCTGGATTGTTCATTCACCTCAATCATCTTATCCTCAACCGTGTCAAGAACATGATTGATGACATCCGAATCAACATTGCCCTTATAAAAAAGGATAATGTTTCCGTTCGACTGATCTGAAAAATAATTCTCTATATTAAAGCTCATTTAAGCTTCATTTTAGATATGGTAACGTTTTTCCGATAACAAATATAATAAAAATATGAAGTTACCAAAATATAACTTGTCCGCTTCCCAGATTTTAAAATATTACTTCACTTTTTGATGAAAGTAACAAATTGTGGTGATAAACGTCATATTTACATAGATATCAGGGCTTCTCCAATTTCTTTGTTCCCTGATACATCTCATATTTTAAGAGAATACATTCCAGTGCGCCATTGAAAAGAGTGTGCTTTTCCTTAGGCTTTAATCCAACCTTCTTAAGGGATTCTTTGTTGGAAGTTATTAACCATGCAGTGGTTCCAGGGAAATTATGCTTCAGGGTTGTTCCTATCATACTATAAAGACCGTCAAGTTCCTCAGGCTGAAGTCTTTGCCCGTAGGGTGGATTTAGAAACACATAACCCTGATTATCAACGACTTTAAGATTCCTAAAATCAGATACTTCAAGTGACACAATATCACTTAATCCGGTTCTTGAAACATTTGCTTTTGCCTGTAGTATTGCCTGTTCCGAGATATCACTACCAAATATTTTGACAGGAGAAGGTACAATCTGGCTGTCAGATTCGCGTTTGATCTTTTCAAATAACTCCTCATCGAAATCTCTCCATCGCTGAAATCCAAAAAATTGGCGGAATTTCCCGGGAGGAATTTTACAGGCTATCAATCCTGCTTCTATAGGTATTGTTCCGGATCCACACATCGGATCAGTAATTGCTCCTGATGCCTTCCATCCCGACAGCAGAAGTATCCCGGCAGCAAGTACCTCATTTAGAGGGGCTACTGCCTGCTCCTGCCTGTAACCGCGTTTGAACAATGGGACTACCGATGAGTCAATTGATATTGTTACAATATCATTACTAATATGAAGATTGATAAGTATCCTGGGATCACTGGCATCAACTGAAGGTCGTCTTCCTGTTTTGTTCCTGAAACTATCGGCAATAGCATCCTTAAGAATTAGCCCGGCATAGCCTGTATGAACAAAAAGCGGTGAATTGATAACCGGAACAATTGAAAATGTATCATCAGCATCCATGAATCGATCCCATTCAACATTCGATCCCCCATTATAAAGATCATCTTTTGACCTGATCCTGAAATCAGCTACGGGCATCAGTACCGATAAGGCTGTTCTCGCACAGTAATTTACCCTGTATAACAAATTTTTATCACCTTTAAACAGTACTGCACGGTTTGCTGCCTGTACATCAGCAGCACCAAGACAAATAAGCTCTTCTGCAAGAACTTTCTCAAGTCCGTAAAGAGTTTTCGCAACAAATTTCATGCTGATATTTTTGGCCCGGGATTACTGGTATCCCAGTATTGTATTATAGCTTTTTTTATCCGATATAACTTTCAGTGCTTTTTCAATAACTTTATCATGTTCATTTACAATCTGAAAATATTCGCTTGTTTGCCACATATTAGATGCTACAAGCCCATTTAATACTAACAAAATTTCCTCCTTCGATATATTGAACTGAGCTTCATTATATTTAACTCCATCAGCTTCTCCTTTCGCAATGAAGGTCTTAATATCATCAGGACTAAACTGGAACTTGTTCTTAAAGTCTTCAAAATATTTATACTGGGAAGTGAGCTTCACCCTGTTTTTATCATAGTATTCGAGAGTAAAGGAATTAAGAACATTCTTCGCTACAAGTCTTCTGAAATATCCCGAGTTAAAGGAAGTATCTACGGGCATGAAAACATCAGGCATTATTCCCCCGCCCCCATAAACTATCCGTTTGTTAACCAATGTTTCATACTTCAGAGAATCCGGAAAATGAGTGCTGTCCACTGTCATCAATTCGCCATCAGTGTATCTTTTAAGAAAATTCGCCATATATTTGTCATAGCCTTCGTTGTAAGAACTCTGTATAGACCTGCCTGATGGGGTGTAGTACCTTGCTATTGTCAGTCTTATCATTGAACCATCGGTAAGGTAAAATCCGTTCTGAACCAGTCCTTTGCCAAAAGTCCGTCTGCCCATTATAACTCCACGGTCCCAATCCTGGAGAGCTCCGGCAAAAATCTCGCTGGCAGATGCTGAACTCTCATCTGTAAGAACCACAACTCTAGCTGATGATAAGCTCCCGGCACCAGAAGATTTATAGTCCTGACGCGGGGTTTTTCTCCCTGAGAGATAAACTAGCAGCTTCTGATCAGAAAAAAATTTATCGGCTAAAGCACTTGCAGCCAGCATATAACCTCCGCCATTCCCCCTTAAATCAAGAACCAGATTTTTCATCTTGCTCTTTGTAAGAACAGCAACGGCATCTGAAAATTCTTTTTCGGTTGTTGCGGCAAATTTATTCAGTTTGATATAGCCGGTTTCTTCATCAAGCATGTATGAAGCATCAAGACTGTATATGGGTATCTTATCTCGTACGATGGTAAAATCAAGTATATCCGTTTCTCCTTTTCTGAATACAGTGATATTTACCTTAGTGCCTTTCGCTCCCATCAACCTGCTTCGAACTCCGGTTGTAGAAATACCAATCCCGAAAACTTTCTCCTGGTTGATAGTTAAGATCCTGTCCCCTGCTCTTAGGCCGACTTTCTCTGATGGACCTCCTATAATAGGTTCAATTATTATTATAGAATCTCGCAACAGATTAAATTGAATACCTATTCCTTCAAAATTGCCATTAAGAGGCTCATTCATCTCTTTAACGTCTTTTGCAGAAATGTATGTCGAATGCGGATCAAGGTTTTTTAGTATCTCAATTATAGCTTTTTCAGTAACCTTGTCGTAATCCGCTGAATCAACATAAAATGCATCAATCAGGCTAAAGGTTCTACCGATCTTAAAAGTCCCTTCATTCAAAGTCTGCGATGAGGCTGATAATGCAACAAGGAATAATACTATAATCAGGATTGCCTTGCTCAATATATTTCTTTTCATCATATGATTTTTAATACTATATTACTATCTCAACAACTAAAATCCCTGAAAGTTCTTTATTATATTTTAGGATCCACCTCACCCTAAATCCCTCTCCCAGGGGAGAGGAACTTAAAAACTCATTAATCCTTACTTTTGTGATTTATCTTTTGTCTTCAACTATTCCCATTCAATAGTGGAGGGTGGTTTTGAGCTTATATCATAAACAACCCTGTTAATTCCTTTTACCCTGTTTATTATTTCATTAGATATTGAACCAAGGAATTCGTATGGAAGATGCGACCAGTCGGCTGTCATTCCGTCAGTTGAAGCTACAGCTCTTAGTACCACAGCATTTTCATAAGTTCTTTCATCGCCCATTACACCTACCGATTGAACAGGCAGAAGTATCACACCAGCCTGCCAGACAGAATCATATAATCCATGCCTTTTCAGTCCTTCAATGAAAATATCATCCGCCTCCTTAAGTATTTCAAGTTTTTCTCTTGTCATTTTCCCGAGTATTCGTATCGCTAATCCCGGACCAGGAAAAGGGTGCCTTTTAAGTATAAAATCAGGAAGCCCGATAGCCTCTCCTACTTTCCGCACCTCATCTTTAAAAAGAAGACGAAGAGGTTCAACAACTTTCAGGTGCATTTTTTTGGGAAGTCCTCCTACATTATGATGTGATTTAATTGTTGCTGAAGGGCCGTTAACTGAAACAGATTCAATAACATCGGGGTATATCGTTCCCTGTGCCAGCCATTTAACATCTTTAACTTTTCTTGCTTCCTCATCAAAAACCTCAATAAAAACATGGCCGATTATCTTTCGCTTCGTCTCCGGATCACTCACTCCTTCAAGCTGATCCAGGAACCTGTTGCTGGCATCAACACCCACAACATTGAGCCCCAGGCCGAGATACGATTCCAGAACCTTATTATATTCATTCTTCCGGAGTAATCCGTTATCGACAAAAATGCAAGTAAGATTTTTACCGATTGCTTTGTTAAGCAGAGAAGCTGCCACCGACGAATCAACACCACCGGAGAGACCCAGAATCACTTTATCATCACCTAACTGCTTTTTCAGGTTAATAACAGTTGAACCTGCAAAAGAATCGGGAGTCCATTTCTGTGAACAGGCGCAAATGCCAACTACAAAATTCTTAAGTATCTGAGTTCCATCTGTAGTATGATATACCTCCGGATGGAACTGAATTCCCCAGGTACTTTCCCCTTTTATATGATATGCCCCTGCTTTGACGTCTGCTGTTGATCCTGTAATTTCATAACCTTCCGGTATTCCGTCAATAGTATCTGCATGCGACATCCAGACCTGGGTGCCTGATTTTATATTTGTAAAGAGCGGATCGTCGTTATTAACAGAAACAAGGTTGGCCCTTCCATACTCACGAATATTTGAAGGCAAGACCTCTCCTCCATAGTTATGCACTAGATACTGTGCTCCGTAACATACACCAAGCAAAGGGATAATTCCCTTGACCTTCGAAAGATCAGTAGATGGAGCGTTTTTGTCCCGCACGGAAGCAGGACTTCCAGATAATATTACACCTTTAACACTTTCATCGGGAACAGGAAAATGGTTGAATGGATGAATTTCGCAATATACATTTATTTCTCTTATTCTTCTGGCTATCAGCTGAGTATATTGAGATCCGAAATCAAGTATTAAGATTTTTTCCTGCAAGCGTCAATAGTTTTTATTTAAAATGAATTCAAAGATAGATATCTTTTCTTAAAGATCATTAATATGCCCGACCTCAAAACTCTTTCCATCGATAGCAGAATAAGTCTGAGGGAATACTGTTCTTGCCTCTTCGACAAGGAACGAGATATCCCTATACCGGCCTGAGAAATGGCCGATTAGGAGAGTTCCGACATTAGCATCTAATGCAGTTCTTGCGGCATCAACAGTTGTTGAATGGCCCGTAACTGCAGCCAGATCTTCTTTGCTTTTATCGAATGTAGCTTCGTGGTATAAAAGGCTCACTCCCTTTACAAACGAGGCCAGTCGTTTGAAGTATTTCGTATCGCTGCAGTAGGCATAAGACAAAGGTTCTGATGGGGGAAGTGTAATATCCTCATTTTTTATAATAACTCCTTCCGCAGTCAAAAAGTCTTCCCCTTTTTTGATAGAGGGAATTCTCACCGGAGGAATCTGATATTTTGCAATACATTCTTTGATAATATTCCGCTCAGATTTTTTTTCTCTGAACAGGAATCCAAAAGCGGGGACACGATGTTGCAGGGGGAATGATGTAACTGTGAGATATTTATCATCGAGTATCTGAACAGGATCTTTCCCTGAAAGAGGTATAAAATCAATTTCAAAACCGAGATGAATATCAAAATCGTTAAGATGCGAAATAAGAATTTGCTGATAGTTTTCAGGAGCGTAAAGATGAACAGGATTTTTCCTTCCCATCAGGCTGTAGGTTGATAACAATCCATATAGTCCAAAAACATGGTCGCCATGAAGATGGCTGATGAAGATATGGTTTATCTTTCCGAATCTGATCTTATTTTTTCTGAGTTGCATCTGTGTGCCTTCCCCACAGTCTATCAAAAATAAACGCTCATGTGCATTGAGCACATGAGCGGATGGAAATCTTCCTGATGTCGGCAATGCAGAACTACTACCAAGTACAGTTAGTTTCATCGCATTCTGCAAAGCGATCTGTTTTAAAATATCATTTTTTCAGCATCATCAACCGATCCTGTTATTGTAAGGACGGTATCGAGCTGAGAAATGGTGATAAGTCGTTCAACGGCTTCATTAAGTCCGCAAAGAACAAATGTACCACCAGCATTTTTACATAATCTGTTGGCTACCAGTATAGCACTCAGACCAGAAGAGTCGCAGTACTGACATTTTTCTAGATCAAGGATGATATTTTTTTCACCCTTGCCTGAAACAAGCACAAGTTCCGACTTAAGTGCCGGAGCAATGTGCGTATCAAGCTTTTCTGACTGTATCTGTATAACAGTACTGTTATTCCGGCTTTCAATATTGAAATCCATAATGATAAATTTTGATAGCCTAAATTTAACTAATTTTTCGATTTCTTGGAAGCTTTATTCTCTTTTTCTTCCATTTCTTCTTTCAAAGCTGCTAGCTGAGAGATATCACCAAGGGTTGTTTTTTCAGAATTTGACTTCGGTTTACGAGTTGTTTTTTTGGTTGTTGAAGGTTCTGATTTCAACATTGGAGTCTCTGCAGCTTTCTTTTCATCTTCAAATACTCTGCTATGTGAAACAATGATTTTTTTAGCTGATTTATTAAATTCAATAACCTTGAACATCAATTTTTCATCAACTTTAGCGATCATTCCATCCTCTTTAATGAGATGTTTCGGAGTAACAAATCCTTCAACACCATAAGGAAGTGCTATTACAGCACCTTTGTCGAACACTTCCACAACTGTACCTTCATGAACAGAGTCAAGGGCAAAGAGATTCTCGAAGACATCCCATGGATTCTCTTCAAGCTGTTTATGACCAAGACTGAGTCGTCTGTTATCTTTATCAATTTCAAGAACAGCAACTTCAATTTCTGCATCAATAGCTGTGAATTCAGCAGGATGCTTGATTTTTTTTGTCCATGATAAATCAGAAATATGTATAAGCCCGTCAACGCCCTCTTCGATCTCAACGAAAACTCCGAAGTTGGTAAAGTTTCTGACTTTGGCAGTATGTTTTGCACCAACTGAATATTTCTCATCAATATTCTGCCATGGGTCAGATTTGAGCTGTTTGATACCAAGTGACATCTTTCTTTCATTCCTGTCGAGTGTCAGAATTACGGCTTCAATTTCGTCACCAACTTTCAAAAACTCCTGTGCGCTGCGCAGATGCTGAGACCATGACATTTCCGACACGTGTATCAATCCTTCAACACCTTGTGCAATTTCAACAAATGCACCATAGTCCGCCATAACCACTACTTTTCCATTTACCTTATCACCAATATTCATATTTGGATCAACAGAATCCCATGGATGAGAAGTGAGTTGCTTCAGACCAAGAGCAATTCTCTTCTTGTCGTCATCAAAATCGAGAATAACCACATTGAGTTTCTGATCAAGCTGAACAATCTCCTCCGGATGATTTACTCTTCCCCATGAGAGGTCTGTAATATGAATCAGACCATCAACACCACCAAGGTCGATGAACACACCGTACGATGTAATATTCTTAACGGTTCCTTCAAGAACCTGTCCTTTTTCCAGTTTAGCAATGATCTCTTTTTTCTGAAGTTCAAGTTCAGCTTCAATAAGAGCTTTGTGAGAAACAACGACGTTCTTGAATTCCTGGTTGATCTTTACAACCTTGAATTCCATTGTTTTCCCAACAAAGACATCATAATCGCGAATAGGTTTGACATCGATCTGCGATCCGGGAAGGAATGCTTCGATACCAAAAACATCCACAATCATACCGCCTTTTGTACGGCACTTGATGTAACCGGTAATGATCTCGTCTTTTTCAAGTGAGGCATTAACTCTGTCCCATGAATTAATTGCACGGGCTTTTTTATGAGAAAGAAGGAGCTGTCCTTTTTTATCTTCCTGACTTTCAACATAAACCTCAACCTTATCTCCAACTTTAAGATTAGGATTATATCGGAACTCATTTAAACTGACAACGCCTTCCGATTTGTAGCCGATGTTGATGACAACCTCACGTGATGTCATCTGAATTACTGCACCAATTACCACTTCGTCAACTGCTACAGTTGAAAGCGTCTCATCATAGAGGGATTCATACTCCTTATACTTTGGTGAATTACGCAGTTCTTCACTTTCAAAGCTATCCCAGTCGAAATCTTCGGGTGAAGCAACGTTTCTGATTTCAGCTCTAACTTTAATCTCTTTTCCCGGTTCTGTTTCCGGCTGTGTTTCAGGTTCTGTTTCAGGTTCTGTTTCAGGTAGTGTTTCAGGTTCTGTTTCAGGTTCTGTTTCAGGTTCTGTTTTAGGTTCTGTTTTGGTTTTCTTAGCCCTTTTTTCTTTTTTTACATCTGATTCTTCTTCAATAACTTCAGTCGTTATGGATTCAACAACTTGTTCTACTTGTTCTACTTTTTCTGTCTCTTCTGCTACAACAGCAGCAACCACTTCTGAAGCCAGGCTTTCAGTCTCAACTTCCTGTATTTCTTTGATCTCTTTAGCCTTAGCTTTTTTTGCCGGTTTTACCCGGGCTTTAATGTTTTCAACAACCTCTTTTTCGGTTGTTTTCTTTTTGCTTTCAGTCATAATTTTAATTTAAAAGAACTAATAATTAATAAGTTAGACATTATATTGTTTGAAAAATTGGTTGCAAAGATATGACTTTTTTTAAAACTGCCATAATATATCGTAGATTTTCATGGGATTAACAAGACGGCGGGCGGCAAGCGGCAGGCGGCAGGAAACTTAATTGACTAAAATGAATTGCCGGGAAGCCGAAAGCCGGAAGCCGGTAGCCTTTGTAAAAATTTCTCTATTTCGCATGTTATATTATCTTTGCATAATCTATGAAGTTTTAATCTAAAATATCAAAAGATTTATGCGAATTGTTGTAGTAGGATCTGGTTATGTTGGCTTGGTTACGGGAGCCTGTTTTGCTGAGAGCGGTGTTAATGTTACCTGTGTGGATGTTGATCTTGATAAAATACGACAACTTAAGGATGGGACTGTTCCAATTTATGAACCCGGACTCGAAGGCATGATCAGAAGGAATGTTGAAAAAAAGAGACTTTCCTTTACAAAAGATATAAAAGATGGAATTGATGGATCGGAGGTAATTTTTATAGCGGTTGGAACTCCTCCCGGAGAAGATGGATCTGCTGATCTGAAACACGTTTTGGAGGTCGCAAAAGAGATAGGATGTGTTATAAAAGATCATATCGTTGTAGTGACAAAAAGTACTGTGCCGGTGGGCACATCTGAAAAGATACGTAAAACCATTCAGAATGAGCTTGATAAACGAAAAGTCTCTGTTGCATTCGATATGGCTTCCAATCCCGAATTTCTGAAAGAGGGGGCTGCAGTTGAAGACTTTCTGAAACCTGAAAGAATAGTTATAGGGATTGATAATGATAAAACCGGGGAGATTATGAAGCGGCTGTATATGCCATTCGTCCTTAATAATCATCCTATTCTATTTATGGATGTTGCTTCTGCAGAGATCACCAAATATGCAGCTAATGCAATGCTTGCAACACGTATCAGTTTCATTAATGAAATAGCAAACCTTTGCGATATTCTTGGAGCCGATATTAACCAGGTGCGCAAAGGTATAGGAAGCGATTCCAGGATAGGAAGTAAGTTTATTTATCCCGGTACAGGATATGGAGGATCATGTTTTCCCAAAGATGTTAAAGCTATAATAAAGACAGCTCATGACAATGGTTACGAACTCAATGTAATTAAGGCTGTCGAAAAAGCTAATGAATACCAGAAAAGTGTCATATTCAGCAAGATGACAAAGTTTTTTGACAATAATCTGAAAAACAAGGTAATCGGAATATGGGGATTATCATTCAAACCTAAAACGGATGATATCAGAGAAGCTTCATCACTTATCCTGATTGAGAAACTTCTGCAGGCTGGCGCAAAAATTAAAGCCTACGACCCTGCTGCAATGAAAGAGGCAAAAAATCAACTTGGAGATATAATTGGATATTCCTCCGATCCATATGAAGCACTGATTGATGTTGATGCTCTGGCTTTGATGACGGAATGGGCCGAGTTCCACCTCCCTGATTTTAACAGGATGGCAGATTTGATGAAAGATAAGGTTATTTTCGATGGCAGGAATATCTATGACCCCACTGAACTTAAGAGGCTGGGATTTAAATATTTCGGGATAGGCAGAAGATGATGGGGAGAAAGGGAGAAAGGGAGAAAGGGAGATTGAGAGACTTTACTTTGAACTTTGAACTTTAAACGTGAAACGTGAAACGCTAAACGAAAAAACATGAAAGGAATAATTCTCGCGGGAGGTTCAGGGACAAGGCTTTATCCTATTACCAGTGCAATCTCGAAACAAATGCTGCCGGTTTATGATAAGCCGATGATCTATTACCCATTATCAGTTTTAATGCTGGCAGGCATCAGGGAAATATTAATAATCTCAACTCCGCGTGACCTACCAGGATTCGCAAAGCTCCTCGGTGACGGGAAATCTCTTGGAATGAATTTCAGTTACATAGAACAGCCATCTCCTGATGGTCTCGCTCAGGCATTCATCCTTGGTGAAGAATTTATTGGAACAGATCCAGTCTGCATGATTCTTGGAGATAATATTTTTTATGGACACGGCTTTGGAGATGCTCTTCTTAAAACTGCAGAACTAAAGAATGGGGCATGTATCTTTGGGTATTATGTCACCGATCCGGATCGTTACGGTGTTGTTGAATTTGATATAAATAAAAAGGTTATAAGTATCGAAGAGAAACCTGCAGATCCAAAATCAAACTATGCTGTAACAGGTCTCTATTTTTATGATAATTCAGTTGTTAAAAAAGCAAAATCGCTTAAACCATCTCCCCGGGGTGAACTTGAAATAACTGATCTTAACAGGGTTTACCTCGAAGAAGGCACCCTTGAAATAAAACTTATGGGGAGAGGTATGGCCTGGCTCGATACAGGCACATATGAAAGTCTGCTGCAGGCGGCTAACTTCATCGCCACGATTGAACAGAGACAGGGATTAAAAGCTTCCTGTATTGAGGAGATTGCTTTTAAAAGGGGCTTTATTAATAAAAATCAACTTTTAGCATTAGCGGAGCCATTAAAGAATTGTCAGTACGGCAAATACCTGTTACGAATAGCTTCTGATGAGATTAATGTGTTCGAAGGATTAAAATAAGTATGTGTTAAAAATGAAAATTATTGAAACAGGATTTAAAGGACTTTTAGTAATTAAACCCACCATTCATTTAGATAGCAGGGGCTACTTTTTCGAAAGCTTTAATCTGGTTGACTTTCAGAATGCCAGTATCTCATTTTCTCCCGTACAGGATAATGAATCAAAATCATCCAAAGGTGTAATAAGAGGGTTGCATTACCAGTTGAAGCCATTCGATCAGGCAAAACTTATCAGAGTTATTGAAGGAAAAATATTTGATGTGGCTCTCGATATCCGCAGGGACTCTCTGACATTTGGAAAATGGTATGGTATTGAAATTGACTCTGAAACAAAAGACCAGGTCTTAATACCAAAGGGGTTCGCTCATGGATTTTCAGTTCTCAGCGATATTGCCATTATTCAGTACAAGTGCGATAATGTATATAACCATCAGTATGAAAGAGGAATAGCCTTAAATGATCCTGCTCTCGATATTAACTGGAAAACAGGCTCAATAGTCCCGGTAATCAGTGAAAAAGATTTAAAACATCCTCTTTTTAAGGATGCCGACACCAACTTCTAAAAAAAAAAATCAATTATGGCTATAATTTTAATCACCGGAGCTAACGGGCAACTTGGGAACGAGTTGAAAATTGTTTCAAAAAACTTTTACGGTTACGATTTTATCTTTACCGACATCGATTCACTTAATATTACCAGTGCAGAACAAACTGCAGATTTCATTCAAAAATCGAAACCTGACTGGATAATAAACTGTGCAGCTTATAATCTGGTGGACAAAGCGGAAAGTGAGCCCGAAATGGCTATGCTCATAAACGGGACTGCTGTTAAAAATATAACAGAGGTAATTAAGGGATCTGAATGTAGGTTTATTCATGTCTCATCTGACTATATTTATGATGGTAAATCAAATGTCCCTTACAATGAGTATTCACAGTCAAATCCATTATCAGCTTATGGCAGATCAAAAATGGCTGGTGAAAAATATGCTTTGGTTCACCAGGGATCAATGATCATAAGAACATCGTGGCTCTATTCATCGTTTGGTAATAATTTTGTCAAAACTATTCTCCGACATGCTAAGGAGAAGGAGTCATTAAGAGTTGTGTTTGATCAGACAGGTTCGCCAACATATGCAGCCGACCTTGCTGGAGCAATCATGAGCATTATATCCGGAGTAATCAGAAATCAGATTGCCCTTAATGCAGGTATTTATAATTATTCGAATGAAGGTGTCTGTACCTGGTATGATTTTGCAATAGAAATTATCCGGGAAGCTGGTCTGTCCTGCCATGTAAATCCGGTTCTTACAAAGGATTATCAGTTAGCCGCACAAAGACCCGCTTATTCAGTTATGGATAAAAGCAAAATAAAAGATAATTACGGTCTTTCAATTCCGCATTGGAGGACAAGCCTGGAAAAATGTATGAAACTGTTGAAATAATACAATGAATATGTTATCTATTGAAGAGATCAGAAACAAGGCCGGAAGATGGCTGGACGAAGAGTTTAATGATGAGACTCGCAGAGAGGTTCGTGAAATGCTTGATAATGACGAAAAAAAACTTATTGATGCTTTTTACCAGGATCTTGAATTTGGCACAGGTGGTTTGAGAGGTATCATGGGTGCCGGTACCAACAGGATGAATATCTACACTCTGGGAATGGCAACACAGGGTTTGTCGAATTATATAATTAAACAGTTTGGAAATTCAGGAATCAGAGTTGCCATAGCTTATGATTGTCGTAATAACAGCCGCTACTTTGCCGAGACATCGGCAAATATCTTTTCTGCCAATGGATTTGATGTCTATCTCTTTGAATCTTTGAGGCCTACGCCAGAACTCTCCTTTGCAATCCGCAATTATAAATGCCAAAGTGGTGTTGTCATTACTGCTTCGCATAACCCTCCGGAATATAACGGATACAAAGCTTACTGGAATGACGGAGGACAGGTTGTGGCCCCCCATGATGATGGAATCATCGATGAAGTGCGGAAGATTAAATCAGTTCGTGAGATCAGGTTCAAAGGTAAAAAAAAGAAAATAAAAATCCTGGGAAAGGAGACAGATGATATGTTCCTCAAAGAGGTACATAAAATGAGCCTTAATCCGAAGGTAATTAAAAAGTTCAGTGATATCGGGATTGTCTATACCCCTATTCATGGAACCGGGATAAAAATGGTCCCCCCTGCTTTGAAAATATATGGATTTAAAAATATCATCAGTGTACCTGAACAAGATATTATAGATGGTAACTTTCCTACAGTCAAATCTCCCAATCCTGAAGAACCTGATGCACTTAAAATGGCTATTAAGAAAGCCGTTGAGACAGGTGCTGAGCTGGTAATGGCTACCGATCCCGATGCTGACAGACTTGGTATTGCAGTTAAAAACAAAACCGGAGAATTCATACTCCTTAACGGAAACCAGACAGCCGTTATACTGGTATGGTATACCCTTTCACAGTTCAGTGAAAGAAAAAAATACAAAGGCAATGAGTATATTATCAAGACTATCGTGACAACGGACCTTCTTGAAAGGATTGCCGAAGGCTTTAATGTTGAATATTTCAATGTATTGACAGGCTTCAAGTTTTTCGCGGAGCTAATCCGGGAAAATGAAGGGAAGAAAAAATATATCGGAGGTGGTGAAGAGAGTTACGGCTATCTCCCCGGAGAATACGCCCGCGATAAAGATGCAGTTGCATCATGCGCTCTTGTAGCCGAAGCTGCTGCCTGGTCAAAAAGCAGAGGAAAGTCACTCTTCGAGCTTCTCCTTGACATATATGTGCAGTTTGGTTTCTATAAAGAAAGACTAATAAATATTGTAAGGAAAGGCAAAGAGGGAGCTGATGATATAAAAGCAATGATGACCGTATACAGGAACAACCCTCCGGGAAAAATCAACAATAGCAGAGTGATTAAAATAAACGACTACGAAAATCAAATCTCGCACGATATTCTACAGGGCTCAAAAACGAATATTGATCTGATAAAATCAGATGTGCTACAATTCTTCCTCGAGGATGGATCTAAAATATCCATTAGGCCCTCAGGCACTGAACCGAAGATCAAATTTTATTTCAGTGTAAATACCAGGCTTGAGTCTGCTGATAAATTCGAAGAAACCGAGAAGATCCTTGACAAAAGGATAAGTGATATTATTAAAGAAATGAAACTTAGTTAATTGTTTGAGAATCTGTTATTGGGTTATTGGGTTATTATAGGTGTCTTTCAATCTGACATAAAACCCTTGACTCGGTAATCATAACCGAGTCTTTCTTTTATTCTCCAATGATCTTAACAAGAACTCGTTTACGCCGTTTCCCGTCAAACTCCCCATAAAAAATCTGTTCCCAGGGGCCAAAGTCGAGTCTCCCCCCTGTAACAGCAACAACAACTTCCCTACCCATTATAGTGCGTTTGATATGAGCATCCGCATTATCCTCAAATCCATTATGCTTGTATTGTGAATATGGTTTTTCCGGGGCAAGTTTTTCCAGCCATACTTCAAAATCATGATGCAAGCCTGACTCATCATCATTAATAAATACACTTGCAGTTATATGCATTGGGTTAATAAGAATCAGGCCCTCCTTAATACCACTTTCAGAAAGACACTTCTCAACATGTCCTGTGATATTTAAGAATGCACGACGAGTATCCGTCTCAAACCAGAGTTCTTTCCTATATGACTTCATAATTTTATTTTAAGATAATTATTTTTGGAAAGTTAATATATTATTTTGATCCAACTGTGTTGGTCCGATATAAGAGTGTTAATCAAAATAAAGGTGAAATAAGAATTTTCCTGCAGATTGCTCAGATTAGTGCAGATCATCTTTTATAAATATGCGAAAATCAGCGAGAATAGCGGGAAACAAAAAAATCCTCCGAAAAATTCACCAGATAAACCTTATCAGTCGACCGCGTCAAAGCCGTGTAAAACCAACGCAGATAGTCGATAGTAATTTCGTTCCTGTTGAACATCCCCTGATCGATAAAGACCCTCTCCCACTGTCCTCCCTGTGCCTTATGGCAGGTAACCGCATAGGCAAATTTTATCTGAAGGGCATTGAAATAAGGATTATTTCTGACAGCTTCAAA
>Ga0315283_10001314_pt1 | contig 19873 bp, 15 predicted proteins | sample YL17G09_0_MG_FD_204541 | JGI IMG/M metagenome (GOLD analysis project Ga0315283, IMG submission 204541) | Sediment microbial communities from Yellowstone Lake, YNP, Wyoming, USA - YL17G09_0 | ecosystem: Environmental > Aquatic > Freshwater > Lake > Sediment | place: USA: Wyoming | collected... | reverse complement strand
GCTCTTCGACTACTTCAGCCAGTTGTTTGCCCAGGTCACGAACCCGCCGCTCGATGCGATTCGCGAAGAGATCGTGACGTCGTTGGCGTCGTCGATCGGGCCGGAGGGAAACCTGCTCGACGCGACACCCGCGCACGCACGGCAGGTCGTGTTGCCGTTCCCGGTTGTCGACAACGACGAGTTGGCGAAGATCCTGCACATCAATGCTGATGGCGATCTTCCCGGATTCAGCGGCGCGCGTGTCTCCGGGCTCTACAAGGTCGACGGCGGCGGGGCTGCGCTCGAAGCGCGACTGGACGAGATCTTCCGTGAGGTCGATGCGTTGATCCGACAGGGCAAACGGTTCATCGTGTTGTCCGATCGCGACTCGGATGCCGACCGTGCCCCGATCCCGTCGCTGCTGCTGTGTAGTGCCGTCCATCACCACCTGGTACGTGAACGCACGCGCACGATGGTGGGTCTGCTCGTGGAGGCTGGCGACGTGCGCGAGGTGCACCACGTCGCTCTGCTCATCGGCTACGGCGCGGCGGCGGTCAACCCGTATCTGGCGATGGAGTCCGTCGAGGACCTCGTGCGCGGCGGGGTCATCACGGGCATCACCCCGGAGACGGCAGTGCGCAATCTGGTGAAGGCCCTCGGCAAGGGCGTGCTCAAGGTCATGTCCAAGATGGGCATTTCGACCGTCGCGTCCTATCGCGGGGCGCAGGTCTTCGAGGCAATCGGACTGTCACAGGAAACCGTCGACCGCTACTTCACCGGCACCGTGTCACAGTTGGGCGGAGTCGGCCTCGATGTGCTCGCGGCGGAAGTTGCCGCACGGCATGCGTCGGCGTACCCGCCCACCGGAATCGCCCCCGCATATCGCCGCCTGGACGACGGCGGCGAGTACCAGTGGCGCCGTGAGGGTGAGTTGCACCTCTTTGACCCCGAGACGGTCTTCAAGTTGCAGCACGCAACTCGCGAAGGTCGGTTTGATGTCTTCCGTCAGTACACGGCCCTCGTCAACGACCAGTCGCATCGGTTGATGACCCTTCGTGGACTGTTCGACTTCAGGGGCGGCGTACGCGAACCGGTCTCGATCGACGAGGTCGAGTCGATCGGCTCCATCGTGACGCGCTTCTCGACCGGCGCGATGTCGTACGGCTCGATTTCCAAGGAAGCGCACGAGACCCTGGCGATCGCAATGAACCGCTTGGGCGCGAAGAGCAACACCGGTGAAGGCGGCGAGGACCCCGAGCGTTTCGTCGTCGACGAGCACGGTGACCTGAAGCGATCGGCGATCAAGCAGGTGGCGTCCGGGCGCTTCGGTGTGACCAGCGAGTATCTCGTCAACGCCGACGACATCCAGATCAAGATGGCGCAGGGTGCGAAACCGGGCGAGGGTGGTCAACTGCCGGGGCACAAGGTCTATCCGTGGATCGCGAAAACGCGACACTCGACACCGGGCGTGGGACTGATATCGCCACCGCCCCACCATGACATCTACTCGATCGAAGATCTCGCTCAGTTGATTCATGACCTCAAGAACGCCAACCCGCGTGCCCGTGTGCACGTGAAGCTGGTCTCCGAGGTCGGTGTCGGAACCGTGGCGGCAGGTGTTTCGAAAGCGCACGCAGATGTCATCTTGATCTCTGGTCATGATGGTGGGACGGGTGCGTCGCCGCTGACGTCACTCAAGCACGCGGGTGCCCCGTGGGAACTCGGACTGGCCGAGACGCAACAAACGCTGTTGCTGAACGGATTGCGTGACCGAGTGGTCGTACAGACCGACGGACAGCTCAAGACCGGTCGAGATGTCGTGATTGCGGCCCTGTTGGGCGCCGAGGAGTTCGGCTTCGCGACCGCACCGCTGGTTGTGATGGGCTGCGTGATGATGCGGGTCTGCCATCTGGATACCTGTCCGGTCGGGGTGGCGACCCAGAACCCCGTGCTGCGCGAGCGCTTCGCGGGCAAGCCGGAGTTCGTCGAGAACTTCTTCCAGTTCATCGCCCAAGAGGTGCGCGAAGCGCTCGCGTCGTTGGGTTTCCGCAGCCTCGAAGAAGCCGTCGGACACGTCGAGATGCTCGACACTCGCGCGGCGGTCGACCACTGGAAGGCCTCGGGTCTGGATCTCGAGCCGATCCTGCACGTGCCGGAGGTACAAGTGGGGGCGTCCCTTCATCACCGGGTGGCCCAGGACCATGGTCTGGACAAGGCGCTGGACAACGAGTTGATCGAGCTCTGTGCCGATGCGTTGGATCGCGGTGAGCCGGTCCGGGCCCAACTCCCCGTACGCAACGTGAACCGCACGGTCGGGACCATGTTGGGGTCCGAGGTGACTCGCCGTTACGGCGGCGATGGGCTGGCCGACGGAACGATCGACATCACCCTCACCGGGTCGGCCGGACAGTCCTTCGGGGCCTTTCTGCCACGAGGGATCACCCTTCGCCTCGAGGGTGACGCGAACGACTATGTGGCCAAGGGCTTGTCCGGTGGCCGGGTGGTCGTACGCCCCGATCGGGCCGCGCCGTTCGCCGCCGAGCACAACATCATCGCCGGAAACGTCTGCGCGTACGGCGCAACCGGCGGCGAGCTCTTCATCCGCGGAGTCGTCGGAGAACGGTTCTGCGTGCGCAATTCGGGGGCGGTCGCCGTGGTCGAGGGCGTTGGCGATCACGCGTGCGAGTACATGACCGGTGGACGGATCGCGATCCTCGGTGCGACCGGTCGAAATGTGGCTGCCGGCATGTCGGGTGGCATCGCGTACGTGCTCGATCTGGATCTCGGACGTGTCAACATCGAGATGGTCGACGTCGAGAGCCTCACCGAACTCGACGGGTCCTGGCTGCGTGAGCTGATCGCGCGTCATCAGGAGGAGACCGGTTCGGTTGTGGCCGAATCGCTCTTGGTGGACTGGCCCTCCGCCCGTCGACGGATCAGCAAGATCATGCCGCGCGACTACAAGCGGGTACTCGAGGCGCAAGCGAGCGCCGAGGCCGAAGGGGCAGACGTCCTCACCGCGATCATGGAGGCATCCCGTGGGTGACCCCAGAGGCTTCCTCAACGAGGGACGTCACCTCCCGTCGCGGCGTCCTGTTGACGTCCGGATCCTCGATTGGAAGGAGGTCTACAACGACTTCCCGACCGAGTCGATCGAGAAGCAGGCCAGTCGGTGCATGGATTGCGGTATTCCGTTCTGCCACAACGGTTGTCCATTGGGCAATCTCATTCCCGACTGGAACGACCTGGTCTGGTCCCAGGACTGGGCCGGCGCCTCCGAACGTTTGCACGCAACGAATAACTTCCCCGAGTTCACCGGTCGGCTCTGCCCGGCGCCCTGTGAGACGGCGTGCGTGCTGGGAATCAACCAGGAACCGGTCACGATCAAGCAGATCGAGGTCGAGATCGCCGATCGAGCTTGGGACATGGGCGTGGTGGCGCCGCAGGTGCCGCGACGACTTTCGGGCAAGACGGTGGCAGTTGTCGGTTCGGGGCCAGCGGGGCTCGCGGCGGCGCAACAACTCGCTCGCGCGGGACACATCGTCGCGGTGTACGAGCGGGCGGATCGAATCGGTGGATTGCTGCGCTACGGGATTCCCGAGTTCAAGATGGAGAAGCGTTTCCTGGACCGCCGGTTGGCACAGATGGAAGCCGAAGGTGTCCGGTTCCGGGTGGGCATCGAGATCGGTATCGATGTCAGTGGCACGGACTTGCGGCGTCGGTACGACGCGGTTGTGTTGGCCGTGGGTGCCACCGCAGCACGCGATCTTCCAGTTCCCGGGCGCGAACTCGCCGGGGTCCATCAGGCGATGGAGTACTTGCCGCTGGCGAACCGCGTTCAAGAGGGCGACCTGCACAAGTCGCCGATCGATGCGGCCGGCAAACACGTGGTCATCATCGGTGGTGGCGACACCGGCGCAGACTGTCTCGGCACCGCACACCGCCAAGGCGCCGCATCGGTGACGCAGTTGGAGATCCTGCCGCGACCTCCGGAGCATCGCCCGCAAAGCGCGCCGTGGCCGATGTTTCCGATGGTCTATCGAGTCTCCAGCGCGCACGAAGAGGGTGGCGAGCGAGTGTTCGCCGTCAACACCGTGCGCTTCATTGAGGGCGATGGCACAGGCGGCGACGATTCAGCCGGCAGTGCTGGTGGCTGGGTTCGGGCGCTGGAACTCGTCGAGGTCGAGATGCGCGACGGACGCTTCGACCCGATCCCGGGCACGGAGCGGCAGATCCGTGCGGATCTCGTGTTTCTTGCGCTGGGTTTCACCGGCATCGAGGCGTCGCCGTACGTCGAGCAGTTCGACCTGGCCCTGGATGATCGAGGCAACATTGCCCGAAACAACGACTACGCGACGAACGTGGACGGGGTGTTCGTCGCTGGCGATGCCGGGCGAGGTCAGTCGCTGATCGTCTGGGCCATCGCCGAAGGCCGATCGGCTGCGGCGTCCGTGGACCGGTATCTGTCGGGGAGCACCAATCTTCCGGCACCGATCCCGCCGACGGCGCGTCCGCTCGTCGTCTGAAGCCTCGCGCGGCATAGGGTCATTGGGTGCGCCGCGCGAAGATCGTTTGTACGTTGGGCCCCGCGACCAACGGAGTCGAGGCGATTCAGGCGCTGATCGAGGCGGGCATGGACGTCGCGCGGCTCAACCTCTCCCATGGGACCTACGCCGACCACGAGGCCGCCTACTCCACGGTTCGTGAGGTCGGGGACCGGCTCGGGCGCGGGGTCGGGATCATCGCGGACCTTCAGGGGCCGAAGATTCGACTGGGCACCTTCGCCGACGGCGGAGTCGTCCTAGCTGCCGGCGCCGAGTTCACGATCACGACCGAGGACGTCGTCGGCACCGGAGAGATCTGTGCAACAACGTATGCCGGTCTGGCCAGTGACGTGGAACCAGGCGATCGCGTGCTCGTCGATGACGGCCGGATTGCACTTCATGTGGAGTCAGTGGACGGGCCGCGCGTGCGAACCCGAGTCATCGAGGGCGGGCGAGTCTCCAATCACAAGGGTCTCAACCTGCCTGGTGTTGCGTTGAGCACCCCGGCGATGACCGACAAGGATGTCGAGGATCTGCGTTGGTCCCTGCAGCTCGGCGTGGACATGATCGCCTTGTCCTTCGTGCGATCGGCGAACGACTTCATCGATGTCTACCGAATCATGGACGAGGTGGGAATCCGAGTCCCGGTGCTGGCGAAGATCGAGAAGCCGCAGGCGGTGGACAATTTGGCTGAGATCATCGACACGTTCGACGGAATCATGATCGCGCGCGGCGACCTCGGCGTGGAACTTCCGCTGGAGCAGGTGCCGCTCGTTCAGAAGCGGGCGATCAACATGGCGCGTACTGCGGCGAAGCCGGTAATCGTCGCGACCCAGATGTTGGACTCGATGGTGAGCGCATCCCGGCCGACTCGGGCCGAGGTCAGTGACGTCGCCAATGCCGTGCTCGACGGCGCCGACGCGGTCATGTTGTCGCAGGAGACAAGCGTCGGCGTGCACCCACCCTTCGTGGTCGCCACGATGTCTCGCATCGTCGAGGAGATCGAAGGCGGAGCACTCGACCAATTGCCGACTCTCATCGAGGACGACCGCGGATCCACCGCACGCGCGTTGGCAGCAGCGGCCGTCGCTGTCGCGCATCGAATCGGCGCGGAGAACTTGGTCGCGTTCACGGAGACCGGATTCTCAGGCCGGTTGATTGCGCGGCACCGGTCCGAGGTGCCCCTTCTGACGTTCACCCCCAACCCGCGGGTGCGCAGTCAACTTTCGTTGCTCTGGGGAACCGAGACCTTCTTGGTCTCCAAGGCCGATCACACCGACGACATGGTCCGCCAGGTGGACCGCCTACTGCTCGAGATCGGTCGACGGGCAGAGGGCGATCGCGTCGTCATCGTGGCCGGAGTGCCTCCGGGCGTCGCCGGAACCACCAATGGCATGCGCGTCCACCGCATCGGCAGCCACTGATAGCGAGCCCGTCAGTCAAGAGCCCGTCAGTCGAGAGCGAGGCGGGCGTCCGCGTTGAGCACGCCCCACGCGATGAGTTGCTCGCACAGGCGACTCGGGGTCTCGTCGTAGATCACGGCGAGTGTCCGCAGGTCGTCCTGGCGGATTGACAGGACGCGACCGTTGTAGTCGCCGCGCTGGGCCTGGATGGCGGCGGCGTATCGCGCCAGCGGGCCGGCCTTCTCGGCCGGGACCTGACCGAGTCGTTCCAGGTCGATGATCAACCGGGGCGGCGGCTCCGCGGCCGAGTTGGGGCTGCTGTCGGGGAGAAGTTCGGAGACTGGCATACCGTAGAAATCAGCCAGTTCAGCGAGTTTCTGGACGGTGACGGCCCGGTCCCCGCGCTCGTACGAGCCGACGACGACCGCCTTCCAGCGACCCTGGGATTTCTCCTCGACGCCGTGCAGGGAGAGCCCCTGTTGCTGGCGAATAGCCCGCAGATTCGTGCCCAACGAGCGGGCGTACTCAGTGGCCATGTCGTGCCTCCGGTCGGTGGTTACTCTGCGTTGAGGTTACGGAACGTAACCATGCCCCGGCAACTCGATGCACCCGTTTGGGTCCACAGAGTGACGAGGCGACTGGTTTCTGAACGGTCCGAGGGCTTGGTAAGGTTCCCTGGATCGACGTCCTTTAACGACTCGTCCGGTGAGGCGAGGAAGGAGGTCTTCGCACGATGACGCCTACACCCGATCGGAATGTTCTCGATCGCGTCGTACTCGACTCTGCTGAGATCGCGCGGGCCATCACCCGCATCGCCCACGAGATCGTGGAGCGCACCCGAGGTGCTCACGACCTCGTTCTGCTCGGAATTCCCACTCGCGGCGTACCGCTGGCGACCCGCCTGGGTGCTCGCATCGACGAGATCACCGCCAAGGCCACCGAGAGCGCCGATGGGACCGGCATGGCTGACGAGTCGCCCCGTGCGCCTGTCAGCGTCGGTTCACTGGATGTCACGATGTTTCGCGACGACCTACGGATGCAACCGGCGCGACCGCTGCTCCCGACCTCGCTGCCGGCCGGCGGCATCGACGGCAAGTTGGTGATCCTCGTCGATGACGTCCTGTTCTCCGGGCGCACCATCCGCGCGGCGCTCGACGCCCTCGGCGACAGTGGTCGCCCGCGAGCCGTCTCGCTCGCCGTGCTTGTGGATCGTGGTCATCGCGAACTGCCCATCCGCGCGGACTATGTCGGCAAGAACATCCCCACGTCACGATCCGAATCGGTGCATGTCTGCCTGGTGGAATACGACGGAATAGACGTCGTACGGCTGGAGGGATCGTGATGACTCGACACCTTCTGTCGGCTGCCGACCTGTCCCACGACGATGCGGTCCTGGTGTTGGACACCGCGGCCGAGCTCGCCGCACTGGCGGATCGACCCATCAAGAAGCTGCCGACTCTGCGCGGACGCACGGTCGTCAACCTGTTCTACGAAGATTCGACCCGCACCCGGATCTCGTTCGAGGCTGCAGCCAAGCGACTGTCCGCGGACGTCATCAACTTCTCGGCCAAGGGATCGAGTGTGTCCAAGGGGGAGAGCCTCAAGGACACCGCGCTGACCTTGGAAGCCATGGGATCCGATGCCGTCGTCATCCGGCACAGCGAGAGCGGTGCGCCGCATCGACTCGCCCACGCCGACTGGATCTCGGGCTCGGTGATCAATGCCGGCGATGGCACGCACGAACATCCCACCCAGGCGCTGCTCGACGCGTACACCATTCGTCGCCACCTCTGCGGCGGTGTGGGGGACCTGAACGGGCGGTCGGTGGTGATTGTCGGTGACGTGCTGCACAGCCGGGTGGCCCGCTCCAATGTGCTGTTGCTGCACACGTTGGGGGCCCACGTGACTCTCGTCGCGCCGCCCACGCTGTTGCCCCATGGCGTCGAAACCTGGCCCTGCGCGGTCTCCTACGACCTGGAAGCGAATCTGGGCAAGACCGACGTCGTGATGATGCTGCGAGTTCAACGCGAGCGCATGGGTGCGTCGTACTTCCCCACGGAGCGCGAATACAGCCGTCGCTACGGTCTCGACGAGAGCCGCACTCTCCAGCTCCCCGAACACGCTCTCGTGATGCATCCGGGTCCGATGAATCGGGGGATGGAGATCGCCGCGACGGTGGCCGATGGACCGCGATCGGTCGTGGTCGAGCAGGTCGCCAACGGGGTGAGCGTGCGAATGGCCGTGCTCTACCTGCTCCTCGGTGGCAGCGGACCGGCGATCGGACCCAACGATGACTGAGGCCTCGATCTCCGACACCGTGTACGTCCTGCGATCGGTCTCGCCCCTCGGTGGTGATCGCGTCGACCTCGTGCTCGCGGACGGCAAGATCCAGCAAGTCGGCGCGGCGCAGGTCGAGAATCTCGATTCGGTCGTCGAGATCGATGCGTCGCGGTTGATCGCCCTGCCCGGCTTGGTCGACCTGCACACCCACTTGCGCGAACCCGGACGCGAGGACGCCGAAACGGTGCTCACCGGATCGCGCGCAGCGGCACTGGGTGGGTTCACCGCCGTACACGCGATGGCCAACACCAATCCAGTTGCCGACACCGCCGGGGTGGTGGAACAGGTGTGGCACCTCGGGCGCGAAGTTGGACTCGTCGATGTTCATCCGGTGGGTGCGGTGACCGTCGGCCTCGAAGGGAAGCACCTTGCCGAACTCGGCGCGATGGCCGACTCGGCGGCCCGAGTACGCGTCTTCAGCGACGACGGAAAGTGCGTCGACGATCCGGTCGTGATGCGTCGGGCGTTGGAATACGTCAAGGCATTCGACGGAGTGATCGCCCAACACGCACAGGAACCGCGGCTGACTGAGGGCGCGCAGATGCACGAGGGCAATGTGTCCGGCGTACTCGGTCTGCGGGGATGGCCGGCTGTCGCCGAAGAGGCGATCATCGCGCGCGACGTGCTGCTGGCCGGCCACGTGTCCTCGCGGCTGCACGTCTGTCATGTCTCCACCGCCGGATCTGTCGAGATCATTCGGTGGGCGAAGTCACGGGGGATCGACGTGACGGCAGAGGTAACGCCGCATCACCTGTTGCTCACAGACGAGAGCGCGACGACGTACGACCCCGTCTTCAAGGTCAATCCCCCCTTGCGCACCAAGGCTGATGTCGAAGCGTTGCGAGAGGCCCTTGCCGACGGGACCATCGACATCGTTGCAACCGACCACGCACCGCACGCGGTTCAGGACAAGGACTGCGAATGGGGAAGTGCAGCGTTCGGGATGCTCGGTCTGCAGACGGCTCTCTCAGTGGTCGCCGAGACGATGGTTGTGACCGGTTTGATGGACTGGGCGGCGGTGGCCGACCGCATGTCGTTCGGACCGGCTCGCATCGGTCGGGTCTTCGATCACGGCCGGGCGATCGCGGTGGGCGAACCGGCAAACCTGGTCCTCATCGATCCGGTCATACGCCGCGTGGTGGACCCCAGCGCGCTGGCGAGCAAGAGCCGCAATACGCCGTACGCCGGCCTCGACCTGCCAGTCGCCATCACGCACACATTCCTTCGCGGTCGCGCGACAGTCTCGGATGGACTATCGGCCGGATCACTGGCCGGGTCACCGGGGGACAGAGGAACAGATGACTAGTCCTGCCGTGCTTGTCCTCGAAGACGGTCGCATCTTCCGAGGAGAGGCGATGGGTGCGATCGGTGAGACGTACGGCGAAGCGGTCTTCTCCACCGGCATGAGCGGCTATCAGGAGACGCTCACCGACCCGTCCTACCACCGCCAGGTCGTCGTCATGACCGCTCCCCATGTCGGCAACACCGGCGTCAACGACGACGACCCCGAGTCGAGTCGCGTCTGGGTGTCCGGCTATGTCGTGCGTGATCCTTCGCCGATGGTGTCGAACTGGCGCGCGGCGCGTTCGCTCGGTGATGAGTTGGACGCCTACGGAATCGTCGGGATCAGTGACATCGACACGCGAGCTCTGACTCGTCACCTTCGCGATCGCGGCGCCATGAGGGTGGGAATCTTCAGCGGGACTGCGGCAGCCACCGACGATGGATCACTGATCGCGAAGGTCAAGGCCAGTCCCGTCATGGAAGGTGCCGCCTTGGCTGCTGAGGTGAGCACCCCACGGCCTTACGTCGTACCCGCGGTTGGGGAGCGTCGTGCCGTCGTCGCTGCGATCGACCTCGGCATCAAGGCCGCAACCCCGCGACTGATGGCCGATCGCGGCATTGAGGTGCATGTGTTGCCATCAGACACCTCGATCGAGGAGGTGTTGGCTCTTCAACCAGACGGTGTCTTCTTCTCCAATGGGCCTGGCGATCCAGCGACGGCGGACCACGAAGTTACGCTGCTGCGCGAGGTCTTGGATCGACGGATCCCGTTCTTCGGGATCTGTTTCGGCAATCAGCTGCTCGGTCGGGCGTTGGGATTCGGCACCTACAAACTGAAGTTCGGTCATCGCGGCATCAACCAACCGGTGCTCGATCGCGCCACTGGCCGCGTCGAGATCACGGCTCAGAATCACGGCTTCGCCGTTGACGCCCCGATCGATCGGGTGAGCGACACACCGTACGGACGGGTCGAGGTGAGCCATGTCTGTCTCAACGACGATGTGGTCGAAGGGTTGCGCTGCCTGGATCTTCCGGCTTTCAGCGTGCAGTACCACCCCGAAGCAGCCGCCGGCCCGCACGATTCGGCGTACCTCTTCGATCGCTTCCTCGACTTGATGGGCGGCGACTCGGTGGGCGCCGACGGGACGGGTGGCGAGAACTGATGCCACGTCGTACGGATCTCAGCAGCGTCATGGTGATCGGCTCGGGACCGATCGTGATCGGCCAAGCATGCGAATTCGACTATTCGGGTACCCAAGCCTGCCGGGTGCTCAAGGCCGAGGGTCTGCGCGTCATCTTGGTCAACTCCAACCCGGCGACGATCATGACCGACCCAGAGTTCGCCGACGCGACGTACGTCGAACCGATCACGCCGGAGATCGTGGCGAAGATCATCGCCCGGGAACGCCCGGACGCGTTGTTGGCGACGCTCGGCGGTCAGACCGCCTTGAACACGGCGATGGCACTGCACGAGGCCGGAGTTCTGAAGGAGTACAACGTCGAATTGATCGGCGCCAGCGTCGAGGCGATCGAGTCGGGCGAGAACCGGGAGAAGTTCAAGAGAATCGTCGCGGACATCGGTAGTGAGTGTGCGCAGTCGGTGATCTGTCACTCACTGGACGACTGTGTGACCGCCGCCGAGGTCCTGGACTACCCGGTTGTCGTGCGGCCGTCGTTCACGATGGGAGGGGCAGGTTCCGGGATGGCCTACGACGAAGCCGACCTTCGGCGCATCGCCGGGGCGGGTCTGCAGGCCTCACCCACCCACCAGGTCCTGCTCGAGCAGTCCATCGTGGGTTGGAAGGAATACGAACTCGAGTTGATGCGGGATCACCTCGACAACGTCGTGGTCGTTTGTTCGATCGAGAACGTCGATCCCATGGGGGTCCACACCGGCGACTCCATCACCGTCGCTCCGGCGCTGACCTTGACCGACCGCGAGTTCCAGCACATGCGCGATGTCGGGATCCAGATCATCCGCGCAGTCGGCGTCGACACCGGTGGCTGCAACATCCAGTTCGCCATCAACCCTGACGACGGGCGGATGGTCGTCATCGAGATGAACCCGCGAGTGTCGCGATCGTCTGCACTCGCTTCGAAGGCGACCGGATTCCCGATCGCCAAGATCGCTGCCCGGCTCGCGATCGGCTACACGCTCGACGAGATCCCCAACGACATCACGCGCGAGACCCCGGCGAGCTTCGAACCGACATTGGACTACGTCGTGGTCAAGGTGCCGCGATTCGCGTTTGAGAAGTTCCCCAAGGCCGACGCGACACTCACCACGACGATGAAGAGCGTCGGTGAGGCGATGGCGATCGGGCGCAACTTCGCCGAAGCGCTCCAGAAGGCGCTGCGCAGCATCGAACGTCCTGAAGCCGTCTTCAGTTGGCCGGGAAGTCGCACCGACGTGGACATCGAGGACCTGCTCACTCGAATGAAGACCCCGCACGATGGGCGACTATCCCTTGTGCAACAGGCGTTGTGGGCCGGTGCGACCCTCGAGATGGTCCACGAAGCCACCGATATCGACCCGTGGTTCCTCGCCCAGATTCAGGGGATCAACGCTCTCGCCGACCAGATCCGAAGTGCCGCGGACCTGGGGCCGGAGTCGTTGCGCCGGATGAAGCGAGCGGGCTTCTCGGACGCCCAGATCGCCGGACTCCGTGGCGTGTCCGAAGACGTCATCCGAGGTGTGCGGCAGGCGTTGGGCGTGCGCCCGGTCTACAAGAGTGTGGACACGTGCGCCGCTGAGTTCGCAGCTCGCACGCCTTATCACTACTCGTCGTACGACGAGGAGACCGAAGTCGAGCCACGCACCAAGCCCGCGGTTCTCATCCTTGGCTCGGGTCCGAATCGAATCGGTCAGGGCATCGAGTTCGACTACTCATGTGTGCACGCTGCGCTGACTTTGCGCGAAGCGGGCTACGAGACCATCATGGTCAACTGCAACCCGGAAACGGTGTCCACGGACTACGACACGTCTGATCGGCTGTACTTCGAACCGCTGACCCTCGAGGACGTGCTCGAGGTCGTCCATGCCGAACGGAACGTGGGACCCGTTGTCGGCGTGATCTGCCAGCTCGGTGGGCAGACCCCGCTGGGCTTGGCTCAGGCGTTGAAGGACAACGGCGTGCCGATCATGGGCACCACTCCCGAAGCGATCCACCTCGCGGAGGAGCGTGGCGCGTTCGGTCGGGTTCTCGCGGCGGCTGGTCTGCCCGCGCCGCGCCACGGGATGGCCACGTCATCCGAACACGCGCGCGCGATCGCGGACGAGATCGGCTATCCGGTGCTCGTCCGACCTTCCTACGTCTTGGGCGGGCGTGGCATGGAGATCGTCTACGACGACGTCATGCTCGCCGACTACCTCGAACGCGCGACCCAAGCCAGCCCCGAGCATCCCGTGTTGGTGGATCGATTCCTCGATGACGCGGTGGAGATCGATGTTGATGCGCTGTTCGACGGTGAGGAGCTCTTCCTCGGCGGTGTGATGGAGCACATCGAAGAAGCAGGGATCCACTCCGGCGACTCGGCCTGCGCCCTTCCCCCGATCACCCTGGGACACGAGGAAATCGACCGGATCCGACGCAGCACCGAAGCCATCGCCCGCGGCGTCGGTGTGATCGGACTGCTCAACGTGCAGTACGCCTTGGTGTCCGACGTGCTGTACGTGCTCGAGGCGAACCCACGCGCATCGCGGACGGTGCCCTTCGTGTCCAAGGCCACCGGCGTACCGCTGGCCAAGGCTGCGGCCCGCGTGGTGATGGGCGAGTCCATCGCCGACCTGCGCGCCGAGGGCGTCCTTCCGGCCTACGGCGACGGGGGCTGGGTTCCCGATGGTGCGCCGATCGCGGTGAAGGAAGCGGTCCTGCCCTTCGGCCGCTTCCTCGGAGTCGACACGATCCTGGGTCCGGAGATGAGGTCGACCGGCGAAGTGATGGGCATCGATGCCGAGTTCGGTACGGCCTTCGCGAAGTCGCAACTAGCGGCGTACAACTCGGGTCTGCCGACTTCTGGAGTCGTCTTCGTCTCGGTGGCCAATCGCGACAAACGTTCGATGATCTTTCCGGTGAAGCGGCTGGCCGATCTGGGATTCGATGTGCTGGCCACCGCCGGCACCGCAGAGGTGTTGCGCCGAAATGGCGTGAAGTCCGGGGTCATCCGCAAGCACTACGAGGGAATCGGGCCGCTGGGTGAACCGACGACGATAGAGGCGATCATGAACGGCGACATCGACTTGATCGTCAACACACCATTCGGGGTCGGGTCCCGGTTGGATGGCTACGAAATCAGAACCGCCGCTGTGACGAAGGGGGTCGCGTGCATCACCACCGTGCAGGGCTTGGCCGCAGCCGTCCAAGGCATCGAGGCGCTGCTTGCTGGTGAGATCGGCGTACGGTCCCTTCAGGAATACGCGGAGGACCTGGTGAGACTTCGCGACGGTGAAGAGCGACTGACTGGGGAGGGTGAGCGTTGATGCCGGTTCAGATCCGCGGCGAAGTGTTGTCGCTGCGACGGGCCGGGGCCTATCACGTGATCACCCTCACCGCCCCTGGGCTGCCCGAGCTCACCCGTCCCGGCCATTTCGTGGCGCTGTCCGTCGGTGGTGATCACACCGGGATGCTGTTGCGACGTGCGTTTTCCATTCACCGCGTGCAATCGCGCGGGGTGTACGGCGGCACTCTCGATCTGGTGTTTGCCGTACACGGCAAGGGAACCGCGTGGTTGGCCGAACGTCATCGCCATGACGTGATCGACATCGTCGGGCCGTTGGGTCGGCCGTTCTCCCTTCCGCGGGAACCGGTCTCGTGTGTGCTGGTCGCCGGCGGGTACGGCTCGGCACCGATGTTCATGTTGGCCGACGCATTGCGCGAGCGCGGTTGCAGGGTGGACGTCGTGATCGGTGCATCCACAGAGGACAAACTGTTCGGCGTGCTCGATGCCAAGCGGATGGCGGCCACCCTCACCATCGCGACCGAGGATGGTTCGGTGGGTGAACACGGCCGAGTGACTGACATCCTGCCCGCTGTCATGGAACGTGTTGACGCTGACGTGGTCTATGCCTGCGGACCGATGGGGATGTTGGCCGCCGTCGCGCAACTGGCCGAAGAGCACGGCGCTCACAGCCAGTGCGCCGTCGAAGAAGCGATGGCATGCGGCATCGGAGTCTGCATGACCTGTGTGCTTCCGGTCATCGATGACGCCGGTCGGACCCGGATGGTTCGATCGTGTGTCGAGGGTCCGGTGTTCCGCGGTGATCGGGTCCGCTGGGCCGACGTGGGAACGATTCCTGCGGACTGCCTGGGTGCGCCGGTGGGAGGCCACTGATGACGAGAGCGGTTATCGGCCACGGGCCGCTGCCCACCGAAGTTCGCGACTTGCCCGACGTCGACATGCGTACGTCGTTGGCATCCTTCACGCTGCCCAACCCCGTGCTGACCGCGTCGGGTTGCGCGGCCAGTGGGCGTGAGCTTGATCAATTCTTCGACATCACCACGCTCGGCGCGGTGGTGACCAAGAGCATCATGGTCAATCCCCGCTCGGGTCGGGCGACACCGAGAATGGCCGAAACGCCGGCCGGAATGCTCAACTCGATCGGACTGCAGGGCCCCGGGATCGATGCGTTCCTCGAGAAGGACCTCGCCTGGCTGCGCGAACGCGGCGCGCGCTCGGTCGTTTCGATCGCGGGTGGCTCGGTGGATGAATACACCCGACTTGCGCAACGGTTGCGACATGTCCCGGACGTCAGCGCGATCGAAGTCAACATCTCGTGTCCCAATGTCGAGGACCGAGGCTTGGTGTTCGCCTGTGATCCGTACGCCGCGTCGGCGGTCATCGCGGCGGTGACCCGCAACAGTGCGCCCGGAATTCCGGTGTTTGCCAAGTTGAGTCCGGATGTGACCGACATCGTGGCGATCGCGAAGGCCTGCATCGACGCCGGCGCAGACGGCCTGTCGATGATCAACACCCTGTTGGGCATGGTCATCGACCCGGTGACCATGCGGCCGGCTCTGGCCGGAGTCACCGGAGGTCTCTCCGGTCCGGCGATCCGACCGGTCGCTGTGCGCGCGGTCTACCAGGTTCACGCCGCCTTCCCCGAGGTGCCGATCCTGGGCATGGGAGGGATTCGAAACGGGCTGGATGCGCTGGAGTTCGTCCTGGCCGGCGCCAGTGCGGTCAGTGTCGGCACGGCGATCTTCCACGACCCCAGCGCGCCGGTGAAGGTTCTTGCGCAGTTGCGTGATGCGCTGGCCGAACGAGGCTTCGAGCGCTTCACAGATGCGATCGGGTACGCCCACCGGGAGCCCGAACCGGTGTCGACGTCTGGTGGAGTAGTCAGCGTTGCCCGGTACGGCGCGGACGGGACATGGGACACCGTTGCCGACGTGGACACCGAATTCGAATCCGGGGTAGAAGGATGACCCACCACGCACCCATCGCGGTTGCACTGGATGCGCCCGACCTGGACACATTGGCGGCGTGGGCGCGAGCGACCGGGCCTGTTGTATCCACGATGAAGGTCGGACTTGAGGTCTTCCTGCGCGACGGGGCGCAATCGGTCGAGGTGGCGCGCGAGGCCAGCGGAGGATGCGACATCTTTCTCGATCTCAAACTGCATGACATTCCGAACACGGTGGCCGGCGCAGTTCGCTCCGTCGCGGCCTTGTCGCCGCGCTATCTCACGGTCCATGCCGGTGGTGGCGCGGCCATGATCGAAGCGGCCGCCTCTGCGTTGCCCGACACGTTGATCGCGGCGGTCACCATTCTTACGTCCCTTGATGATTCAGAGCTTGAGGCGATCGGCATGCGCGGGCCCGCGCAGGAAGCGGTACGCAGGCTGGCGGCCATGGCAGTCGGCGCCGGTGCGCGCGCCCTGGTGTGCTCACCCCAGGAGGTGGCCGCCGTCCGGGCCGAGGTCGGACCGGGGATCGTGCTCATCACCCCCGGCGTACGCCCTGCCGGGGCCGATCACGGGGACCAGGCCCGGGTCGCCACTCCCGAAGCCGCCCTCGCCGCAGGTGCGGACTTGTTGGTCATCGGTCGACCCATCACCGGAGGGCCAGATCAGGCTCGGGCCGCATATGACATCGCCAACTCGATCGCCAGCGCCGTGGCCCATGAAATCGCGGACGGATTGCCCGCGAGCCTTGGCACTCGCTAGGTTCACGCGCACGACTTGTCGCGAGTCGTCCCGTCGAGCGATCTCGTCGAGTCAGTTCGTGATAGTTGCAACCTGAGAACCGTCGCTGCACTCGGAGGACCATGCCGTGGCTTTGCCAACACTGACGCCCGAACAGCGCGCGGCTGCCCTTGTGAAGGCAGCCGAGGCGCGTTCGGTGCGCGCTGGGGTTCGTAATCGGCTCAAGCACTCGGGCGCATCGCTGTCACAAGTCGTAGCCGATGGCCAGAGTGACGATGCCGACGGTCGCATTGTCGGCAAGATGAGGGTGTCGGCGTTGCTCGAATCGATGCCCGGTGTCGGCAAGGTGCGTGCTCGCCAGATCATGGAACGCATCGGTATCGCCGAAACTCGTCGCGTCCGTGGGTTGGGCACACACCAGATCGCCGCGCTCACGCGCGAGTTCGAACCCGACCGCGTCTCCTGAGCGACTTGGGGATGAACCGGCTGGCTATGCATTCTCTGGGGCTGCGAATCTTGCCGGAACCGCGTCCTTTGGAACTGGATCGGTGACCGGGCGCCTGATTGTTCTGTCCGGTCCCAGCGGCGTCGGAAAGAGCACGGTTGTGCAGGCCGTACGCGAGCTTGTTCCGGAGATCTGGGTGTCCGTATCGGCGACCACCCGCGCACCGCGACCTGGAGAGACCGACGGGGAGCACTACAAGTTCGTGTCGTCCGAGCAATTCGCCGATCTCGTTGCCACTGGCGGTCTGCTGGAGTGGGCCGAGTTCGCCGGCAACTTCTACGGCACTCCGCGAGAACCGGTGCAGGTTCGGCTCGCGGCCGACATCCCGGTGCTTCTGGAGATCGAGCTCCAGGGCGCGCGGCAGGTGCGAGCAGCGATCCCCGAGGCGTTGCTGGTCTTCCTCAAGCCCCCATCCTGGCCAGACCTGGTGGAACGATTGGAGGGCCGGGGGACCGAGGAGGCTGAGGTGGTCGCGCGTCGCCTCGAAGTCGCCCGGATCGAGATGGCCGCCGAAAGCGAGTTCGACCTCGCGGTCGTCAACTCCGCTGTCGGGGACGCTGCCGTTCAGTTGGTACGATTGGCCGGTCTACGGCCCTAAGCCGATCCCCAGCACGATCCCCAGCACCGAGGAGCATCCTGTCGTGTCCGGCACAGTCGCACATCCCGAGGGCATCACCAACCCCTCGATCGACGAGCTCCTGGAAGCCACCGATTCCAAGTACGCCCTGGTCATCTACGCCGCCAAGCGCGCGCGTCAGATCAACTCGTACTACTCGAGCCTGTCTGAAGGCTTGCTCGAATACGTCGGTCCACTGGTCGAGACCCACGTTCAGGAGAAGCCGCTGTCGATCGCGTTGCGGGAGATCAATGCCGGCCTGCTCAGCTCGGTCCCCGACGACGGCACCACCCCAGAGCCGGCGCCCGTCAGCAACCTCGACTCGTTCGACGCCCCGCTGGGCTGAGCGCAACCGCTCATGCACCGGGCGCTCATGAACACGGCTGGCTCGTGACTTCGCGAGTGGTTCTCGGGGTCGGCGGCGGCATTGCCGCCTACAAGGTGGCCCATCTGTTGCGGCTGCTCACCGAGTCCGGTCTGGATGTTCGCGTGGTCCCCACGCGTTCGGCGTTGGCCTTCGTGGGCGCACCGACGTGGGCGGCGTTGTCCGGGCATCCCGTGAGCGCCGAGGTGTGGGACAACGTTCACGAGGTCCCGCACGTGCGCATCGGGCAGGACGCGGACCTGGTAATCGTCGCCCCGGCAACGGCCGATTTGATTGCCCGGGCCGCCCATGGGCTGGCTGATGACCTGCTCACCAACACCTTGCTGACCACGCGCGCCCCGGTGATCTTCGTGCCCGCGATGCATACCGAGATGTGGGAACATCCGGCGACCGTCGACAACGTCGCGACGTTGCGCCGCCGCGGAGTCATCGTTCTGGATCCCGCCGTCGGTCGGCTGACCGGCGCCGATTCAGGTGCGGGTCGGTTGCCCGAACCCGAAGAGCTCGCCCGCGTCGTAGACCGCGTGCTTGCGCGCGCTGGTTCTGGAGTCGGTGGTTCTGGAGTCGGTGGTTCTGGAGTCGCTGGTTCTGGAGTCGGTGCAGCGGACGCGGCAGATCTCGCCGGTCGCCGGGTTCTCATCTCGGCCGGCGGCACTCGTGAGCCGCTCGATCCGGTGCGCTTCCTCGGCAATCGGTCCAGCGGTCGCCAGGGATACGCCCTGGCCGTGACGGCGCTCGCCCGCGGGGCCGAGGTCGTGCTCGTCTCGGCCAACGTTGCCCTGCCGGACCCCGCGGGAGCCAAGGTCCGTCGGGTCGGCACTGCGGAGGAACTTCGCCAGGCGGTGCTCGAGCACGCCCGCGACGCGGACGCGGTGGTGATGGCCGCGGCCGTGGCCGACTTCCGACCAGCTAACTACGCGGAGACCAAGATCAAGAAGTCGGACCCGGCCGAGTCTGGCCAGATCGGCCCGGACCAGCGGCTAGAACTTGTCCGCACGGCCGATGTTCTCGCCGAGGTGGTCGCGTCTCGCACCCCAGGTCAGGTGATCGTGGGCTTTGCCGCCGAAACCGGCGATGCGACCAGTTCCGTGCTCGAGCACGGGCGCATGAAACTCGCCGCGAAGGGGTGCGATCTGCTCGTCGTCAACGAGGTCGGCGGCGAACGGGGATTCGAGCGAGGCTTCGAGCGACTCGACAATGCCGCGGTAATCCTCGGTTCCGACGGGACCTCGACAGATGTGCCGCTGACGAGCAAGGAAGCCCTCGCGGACGTCGTTTGGGACCGGGTCGCCACCCGCTGGTAGAAGTACCGGTCCGGACCCATAGTTAGACTCGGGCACCGTTTGTCAATCCGTCTCAGCCAATCCGCCTCGACCTGGTAGGAGATCTGCGTGTCGCGACGACTGTTTAGCTCGGAGTCAGTGACCGAGGGCCACCCGGACAAGATGGCTGACCAGATCAGCGATGCGATCCTCGATGATCTGCTTCGTCAAGATCCGACCAGCCGCGTCGCGGTTGAGACCATGCTCACCACCGGTCAGGTTCACGTTGCGGGCGAGGTGACGACCAACGGTTACGCCGACGTCATCGATCTCGTGCGTGGAGTTGTCCTCGACATCGGCTACGACTCGTCGGTCAAGGGATTCGACGGCTGGTCCTGTGGTGTCGCGGTA
>Ga0315283_10001311_pt1 | contig 19901 bp, 26 predicted proteins | sample YL17G09_0_MG_FD_204541 | JGI IMG/M metagenome (GOLD analysis project Ga0315283, IMG submission 204541) | Sediment microbial communities from Yellowstone Lake, YNP, Wyoming, USA - YL17G09_0 | ecosystem: Environmental > Aquatic > Freshwater > Lake > Sediment | place: USA: Wyoming | collected... | reverse complement strand
CACCTCGAATTCACATCGTATCTTCTTTCCGGATAAACAGCTTCGGCAGTTCACGGTAAGATCGCCCAAATGAACCGCCACTATCAGTTTTTTTGCTCGTCCTCCGAAAGCCTCGATTCGTTCAATATCACTTCCGCGAGCTCAGTCCTCAACTCACTCGGAAACATCGCAATGATCCTGTCCGGCACCGCATCCCTCATTTTTCCGGCATAGCGGATAGTCTCGCACTTGAACTCGATTGCTTTCTTGGTCTGGGGATCCAGGAAGTTTTCCACGTTCTTGAGGCCAAACTTGATGGCCGTAATCTGGCGCTTGTTCCAGTTGAGTTTTACCTTGGCCTTATCGTTGGGGTTGGTCGAGCTCATCTCATAACTCGAGCTGTCGTCGTCAATCTCGGCCCTTAGGATCGGGTCCAGGACACCGATGTGAAAAACCGTAGGGCTATCCTTGTCCGGATCGAGCTTGGATACATATTTCTTAGTGGCAGTTACATCGATTCCCGTCAACATGAAAACACCTCCTTTTCACAAAAGTAAAATTGCCAATTCATCGTCTCCCGGCTCCATGGAACCGGTCACGTCGAATGCCGTCTGGGCAAGCTGTATGCCGTCCCGGTCCGCATCATCCACTTTGTTATAGATAATGCTCGGGGCATAAACTCTGATCTTATTGCCGACTATCTCGCCATAGGCCATGTCAAGGACCATGGGAGTATTGTTGAACCACTTGTCATAAAAATCATGCGTCGCCACCAGAACCATCTCAGGGTTAAACGACCCCTGGGTATCGCGCTCGGTAATCATGAACGACAGGATGCCTTTCTCGTCGTCGATCTTATCCTTTGGCGCCAGCGTGTTGGCGATATCGACATCCAGTTCCCCGATGTTCAAGGAAACATCGTCGCAGGACATCACCGCGTTCAAAAGCACCGGCGGGACCACATCATCGAAAGAAAGCCCGATAAGTAGCGGCGTATCTATAACGCCTGCCTCGACGCCCTTGAAACTGAAATCCACGGTTACCGGTTCGCCGATCTTGAAATTGAACTTGGCTGTCCCTCGGCACCCTTTAAGGAGTTTTCGTACCCCGTCTTCATATAGGCCCATGGTCAACGAAGGAACCAAGCTGCTGATAGGCTTTATCTCATGTCCGGCGTCTGAAGGCACCGAGCCTGTCGTCGCAGTTGCTCCGGAAGTTTCTCCTGTAAGCACTTCACCGGTCTGAAGAACGCCAGAGATTATCACGTAGTAAAGCGTAGTCGTGCCGGTTGCGGTTTCAATTACAACCCTGCCTGTTGCAAGCGATGTCCCGCCTGTGATTGTCTCACCATGCTGAAACGGACCAGCCGTAACAACACCTATGGTAATCTTTTTAAGATCGTTGATAGCGAACCCACAGGCCTTAATCAACTTTGCCCATTCCGGCTCTATTGTCAGCGAACCTGATCCCTTTAACTCAATGCTGAAATCAAGACCTGCCGAGCGCTTACCGGTCAACTTACCCATCTTGGTAAGCGACGACCTCACCGGATTCCTTTGATACATCTGTGGATCGTAATTCGCCTTAGGCGTGAAATTAACCAACAGCCCCGCATCTGCGGCCGCCAAAGATTCGGCTGCCCCTTCAACACTCTCAATCTTGGCCGCTAATTGCCTTTTACGTATTAACATTGACATAACTAATCCCTCCTTTTAATTCTTTGCGGTTGGGTCAGACCTTAAATGGCGATACCTTATGCCTAGCTCCATTATTATTCCCGCATAAGGCTGGCCTTCCGTGGTCTCGAATGGAGTCGTCCCCAAAACATCCGTATCTATTGCCTCGCCCCCGCGGGTATGGTCTTGTAAAATCGCCTTTTTCATGTCGCCCTGTAATCTATTCAAATAGGTGTCCGTAGACACCGCGTCATTTTCTTCGGTCACAAAAAATACGTCGAGGTAAACGCTCAATACGCATTCCTCGAAATTATTGGGCAGGCTTTTTTCATCCTCGTTGCCCGGGCTTATTATTACGGCGGGAAGGTCGACTAATTTATTGCCATGCATTGACCACCGCTGGACGGTTTCGGCGGTAAAATCGAAACTATAGCCGTTGGCAATTGTTATGCCTTCCAGTGTCGTCTTGATATTCGCAAGCATCCTTTCTCTTACCGTCTCCATCTTTAAATCTTCCTCAACGCCTTCTCTATTGCTTTATTAAGAATCTCTATCCTGTAATTTACCAGGCCGTCCCACGTCCTATAAAACCCCAGCCGCGGCTTAAGCCTGACCACCCTTTTTAAAACGTACAAAGGCAAAATCTTCTGCGCTCTTTTAGTCACCCTCGCAAGAAAAGTCTGGCCTTTGAACCTCATAGGATGCACATTCTTCAATTCCCTTGGCCGCTTGAACCTCGGCCTCAATTTGCCTTGAGCCGTAAACATCTCCGTCCTTGCCGATAGCGGAACTGCGAGCCTGCCGCCACCAGGATCCGTCACGATACCGCCTGTCTCATGGAGCTTGGCAATCTTCGAATCCGAGAAAATCTGCGTCCCCATCCCTTCGATGGTAGGCGAAACCAAAAATACCCGCTTGAATGTGCCAAATAGCCCATACCCCGATGCGCCTCGTACTCCTGGAGGGCCCTGCAATTGCTGTTGCCTGAACCTTTTCAAAAAGCCTCTGCCGATCCTGTCCATGCCATCAGCAAGTTCGAATTTAAGGACCCTCGGCGCAATCTTTATGGCTCTCTCAAGGCGTCTCGTATCTATCTCGACGGTCAACCTAACCATGCATCACCACCCCACCAGCAAATGCCAAGCGCCAGCATCCTTATGCAAGACCTCGATGATGCGCGCCTCGCGAATTGTCCCTTCGACGTCATCCAAGGTAATACGATCATCTTTTTTATCCACGGATGTAACGCCTTCTACTGTATCGTTGGCGATATAAATCTCCGCCTGATTTTGTAAACCTCTTCCCTGGTCTTCGCTCCCCGGCTCAAGCCTGCCGCGGACCACGATTGCATTGATATCCTTTGCGGCTTGTCCTTGGGGAGTATATGTAATCACCTCTGCGAACTCGGCCGTATTTAAAAAACAATCTATTACATCTGCGGAAAACCGGTCTTTAAGGCTCATGATTCAATCCTTCAAAAAATAAGGAGGCCCTTGTTTAAGGAGCCTCCTCGCTTTCTTCGTTGGGTTTTATAACCTCTACTTTGACCTGGCCAAGCCGGATGGACTCTCCTACTTCATCGGCGGCCAGATTTTGCGGGCATACCCCTTCCAAAAGGACATACCCGGGATTCCTGATTATCCCGCCGATATTTTTTGCTTGAGCCAAGACTATGCGGATAGACTCCTTCTCCATAACCGCTCCCTCCGTTTTAACCGAAAATTGGGAAACCGGTTATGCGTCTACCTTTATCAAATGGGCAAAGTACTTGTCGATGACTTTCTCATCGACATTCTGCCTCACCCTGAACACGTCGCTGCGATGCACCTCGTCCCTGTAGGACTCAACCGTAGCGTTATCCGGGCTGTCAGATGCCCACAAGAAAGTCCTTCCCACGCTGGGCAGGACCAAATTCTGGCCGTCTTCGGCAACCACGCCGATCATGGCATAATCGTCGTTCCAGATATCGGCGCTTACGAAAGACTGTCCTTCCTTAGCGCTGTTGTAGATCGCCTTCCCAACGACTATCTTTTTCAATCCCAGGATATCCGCCAGGGCATTGAGGATCTCCGCCTCCGTCAACCGAGCGACGTACTTGATAGAATCCTTGATCCCGGTATTGTCCATCAGCCGGTCGATGTTTGCCTTACTGCAGATAAGCGCATTGGGGTCTATTCCGCAATTTGCCCGCACCTTTTCCCTTGCCGCGCGCACCTGCGCGATGACGTCGGATGCGATGTTATCCCAAGGATTGGCGGAATGATCCGTATAAAGATCCGCCCCTGTCCAGGTCGAGATATTGAAAAGTATCTCTGCCACCCTTCTTTCCTGAGCCTGCATCAGGCGGCGAGCCGTAATCTGAGACGTTATCAGCTCAGCGTCGAAATCGGACGCATACATCTCTCTTTCACCGTCGTCCAAGGCACCTTCAAGACCGTGTTCCTCGCACTTGTAGGAAAGGTCCTTTGCCTGGAACCCGTCACGGTTGTATGCGCTGCGCGGCGCGCGCTTGGTATCGGCATCACGCGTTATGCTTTCCCTAGTGATGGCCGAGAAAGAAGATTCTTTCTTCTTGGTCTTAAATATCGGCAGACAAACTGTTCCGATAAACTCCTTAGCCTGCTCGATATACTCCATAACCGCCACGCCCAATTCAAGGCGCGGTTTTGCATGAGTTCCTGAATATTCTAATCCCATTTTAACCCCTCCTTTTTTTCGAAAACCGTTTTTACTTTATCTGTCCTTAAGCGGTAATAATTGCCTCAATAATATCTCCGTCCGCTGTCGAGGCCTCGAGCGCAACGCCTCGTATCGTCCCGGCTCCGGGATCCGTATCCTGAACCTTGCCGTCGTTTGCGCCGTAGAAGCTCGCTCCGGCCGCCATTGCCTCACTGGCTGTGACCTTGAAAGTCCTGCCCGTGGTACGAAGCGCAACCGTAACCATCTCTCCGCTTTCGACTTTCACCTGGGTAATGCCGATAGAAGCCTCATTCACATCGGCATATTCGACCTGTGCGCCGCTACCGGCGCTCAACTTTACCCGGCGATAAGCCTCCAATGCCTCTCCAGCAGTAAAGGTCTTCAATCCGTTTTCTATTTGCTGTGACATTTTTTATCCCTCCTTTTCGAAAAAGTTTCCGTGGTTCGACTACGCTCACCACGAGTTATTTCTTGACTGTTTTTTCTGCTGTTGCCTTTAAGGCCTCGGTCATGCTTCCGCCATGCTCTTGCTGATAGGCCTTTGCCTTGTCAAGATGGCTCTTTGCGCCTTTTCCAGAATCATCCCCGTCAGGCCCAAGGTTGGAAGGCGCGTTTTTCTCCAGCTCGGCAAGCCTCTTGTCCTTGAATTTTCCGACTGCAACCTCTACGCTGTCGCCTTTTTCTATTGCCTCATTGGCAACGTCTCCCATCCCCTCGAATCCCTTGGCCTCTTTCAAGATGGCAAGGACCCTCTCGCGCTCCTTTTTCACTCCTGCGTCCAGATTCTCTTTAGCGCCGGATTCCCTGCCTTCTTTCAAAAGGATCTCAGTCAAATCCGACCTCTCGGTCTTCAACATCTCCAACGTCAAATCTGCTAATTCCATGTTCTCCACCTCCTCTTTTTTGTTTTCGATTATCTCCACATCCAGATCTATGTTATCGCCCTTATCCTTAAGGGCGCTTGCCGAGGTATTCTCATCAGCTCCCAAAGCACAAAAAGAGACCTCCCGTAAAACGGACTTCCTGAATATCGTCCCGGGCCCCTTAAGCTTCTGGCCGTTGACTTCGGCTGTTTCTCCATCCTTCACCCTCTCGATTACCAAAGGCGGGATGTAGATAGAAGCTTGCCAAGGGAAGCCTTCGTCGGCAAGTTCCAGAGCCTGCCTGCCGTCCTCTGTCTTTTCCGAAAAGATGCCCTCAGCAACGATACCTCTTTTTTCGTCTATGTTAATGCCTTCGGTCCAGCCAACGATGCGATTGGAATTATGCTCTCTCAGCGCTGGCTTTTTCTTCCGGCCGATAGAGACTCCGGATAGGTCTATTGCCAAATTCCCCCAGAGCCAGTGGTTGAGCATGATCCTGCCGCTATGGGCGACCATGCTGAATTTCCGCTTATCAGCTTTCTCGCCTTCTTTTGAAGCGAGAATCTCAACAGGTTCTTCCTCCTCCTTAAACCTCAAAGCCGCTTTCGGTATGTTTTCGGTCTGGTTAAGCGATTTCTTATGCTCTTCCGAAGCAGGCTCGAAACTTATCGGCTTTACGTTATTGTCGTTCAGCCATTTCCTGGCCGCTTCCACGGTCCAGTTCTTCGTTGGAAACCTCAACGCCTGTGGCATTACCGGATCGCTTGGCTTTGTCTTACCTTTGAGCTTGCCCCAAATAATCCCAATGGTTGCCGGAACCTTTATCTTCCCGTAAATAGTTCCTCCTGCTGTGCGCCTGAACGACTTGGGGTCGAAATCATCAGGACTTTTCAATCTTGCCGAATGCTCATTCGGATATGGCATATTCATCCCCCTTTTTTAATCGACTAATTTCCCCTCGACGCGTCCTTTGTCGATAAGGAATTTTGCTATGATTTCCGTTATATCGTCCGCCAATAATTTCGCCGTGGTCTTGATATTCCTCATCTCGTCATACTCCCTGCCTTCGATTTTGAACTCTTCGCCTGGCCAGTTGGGAATCTCGATATAGACCCCGCCTTGCTTGAAACACTTAGCCGTATAAACGATGAAATGTCCGGGCTTATCGCGATATTGGCCAGGCCGATAAATTTCCTCCTCGTATTTGCAGATCCTCAAATGAGTCGCCTGGTCTTGCCTGTAAATACCGGCCGGTAAAGTCTCGGGATTTTTAAGCTCTATTACTTTCATATCATCGATAAATAAATATCTTTTGTGTGCCTTGCGATTTCTTTCCAGGAATATCGCCTGGCTGTTTCTTTTGCCTGTTGTAACTTTTCGGGATTGGTCTTATGATTTCTGATGGCTTTAAGCAAACTCTCGGCAGCGGGTTCGATCGGGGTCGCATTATCGTCATTACAAAATTCTTTCAAGCCACCGGTGTTGCTTACTATCAAGGGCACTCCCAACCCCATCCACTCCAGGGCAGTGATTCCAAACGGCTCGTGTAGAGAGGGCATAATCGCGATATCCGCAATCCTCATCAGCTTCCATTTGTCCTCTTGGGGGCAAAAGTTAAGCCATTCGAAATTCGCGTATCGTTCCTTCATCTTTTTTATTTCATCGGCAAGCGGGTTGCATGGCTCCAGTGTCGGCGAAAGAGCAGATATCAAAACGAAATGATGGTCTTGTATTTGCTTGATTGCCTCCAGGATCTGCCAGACCCCCTTGGTCGGGACCATGCGGCCCACGAATACCACGAGGGGCTTATTGTATTTCTTTTTGAGTTCTTCGTCGTATTCGATGCCATCCAAAAATTCGTAATCCACGCCGTTCGGCACCACTTCTATTTTTTCCTCCAGCCAGTACTCCTCTTGTATCGCCCGTTTATAATATTCGGATACCGTCAATAGCTTATTGCAGGCATACAAGGCCGATCCTTCCTGCTGGATGTCATAAAGATAGAAGGGATCTTCCGGGATTCGCTCATGCGACAAGAATAAATTGAGGTGGCAGGACAAGAGAACCGGGCATTTATACAAGGCCTTCAAATGCTTGACCACGCCCCACAAGTTGGTATCGTGCAGATGGATTAGATCAAACCTCTCCCGGCCAAGAAAGGCGAGCGCGTTCTCGAGAAAAATATCGTCTGTAATCATCTTCTGCAAAAACCCGACCTTAGTTAAGAGCTGGTTGGTGTTATAAACCTCAAGGAGACGGTAATGATTCGGCTCGTGTTTCCAATCCTCGGGCTGGACGCGCTTTTTCTTGTCTCCCATCAAATAAAGTCCGCCTTCTTGGGTGTAATAATCGGCGCAAATTAGCGTCAATTCGATATCTTCGAATTTCCTGAGCTCATCGCATAAATAACGGGTATGCACGCCCAGGCCGCCATTGCTATCAAAAGGGCTACCGTTCATCAGCATAAGGATTTTATTTGTAGACATGATAATTGCCTTTTATGGTTACGGTTGCGCCCTGCGTAGCATGGGAGTTCTGAAGAACCAGTTCAATCGTATTGCCCACTATCTGCACGCTCTTGATCCTGACTAGCTGCCAGCCTGCATCGTTATAAAAGTTCCCTGAGAGAAAACCGTCGTCCTCGTAAGCGTACCCCTTCACCCACCAATCGTAAAAAACACAGAGACTGATCATGTTTGTGCTCATACCTGCGCTTTGAGCTTTGGCATTGTTTATATCGGTGGTGAACATGATGTAGGAATGCGTCCTGCGCCAAGATGAAACCGCTGCCTGCGGCACATACAAAAGTAAATGCCCCATTTTGTAATCCGAACGGCTCAAGGGGATGACAAGCGTATAAGTCGTGCCTGCCGGAATGGCCTGATTCGTGCAACCGAAAGTCCCTTCTTCCCGGCCGCTTTTTCCGACCACGTCCAGCTTGCCTGTGATGGGATTGAATTTCATCGACATATTAGATCCTGGTTATGGTGGCGATTTCGTCATCCGAATTATAAGTCAATGTCAAGGCCGCAACCGTGGTGCCACCAGCGCCGCCCTTTTTGTATGTCACGGTTTCGATTTCTCCCTGGCCATTGCCGGAAGATACATAGGTCAAGACGATATAATCGTAAGCCGGGATTTCAAAGCCGATTAATTTCCTAAGTTCCGTTAAAATTGCGCCGTCGCTTCCGCCTCCGACGTAGACATTACCGGCCCGGTAGAATTTCTCGCCGTCTTCCGTCACCAGCCTGACGGGTATCGCCTCTTTGGGCTTTACGTTCTTGATGAAACTATTAAAGATACTCGTCTTGACCTGGTTAAAAAATCTCATACTTGAATCTTTGGAAAACTTGAATAGCTTTTCGAAATCGAATTCTTTATACCAAGCCGGTCGCTTGACGCTTATCTCATCGGGGTGCCTTTCGGGCTTTATCTCTTTTAGGTTGGAAACCCTAATCTCTTTGAGATGCTCCTGTTTGAAATCTTCTGGATTGGATATCCTTACCTCCCTGACAGTGTCCGGAAAATTGCTTACAAACACCTTGAGTTCCCTGCCCAGCGCTTCCTGGTATTTCTCCAGGGTCCCTATCAAACCGCATATCTCGTTCCTGATATCCTCTAACGCCCGGGAGTCGTGCCTCTCTTTTATCAACACATAGACCTTACCGATGATGTCGACGATATCCTTCTGTCTGCCCAAAGACTCAAGCAGGAATATATTCCTCTCTAAACTATCGTCCTCAGATTGGGTACCTAATAGCCTGCTTATTTTGTTTCTCTCCAAAAGAACTTCTTTCTTATCCATGGATTAAAACCTCACTGAGCCTGGTTTTTATATCTGTCAGCTCTTTTTTCAAGATGCCGTTGTCGTTTCCCATCTTCGCAATCTCGCCGCTCAATTTCTCATTTCTCTCACTGACTTCTTCGGCGTCTTCTAGAATCTGGCGGATTTCTTCTTCCTGCTCCGCTTCCTCTGCTTCCTCGTCTTTGGGAGTTTTTGAGCCAGCGGCCATCTCCGGCAGGTCAAGCTCTTTTCTTTTTTGCTCCTCCCTTGCCCTCTGTTCCAAAATCTCCTCCCAATCCTTGCCTTGACCGGCTACTTCATCCGCTAAGCTGGAAATATTTCCCGCAATAGCCTCCCTAGATGCCTTGACCTCTTTAAGCGGATCCACCCAGGACCATCCAGGAGCAATCCATCTTGCCCTAAGCCATGCAGGCATAGGCTTCCCTTTTTCGTAAAAGTTCCCGACGTCTATCTCCCCCTTTAAATAAGCCTCCTCTAACAGCATCTCCCAAACAGGCTGACAGAGTTTTTGCGCCAGCCATTCCTGCCTGACCTTGAAATATCTCCTGGCCTCTAGTAACGCGGCCCGGGCACTTGAATAATTCGTCTTGGAAAAATCTTTTGCCACCAGCTCATATGGAAGGCCCAATGCCGCGGATATCGCCCGTAGGATCCTATCCACGAACGGCTCGAACGTCGCGCTCGGCCTCTGCGGATTGAATGAGGTGATGGACTCGCCAGGCATCAGGTGTTTGATCATCCCGGGCTCCAAAGATTCGACCATCTGCCCGGATTGGTTTTTCTCGTATGCGGAATTGACTGCCACATCCATTGAGGCCTCGGAAGTTATAAAAAGCGAGAAGCATGCCGCAATGCGGCTGGCAACAAGCTCTGCCTCGGCATACTCGGCTAAATCCTTGAAATATGTCAATACGGGAGCAAAGAAGGGAACGCCTCTTGTCTGGCCGGAACGTAAAACATAATACAGATGAAAAATATTCTTTCTCACCTGATCATTTTTGGCCTGGATTTCTACGTATTGCCTTGCTTGTTCCGCTGAACGATGGCTGATATCTCCGGGGTGCGTCTTCTGTATGAAATACGATATCGGCTCTCCCTTCTCGCCGATCTTTACTCCTGACCTAATCGATTTATCGCTTTTCTTATCGGGCGGGGTATTGAGCCTGTCCGACTCTATCAACTGCAGGGCCAATGAATACGGCCTGTCTTTATCCTTCAACCTCAATGGAACGATTATGGCCTCGCCATTCTCGAGGATCTGCCTATCCACCAGCTGCTGGATTTCATAAAAGTCCATGCGCTCTCCGGCATCGGCATAGGGAATCCAGCGTTTCCATACCCTCTCGGCCTTTGTTTGGAAATCATTCGCCACCTTCTCGTCTATACGTAAGTCTTCCTTATCCACCCTGCTCTGGGGCCTGATGCCTGTCCCGATGACATTTATGGTCATCGTGGAAGTTATCCCTGAAGCGTGCGCGTCGTTCCTATTCAAGTCGCGGCTGCGTTCCCGGATATCGGATAATTCGGGGAGCAAATCCTGGTCTGCCGAACCTCCGCCGGGAATCCATGATGACCTTAAACGATCACGGCTGGCGCCTTTGTAAGCGCCGAACTTCTGCGAAATGTTGATTGCCTCGCGGTACATCCTGCGCTTGAACCCGGCCTTGGGAGAAAAGAACGAAACGACATTGTCTATGCCGCTTGTTATCCTTTCCGATATTTTCTTTTTGGTTTTCATGACGGATTATCGAACTTTGCGTATGTGGTGGTGTCGCTTGAGCCTGCGATTTCTCTTCGCAACTGGTCGCGCAGTTTTAAGAGCTCAGCCAAGCTGATATACTGGAGGTTTCTTCCGCCGATAGAGTAGGACGCGACAGCCCCGCCGGTCATCCTGGCATTAATGGCGTTCTCGACGTTATCGAGCATCTCCTGCTTCGTCGGTGCGCTCATGAATCTCCTTGTGTCTCCCAATAAAAAAGCCCGCTTCTCGCTCGTCGACGAGTTACGGGCTTTTTGCTTCTATTGGGCGCTTAAAGGGCTGATCAGGCCCTTAGCGCAAAAACCTATAACCCTATGTTACTTAAAATATCTTTCTTTTTCAAATAGTCGATACCAGATTCTGGTAATAATTATTTTTCTTCTATGGATTTGAATTTCCAGCCGCATGACTGGCATGTGTGATACCTTATCGGGAAATCCGTCTTATAACACAGGACGTTTTTGCTCTTGCACCTAGGGCATCTCAATGGAATAAATTTGACTCCGTAATCTTCGCTATCGTTTGGCGGGCGCCCCGCCGTCCTTTCCTTGAAACCACTATCGTAATTGTCGTTTTTAAGCCAGTTGGTTTTTCTTTCAATCCATCTAGCCATCAAAGCCAGCTTCCTTCGCGTTTCTTAAGCCAATTACCGCGGCTATGTTCCTCTTGCATTATTTCCTGGTGAACTCTCGTGGTTTCGTCTTTCCGGATATTTAATGCCCTGATGATGTCTGCCGCCGCGACTGCGTATACCTCGGCGTCAAGATAGTGGTTGGCGACCGCTTCTTTTTTCTTCTGCCAGACTTCCCTGGCCTTGCCGGTATTCCTGTTCCTGATCAAGATCTTATGTTCCGAGCTGAACTGGTTCAGATATTCTTCTCTCGGATCTTTGAATATATGCCACTTCCTGGGATCATGGGAAGCTACAAGCCGGTTGATCTTGTCTTTATACTGCGTAACGTTAACGTTCCATAACACCAACCCGCTGCGGATGATACTGCCGGTCCTGGAATTTATGTCTATCTTCGAGGCCCGATAAAACCTGCCGCCGGTGATTTCCTCCTGTCCTTTGACTGCCTTCGTCCTATCGGACCACTGGCGGCAAAACCTATAGACTTCGTCCGTCCGGTATCCGGAATCAATACAGCTCATATAAACCGGTAAAGTCTCGTTATTCGATAGCCGCTTATATTCCGTCTTGAAAAGGGCGTCTACGATGTCTTCCCAGTACTCGACACGATCGGCCCTGACCAGCCACGACTCCTCGTAATAACCCCAGCCGCGAATCACATAATAGAAATGGTCTTTCTGCACATCGACCCCGGCGGTCAATACGATCACGTCGTCCGGCACGGCGCCTTGAACATAATCGCATGACAATGCCTTTATCTTATCAACCGTGGTCTCTTCAATTTTTTCTTCCCAGACCTCGGCAAGCCAGGAGTTGACGAAGTTCATCAAAAGCTCGATATAATCCTTGGAGCGCAGGAACTCCGCGGCGATGTCGCTCCAGGTAAGCCACGGCGAATACAACGAGTTGATCCAAAACCCTCTGTGCCTACTGCCTACATAATCATCCGTGATATTTCCGTCTTCGTTAATTTCTACGCCATAAGGCACCCACTTGCCGTTCTGCAACATCTTGTTCTTTTGGTAATCTTCGATGTGTTTCTCGCAATGGCAACATTCATACCAGGCCATGCGCTCGTTCTTGATTCGCTCCGCAGATCTTTCTTCTTTCGGCCATTTGATCTGACCGAACATCAAAACCTGATACCCTCCGCAATGGGGGCAGGCGACATAAAACTTGCGCTGATCCGATTTCTCGTATTCCCTGAATATATAACCCTGGCGCGTGGTGGGAGTGGATACCTTCACTATTTTCCTGTTCCAAAAAGTCCTCGTCCTTTCCGTGGCCAGCTTGATCGGGTCGGCCTCCCGGCCCGAAAATTTGGGAAACTTATCCACCTCATCCAAAAACAAATACCTGATAGGCCTCTGCGCCAAATCTGCCGGGCTGTTGGAGCCCGCGAAATAAACGATCATATGGTCTAGGTGGTATTCGAGCTTCGTGATATCATCGGCCAGATACGGCAAATGCTTTCTTAAGGCATCCGATGATTCCAGCATGGGTTTGATGCGATTGTAGGATACGCTCTTGGCATCAGCCTCCCTGGGCATGACCAAGAGCGCCGGACCCGGATCCTGGTCAATGGCATAGGCGAGCATGTTATACATCCCTTCGGTCTTGCCGATCTGGGTCGAAGCCATGACCGTAATCTCCTCGACCAAAGGATCATTGAAAGCATCCATTATCCCCTTGAGGTACGGCGTCCTGACGGTGCGCCAGCGGCCCGGCTCAGCGCTGGTCATAGGATGCAGGACCCTAAAATCATCCGCCCATTGGCTGACCTCGATCTCCCTCGGGGGATCCCAGGCCTGCTTCTGTTTCTCGCTCCAAATTGTCTTGTGTTCCTTCTTGATTTTTAATATCATCGCGCACTGTATCCTCTCGTTCCGCAAATTGCAGGAAAATCTCTTTTATCCTTTCCCGTAAATATGCCTCGGCTTCCCTTGGATCCATCCCCGCTACGACCGGCGCGACAACTTTAGGCAAGGCCCAAAGGGCGCTCTTGACCGCCAGTATGCGCGCTATCATCCCCGCCTCGACAAGATCCCGGTTAATCACCTGGCCGTATGCCTTCTTAAGCTCGAATTCGGCAAGCCTCGCTTTATATTCGCGATACTTGATGTCCCATTTGATTTTCTCTTTTTCGTCGGGATTGTTTTCTTTCTCGTTTTTGACCATCCGCCAGGCCTGGATGTCTATCAGGTTATAATATCCTTCCGGCTCACGCGGCATGCCATCGCTGACCCAGCGCTCAATAGTTCTTTTGTCTACACGAAGGGCGCTTGCCACTTCCCCCTGGGTCCTGACGACTCCCGGCGGCAAGGCACCCCCTCCCTTTAATTGCTCAAGCTCCCTGATTTCTGCCGTCGATAAAGTGCCTTTCTGGAGTTTGTTGAGCAGATAAATCTCCCTTTTTTTCTTGGCGACTTCGACAAGTCCGTTCTGGAGTTCCGGTTGTATTAATTCTTCCGACATTATTTCTGCTCCAATACTGCCTTCTTGCCGGTAAAGTCTTCCCACCGCTTGACTGCTACATCGCAGAATATCGGCTCAAGCTCTAAGGCAAAGACCCGCCTGTGAAGACGTTCTCCGGCTATAATCTGTGAACCGGATCCCGAAAAAGGTTCAAAACATATATCGCCGGGCTGTGTGTGAATCCTCATGGGAATCGCAAACACCTCGGTTGGTTTGACCGTAGGATGCAACAACCCGGGATTTCTTTTTCTTCCTTCCCAATCCAGCTCCCAGACATCATCGTAATACTCGGGCTTGGATGGATCCCCGGACCTAAGCATGCCAACTACCCAGACGGTACCAATGGCTTTGTCTTGCGGGTTATACTCCGGCTTATGACCTTTCTGCCAGCAGAGAAGACAAGGCTCATGCCTCCAGGGATAATAGGCATAAGACAAAACCGCAAAAGGCTTCACCCAAACAATCTGCTGGTGAACCAATATGCCCAGCTCATCACAAATGTTTTTGATAAGCACTATCCTTGCGGAAGCATGCCATAAATATATCGCCGTATGCATCTCGATAACTTTCAGTCCCGCCACTAAAAATCCTTTCATGAACTTCTCGGCGTCTTTTATATCGACTTCATGATAAACATCGGACCAGTCCTTTCCGCCAGCACCATGGTGTCCTTTTGGCCTGCCCATTCCGGTATAATCGACCAAGTAAGGCGGGTCCGTAGCGAATAACTTCGCGATCTTGCCGTCCATAACCCGCAAGACATCTTCCTCCTTGGTCGAATCGCCGCATAAGAGCTTGTGGTCTCCGAGTATCCACAAGTCCCCGGGCTTCGTGATTGCTACCTGCGGCGGCTTGGGAATATCGTCCGGTAAAGTTTCTCCGGCCCCAGTCTCCTCGAATCCCATATCCCTGACTTGTTTTCTCAGGGCATCAAGCCTCAAGCCCACATAGTCGTCCCCGGCCTCCCTGCGTAATTTTTCCAATATGGGAATCAAGGCGATAGTCCATGCCCCTGCGATCTGGGGATTGTTGAGCGATACGTTCATCGCGTGCTCTTGTATCTCATCGACATCGACCATGATGACGTGGGCGGTCTTAACCCCGTCCATCTGTAAAACCTTATACCGCTGGTGGCCTGCGATGATGCGCATGTTGCGCTTATTCACCACCAGCAAATCCACATATCCGAACTTCTCCAGGCTCATGCGCAAGCCTGCCAATGCCTCCTCGGATATCTCGCGCGGATTGTAAGGCGCAGGCTTGATATCCGCCAGGTTGACCTCTTGAATCTCAGGTTTGATATTGATTTTTGACTCCATACGCGCCTCCTTTAAAAAACCGACATCGCGACCATAATCCAGAAGCCTATAATGTCGGTTTTTTTGACTGGTTTGTCCTGTTTCCCCGATTAAGATAAAATGCCATAACCCCTTTATTTACAGGCTGTTTGCCCCGTAATTGCCCCGGATTAAGCCTTTTCTAACCCCCTAACCATACCGACACCGACACCCAAAAAAAACGACCCTGAAATCACTCACAAGATGCGCCTCGCCCGACCCTCGCCGCACGCCCCCTCTGGAAGGACCCATCTCCATCGTAAGCGCTGTGAGGATTGTGAGGGTAAATTCCGGCATCTTCTACGTGCCTCTATCCATCCTGTCCTGTTATCTGCCTTAATATATCCGCCATCTTTCCGATGCCTTCCTTCTTAAACCTCGTGCTCTCCGCAATATTTCTATTGGCGAAATAAGAGGCGCTCTCCATCTTGAGGACTTTGATAAACCAGGGATAGGGGTCTCTAATGCCGTCTTTATCCTTCTGATACTGCTCGCAGATCTTGATTAAGACTTCGTCCGGTATGTTATCGTCCTTGCGCCAATGCGCGTCCTTCTTGAATTTATTGATGAGCTGGTAGATATTGAATCCCTGGCTGTAGACTGCATCCAATATCTCTTTGGTCTTCAAAGAAACAGCGCCAGCTGGCTCTGCCTGTTTATTAACTATCTCTTTCCCATTCCCTTCTCCATCCCCATCCCCATTCCCAACTGAGATATTCGTGGCATAACCGTTAATTAACGGTTGCCTAACGGTTAAAAGCTCTTTGGGCGCAGGCGGGATAACGCTCTCCCGTTCGGTCTTGTGAGGTTTCTGGTGCTTTTGCCAGTTGATTATCTGGTAATATTTCTCTCCGTCGATTTCATAACGGACAATGAACGGCCTCTTACCGTTCTTCTTGGGACAGGCCAAAAGCTGCATTATCTTTTCGGCGTCGACCTCGTCATAAGGCATGATTTCTATCTTGAGCCTCTCCGGCCGGTCTTCGCCCCGGCCCTCGCGGTCTGCCTGCACCCATAAGCCCTGATAGAACAGCCTCGCTTCAAAAGGCAATTCCTTTATGTCTTCGTCTTTAAAAAAATCCGGTTTTAGGTATCTAATCCGTGCCATACGTTATGATGCCATGTTTATCTAGTTATGAATTCGTACCAGGCCATTTTGCCTTTGAGGTTACGCTGGATGCATTCGTCCTTGCCAATCTTTCTCATTATGCCTTGCCGGACAAAATCCCTGATCGTCCTGTCGGCCCGTAAATAATAATTCTTCGTGCCAAAAGCTATGACCTCGGCCTTGGAAAAAATCCTCTTTTGTTTACACCACCTCAAGAGCTGCTTTTCCTTGGATAAGAAAAGATCTGCCTGCTCAGCGTTCTCCATTTTTTATCACCTTCCTTTTTCTTTCCTTGCAATTTGCCTCCAGGAGCTTGTCGCGGTTATACCAGCTAAGCCCTTTGTAAACTTTCTTTAAACCTTTGGTGACTTTCATAGGTCTTCCTTCCTCCTTATTCTTTCCACGGTGAATTTGTCCTCGCCGAGCTTGCGAGTCATGAGGCCGATGAATATCTGAGCGATGTATTCGCCGACCTCGCTTGAGGCATCGATGACCGCCTTGTCGTCTGTGGCCAGATACCCGGCGTGAAGCCGCACCTTGGCCGGACCAAAGGTGTATTCCGCGGTCTCAATGGCGCGGGCGATCTGCTTCTCAATCGTCTTCTTGCCGACCTTTTCCTGAAATTTGAATTTGCATACATCGGTCATTTCACTCGCCTCCAATACGTGTATATTGGGTTTTTTCGCAAAGTGTCACACCTCTCGGAAAAATTATTTCAAATAATCCTTGAGCCCTTCCTTCTCAAAGAGCTCCTTTATCCTGGCAATCTCCCGGTAGACGATCATCCTGTGCTTATCGAGCCGCCTGGAGGCCTCGCTGATAGTCAGGCCTTCTTCGCCGAGCAACTGGCATAGTTTTTGTTGTTGAGGAGTGAGTTTCTGGAATGCCTTGGAAAGTTTTATCTTCAGTTCCGACTCGATTTGCGGCAGGACATCTTCGCTTCCGGAGATTCTATCTTTTAAGGTAGGTGAATCTTCGTCATCGTTAAGAGGTTCATCTAATGATACGCTTTCATAAATTGTCTTTCGCTTGTCTCTATTTGCTTTTATGGCAAGCTGGCCGAGCACGTTCCCGATGACTTCGGCCATAAAGGTATTTTTCGAGGCGCCCCGGCCGGGGTCATAACGGTCGCGGACATCCAGCCAGTGGATGAGGCATTCCTGCAAAAGATCATCGAACCCTTCGCGCTCCAGACATTTATATTTCTTCCTGTAATCATCGATTACCTTCTTTGCGACACCGAGTTCCCAGCTTTCAAATAGCCCTCCGTAATTCAAAACACCTCCTATCGTTTTCCAGGCCGAAATTTATTCGACTGTTTTCGAGGTGTATGGGCTGACCTTACGGAGGGCCAAAGAGAGCTGAATTATTTATTCTTTTTGATTTTACATTGTGAAATATCGTCTAGCCCTAATACCTCTCTTTGTGTCGGTTCTCTGCCTAAAATTCCGGATAGCACTTGTATTATCGCCTTGCAGAGCCTTTCGTTCTGGATTTGTTTTTCTGATGCGGAGGTTTTTTGCGCATAAACTACGTGGATCCGGCCTCCGAATCGTTTATTGAAATTATTCTTTATCCGCTGTCCCATATTTCACCTCTACTGCGTGTATATTGGGTTTTTCTTAAAACTGTCACACTGCGCCTGTGACAAATTGCAAAAAAACCCAATATATATGCATAGGTGCCGATGCTTTACATTATCCCCCGGAACCCGTAAAAACTATTGATATCGCTTGACTTGTATGCACTTTTGTTATAGGGGTTGTGGTGTAAAAAGGAGTGACCGTGATAACACCCAATAAGAAACAAGACAAAAAGAAATATGTTATTTATACCCGCTGCTCTACTGATGACCAGGCCCAGGGAGATTTCACTACCCTGGACGCGCAGGCCTATCACTGTAAGAACATGCTGGATGCTTTCGGGTATGAACTTGCTGACATTGGAAAGAAAGGCGTAGTAATAGACGACGGTTACTCCGGCAAAGATCTCAACCGGCCCGGCATTCAAATGATTATCTACCACGTACGTAAAAAAGCGCCGTTTGACGGAATAATTTTCTTCCGGCTCGACCGCTTGACCCGTAATACCCGGGACCTTTACTGGCTTATTGATCTATTCAGGGAAAAGGAAATTGATTTTGTATCGGTAAGAGAAAATCTCGACAGCTCAACCGCCATAGGCAGGGTAGTAATCGGCATACTGGGGATTTTGTCAGCTTTTGAGCGAGAGCTCATAGGCGAGCGTGTGAAAGCCTCCTGCATAGCCAGGGTGAGGCTCGGCAAGTGGGTGGGCGGCAACGTTCCTTTTGGCTATAAATTAATACCCAACGGCGATCCTCTGCCAAACGGAAGACAGCCGCATAAGATCATCGTTGATCCCGAAGTAGGAAATAAACTGCGCTTTATCTGGGAGATGGCCGCCAATAATAAATCGCTTTATGATATCGCGCAGGAATTAATACGCCGAGGCATAAAAACTCCCAGCCAAAAAATCTGGCGCAAACAAAGCATAGCCTGGATCATAAAAAACCCATTCCATAAAGGCTATATAAAATACGGCGAAGAGGTCCACAAAGGCACTCATCCTGCCATCGTAGACGAAGAGTTGTGGAAAAAAGCAAACCGGGTCCTGACCGCGAAACTGCCCGGGCATCGTTTTATCAAGCGAACCCCAGAATATATCTACCTTCTATCCGGCATCCTTAAGTGCGGAGAATGTGGAAGTCACTATGTCTGTGAAAGCGGCAACGGCCACACCGCTGAGAAATTCTTTTACTATGTCTGCGGCAGGTCCAAACAAAGATTGGGCTGCGATGCCTCCCGACTCTCTGCCAAAGGCTTCGATGAGGCGCTCATCGATTACTTTAAGAGGGCATCCAATGACCAGGAAATTATCATAAAGGCAATCGGCGATGCGATCCTAGATTCCCAGATAAAACTTGAGGGCCTCGAAAAGATGATGAGACCTATTCAGGATAAACTGGTGGCGATCCAACAGGAAGCGAACAGGCTCCTTGAGCTGGCTATGAATAACAGAGTATCACAGGGAAAGACTTACAAGGACAAGATGGCAAAACTGGATGAGGAAATAGTCGGGCTGGAAGACGAGCTGGAGAAACTGCAGGCCAAAAAGAACATCGCTCAAATGTCAGCGAACTCTGGAGAATTCTTGCACTCTAACCTTAAGTTTGCAATGCAATATATTGAACAGGCCCCTCCGGAAGCACAGAAAGCTCTTATTCAGGCCCTGATCAAGGAAATTATAGTTTACAAGGACTACATCGAAATCAAGATGTATATAGACCAGCCCACGGTAGACAGCCTTTCATGCAGTCTGCCTGCCCCGGAGGCCCAAAAAGCCCCTAAAAACCAAGAACGCCCTGCAGGGGATGCCTGCAAGGCGCTTGTTACTGTATCGAACGCTCGAAGTTCGCCTGAGCGTCAAGGTTGGCTGCCCCGCATGGAATCGAACCATGATAGTCAGATCCAGAATCTGAAGTCCTACCGATTAGACGACAGGGCAATATAAAGTTACAATTCCTACCATCCTCCTTCGCCCTTTAATA
>Ga0315283_10001309_pt1 | contig 19907 bp, 14 predicted proteins | sample YL17G09_0_MG_FD_204541 | JGI IMG/M metagenome (GOLD analysis project Ga0315283, IMG submission 204541) | Sediment microbial communities from Yellowstone Lake, YNP, Wyoming, USA - YL17G09_0 | ecosystem: Environmental > Aquatic > Freshwater > Lake > Sediment | place: USA: Wyoming | collected... | reverse complement strand
CCGCCGGGGCCTCCTTGTCATCGGCCAGGGGGTTGAATATGTGCTTGTGGGTGTGGAGCGAGAACACCATCGCCAGTGCGTATATGACCAGCAATATCACGGAGACGCCGAGGCTGACGTTCTCGACGGTGACGCTCGTGCCTCCCGTGGAGACGAAAAGCGCGGGAATGACCATCCCGATTAGCGCCATCGCCATCAGCGAATTGTAAGTGCCGGCGGCCTTGGGGGAGAACTTCTGCTCCTTGTGCTTGGCCCCGCCGGCCAGCATGCTCAGCCCGAGGACAAGCAGCAGGTTCCCAATTATGGAACCCGTGAGCGAGGCCTTTACCAGCGTTTCGAGACCCGCCCTCAGGGCGGAGAACGCCAGTATCAGCTCCGTTGCGTTGCCGAACGTAACATTGAGAAGGCCCCCGATGCCCGGGCCCGAATGATAGGCCAACTCCTCGGTCGCCCGGCCCATGTATCCCGCCAGCGGAATGATTCCCAGCGCCGACGTGAGGAATATGCCGGCGGAGAGCAGGTTGACCGTGTCCTCTCCTCCGCTACCCTCGGCCTGGAGCTTCAGGAATTCAAGGATGAACGCGATGGGGATGAAAATGAACATCGCATCCATCAGCGATATCTTGGGAAGGATACCCAATCCGCCGCCGAGGCCAGGTGCCACGACACCCTTTTTCTTCCGGGCGGTTTTCTGTTCCTCTTCCCCGGAATCGCCTTCTTCCGTTTCTTCCGCCCCTGAATCAATATCCTCGGGTTTGGGAACACTTTCCTCCTTGGAATCGTCATCTTCCGGCTTGCCGGCCATCGCTTTCTTTGCATCGTCCGCGGCCGTTTCGTCGGGCTGCTCCTCCCTCGCATTCGGTTTCTTCGCCGGTCCCTTGCGTTCAGAGCTCATTTTCCGCCCCTTTTCCCCTTCCCTTTTCGACGGTTCTCCTTCTTGCCTTCGGTCTTCTTGCCGTCCCCGGACGGCTTTTTCCGGCCTGACCTATTGCGTCTCGTGTAGATGAAACCGATTACGTGCACGGAGAGCACCATGACGATGCAGCCCTCGAGCACGGAAAGGATGTCCGAAAACGATATCCAGAACAGGCCGTTCTCGGCGAACAGTATCACGAGCGCAATGGCGCCGTAGGTCTTGGCGCCGAATAGGAGGTACAGGTCCTTTATCTTCCTCCATACTATGATTATGCCCAGTATCATGTAGATGCTGAGGCCGGCCAGCACCTGGTAGGTCATGTTCACTGTGGCAAGCAGCAGGAAGAAGCTCACGAGATTGCTGAGCACGTTCTCGAGCTGGGCCTTGTCGCCCTCGGCGAATATCCCTATCAGTATGGTCGCCACCGCACCGGCGTACGCGGCGACTATCGGCTCGATGAACGCCATCCGGCCGTCGTAAGGGTTTCAAGGGATATATTTGTGGTGCGCGGGCGGGAAAGGTTATTTGGTCTTACAGGACTCATAGGAATGCAATGCCATCATCAGATTCTATGTCCTCCTCCAAGCCTCGAAAGTCCGAAGCCAAGCAGGATAGAACTGCATTGGCAAAGTCCGCTTCGGGCGTGATGCCAATCCATGTTGTGATTGCTGCTCCATCCAAAGTGCCAATCTACGCCGGAGGGATGCTGATGGTCACAGCAATATTCTGCCTACTATCATCAGCCATGGGCAGCGATATCTTTTTCAGGCTCCCCTTGACGCCCGACAATTCATGGAATAATGCATTGGCGAACAGGATAATCTTGAATCTTGCGTTCTCGACCATTTCGGGGTCGCTCATGCTTTTTTCGGGGGGGCTGGTGATTTTCAGGCGAAATTGGGACGCGGCGTATTGCTTTGCACTTGGAGCGGAGGCTACAATCGCTATAGCATCAACACCGAGGACCTACGATTATTTCCTCAATAACGGAGCGAGCTTTTTTTGTTTCGTAGCGGAGATTTGCGGGGCAATCTCACTTGCCCTGCTCGCCACCTGCCGCCGGGACTTCCTTCACCCGAACGGGGACAATGGAAAGAAATACGCAGGCTCGGCGCTTGGGTTCGGGCGACCGGTCATCCCAGCGGGGAGGGATGGCGCAATGGTCCAGCGCTATCTTGACCTGGAAAGCACTCGAGAGGCCGCAGGAACTATAATGTTCGTTGCGGCATTCGTTATCTTTAGTATCATAACCGGCAATCTGTATAGCTTCAGTGGCATGGTACCGGGGCTTCAGGATAAAATCCACCCGGTGTATGGAATCTACAACGGGCTTTTAATGCTCGGTTCCGGTGCGGCGATTTCCAGTGGTATACTATCCACAGGATTCAAAAGGGGGCTACCGGCAATCGTGACCGCAATAGTATCGGTGATCGCTATGGTGCTTACGTTCATTCCCAATCCAAGTTTCCCGGATTGGTGCTCCCACCTCTATTATGGGGACGAATATGTGGGGGTTGCAGGTATCATCGCTCCTGTTCTGCTCTCAATCGGAACTGTCGCCACGTTTCTATCCCGAAAGGTCGACCTGCCCCCTACACCGGCCTAAGGCTCCGGATAGGCGTAGAGCGCCCCTTCAGCCTCGACGGGGTCCTCGAGCTTGAGGTTCTGGAAGTTGCGCTTCTCGATGAACACAGGCATCCCGGCGTCGATGAGCACGTAGGAATAGCCGAGCTCTGCGACGGTCCCCTTGACTGTAGCCGTGAACTCCTTCTTCTGGCCCGTGACCTGGACTATCCCCTTCTTTGAATCCTCAACAGGTTCGTCCAGCCTCTTGGCCTTCTTGGGCAGGAGCTCCATCGCCACCTGGTAGTCCGTGAGGAACTTGAGCCTCTGCTCGACGGCGGGGTAATTGGGCATGAACGCCTCGACGGGCGATATCTTGTGAGTCGAGAAGAGCCCTATGGCGCTGTGGGCCAGACCTCCCTCGCCCGTTATCTTCCTGACGCCGCGGAACTTCCACTTTCCCATGACCTTTGGCGCCTTTACCTCGGTGACCGGGAAGAATGACTGTGCATCCTCATCGAGCATGCGGAGCACTAGGCGCACCCCGCCAACCCTCTTGACATGGTCCTCGAACTTGCCGACCATGACCTTCTCGTCCGGGCCGTTCGCGACGGAGGCCATGAGCGTGAAGAGCTGCTGCTCGCCCGCCAAGCCCGTCTTGAACTCGAGCTGGTCGATATGCGCTTTCTTTACCCAGTCCCATCCCCACGCCGAGATGTCAGCCATTTGAATCCCAATCCAAAAACGGCTCGTGCGCTTTAATTGTTTTGCCTTCCGGTCCTGGGATGGTGCGGGCCCGCCGCCCTTTGACGACACCTGTTGCGCTCCCTCCCCCAGCATCACGAAGCTCGCAGGGAAGCTCCGGCCTTCAGAATGGGGATGAATGGATGGAGCGAACTTCGATACGACGCCGCCCGGTGGGGGGGCGGAGTCACTTGAGCTTCGTTATCTCGGCGATGATGTCCTCGGCGGTCCGGATGTTGATGCCTATGTTCTTCATGTCCAGGAGGTTCGCCTCGTGTATCTCGGGCGTCGCGGCCGATGTGGCGTCCGACAGGATGGTCGTCTCGAGGTCGTACGATATCGCGTCATAGGCGGTCGAACGGACGCAGTTGGGAGTCTGGGTGCCGCAAATCACGGCTCCCGTCACTCCCAGCCTCGTGACCAGCAATGGAAGCTCGGTCATGAAGAACCCGCTCCAGCGCTTCTTCACGATGATGTATTCCCCGGCCCTGGGCGCAAGCTGGCTCACGATGGCAACGCCCGGGGTGTTCTCTATCACGCGGGCCCCCTTGACGGTGAACTCTTTTATCCTCGTCAGCTCCACATCCGACCAGTCGCGTCTGTATGTGCGGATTATGTGGAAAACGGGCTGCCCCTTCTTCCTGAACGTGTCGAGCACCCGGCGGATGAGGGGAACCGTGGCAAGCGTCGCCTCCCTCATCTTGACGATGTCGTCTTGCATGTCCACTATCATCAAAGCTGTCTTGCCCTTCTGCTCTGCCATGCTCTGCACCTCCGATACCATTCTCTCCGGCTCAGGCCTTTCCCGTGTCCCCGTCCCCCGACTGCGCCGCCTTGAGCTCCTGTACGAGCTTCTTGAGCTCCAAGACCTCCTTGTTGGTATCCAAGAGCAGCTCCCGGAACGGGTTGTACCCGACGTCCCACGATTTCTTGTTGGATATCTCTATCTCGGCCGACCAGACCCGTTTGTACTCGAACACCATGTAGCCGAAGAAGGGTATCACGATGCATGTCAGGAATACCCAGAAGTTGTTCATGAAGATGGATGCATAGTTCTGCTGGAAGTACGTGTTCGCCCAGATGAGGAACAGGATGCCTATCGTGTTCGGGAGCGACAGGACCCATCCGGCCCTCGTGAACGCTATCTTGCCCATGTTGAAATAATGGATGCCGCTGGCCTTCAGAATGACCACCTTCGAGTTGATGGGCGAAATACGCTATATCCTTTGCCCCATCGGGCGGAATATATAAGTTTAAAGCCTACATCGCATTTCTCACCCGAGGTGCGGCCTCAGTGAAACCGAATGCTTCCCATGGGCCAATGCTCGCGGTTTTGATGGTAGCCCTGCTACTGCTCCCGCCGCTCCCGTTCCTGCCCGGTGCGGCAGCGGAGGCCGTGGGCCAGTTCACCGACGGTTCGTCATCCACGACGCTGACATTTAGCCCAGGCGGAGGCTGGGTGAACAACACCACGGTAACGCTTCCCTGGAACGCTTCAATAAACGGAGCGAATGTCATCGTGACACCCGGCAAGGGGATAGAGTCCGACAGATATTCCGCCAATGCGGCCGGTGCATTGACCGGGGCAAATGCCGCCAATGTGAAGCTTTCGGCCTCAAACCTGACGCTCGTGGACGGTGCCGCCTACTGGGGCCAGACAGCTCCCAATTTCCAGGGCAGCTATCTGTGCACGACCGCCCTATGCTCGACGTGCATCCAGCTCGTCGCCAACGAGACGTGGACCGGCAAGAGCAGCGGGCCCGCCAAGCTCTACGGCGCCACGGCTGTCTGGGACACGGGCCACAACTTCATGATAGTCTTCGGCGGGATGCAGGACAACCCGATGACTTACTTTAACAGCACCTACCTGTACCGGCCCTCCACCAACCTTTGGAGCATGGGAAAGTCCGGCCCCGCGCCGAGGGTCGGCCACACGGCGGTATGGGACAACGAACACAACCAGATGATAGTCCACGGGGGCTTCAATTCCCTCACGTCGACATACTACAACGACACATGGACTTACGACCCGGGGCAGGATGTGTGGTACCAGAGGGCGGGCGCGCCATCCGGCAGGGCGTATCACTCCGCAATCTGGGACTACAACCGGTGGCAGATGCTAGTCTACGGCGGCTATGTGTCCGGAACCGGAATCGTGGGCGACCTCTGGACTTTCGACCTGAACACCAACACATGGGCCCAGAGGACGGGGAGCAATGCCCGCCAGGGCCACACCGCCGTCTGGGACGCATCTCGCGGCCGCATGCTCGTTTTCGGCGGCTACAGCACCGTCACGCTCGACGACCTCGCGGAATACAATTCCGATACCGATTCTTGGAGCGCCCTGGCGAAGGGCCCGTCGGCCCGGCAGGAGCATACAGCCGTGTGGGACAGCGACAACGGCCAGATGCTGGTGTTCGGGGGGCTCTTCTACAACGCCCAGTTCACCTATCTCAACGACACCTGGGCCTACTGTCCGGCGAACGGCACGTGGGGCCGCAAGGCCAACGGGCCGGCCGTCCGGGACGACCATGTGGCCGTGTGGGACGCCCAGAACCGCCAGATGCTCGTCTTCGGCGGCTACAGCTCGGTAGCGAGCGTGGTCACGAGATACGATGAGACCTGGGCCTACAGCTGCCGCTTCCCGCCCATGGGCATGATCGTGTCCCCGCCCGTCCCGACCTCGCTGTGCTACCACGGGCACGTGTTCGCGAACCTTTCGCTCCCCACGTCGACATCGTACAAGATAGAGATCCTCGACGCCGCCACGAATTTCTCGCTCCAGCAGAACCTCAAGACCAGGGACCTCATCACGGTATCTCCTTCCCAGACGCCGAATATCAGGCTGAAGCTCTCCCTGAGCACTTACGACGACCGCGTCACGCCCATGTTCTTCGGATGGGGCGTCGGGACCATGGTGGAGGATGCGCTCCAGAGGCCAGGCTCGCACGTGACAACGAACGTGACCGTGAGCGGCGGCCTCAGGCTGGCCCAGGAATCGGGCTGGAAGCAGAAGGCCTCCGGCCCCGCCGCCCGTTCGGAGCATGCCGCGGTTTGGGACTCCCAGGGGGGGAGAATGATAATCTACGGGGGTGTCATCTATTCGAGCCTCACCTACCTGTGCGACACCTGGGCATACTATCCCTCCGACGACACCTGGGTCCCAATGTCCAACGGGCCCTCGGCGCGGGCAGGGTCAGCCGCGGTCTGGGACCCGCTCAACAACCAGATGCTCGTCCATGGCGGCTACAACGGCGCCATCCATTACGACCAGCTCTGGAGCTTCACCCCCTCCACCAATACTTGGGCCCAGAAGGGGAGCGGCGGCGTCGTCCGGGCACTGCATGCCGCCGCCTGGGACAGCTCCAACTCGGCGATGCTGCTGTTCGGCGGCTATGACGGCCTGAATCCGGTGACGGAGACATATTCCTACAATCCGGGCTCGGCCTCCTGGAGCAAGATAGTGGTCTCGACCCCGCCGGGGCGCTACATGCACACCGCCGTGTGGGACTCGGTGAGCAGCCAGATGCTCATGCTGGGGGGCAGGAACACCTCCGAGTTCCAAAGCGACATCTGGGCCTTCAGGCCCTCAGGGCCCCAGTGGCTCAAGCTCGGCAACGCCCCTGCGAGGATGGCGTTCCAGTCGGCCGTCTGGGACACGCGCAGCAGCCGGATGCTCGTATTCGGGGGGGATGAGGCGTCCACGGGCACGGGCGACCTGCGCGCGTACTATCCGACGAACAACACATGGGCAGACCTCACGAACGGAGCCTCCCCGAGGCTTGCCCACACTGCCGTCTGGGACAAGACCAGGAACCAGATGGTCGTTTACGGCGGCAGGCTGCAGTGGTCCGATAAAAACGACACCTGGGCATACTCCCCTGCATTTTATGCAAACGGTTCCCTCAACACGCTTAACATCCAGCTGCCGCTCAACCCGACCTCGCTGGGCCCCGTGAACTTCCACGGCTTCACTCCCGCCGGAACGACGCTCAAGGTGCTCATCCGAACATCGGCAGAGGGGTCCTTCTGGTCCCCGTGGGAGCAGGTTGGGAACGGAGCGAGCCCTCAGGCCACTCCCATCCAGAAATTCATCCAGTGGAGGGCGAACCTCTCCACAACGGACCCTCTGGCCACGCCAGAGCTCGTCTATGTCTCCATCGGATACAGGGTGAATGCCGCCGGCGGAAAGCTGACCTCCGCGCCCGTTCAGGCAACCGGGTTCATACGGCAGGCCACCCCTTACCTGACGTTCAAGTCAACCACGGCGGCCGTGGCGCTCCGCCTCTCCGGCGATGACGGTGCGCACTGGCAGCCCGCATCCAACAACGCCCCGCTCAACCTGAACTTCAGTGGGACAAGGCTGCGCTTCGAGCTGACGCTCAACACGTCAGCTGAGGGCATAGCCCCCTCGTTTTCCTCTATCATCATCGATTACAGTTACGACTCGATGCCCAGCGGGATATTACTGACTGCCGGCAACACGACCACGACGCTCGGGAACCTAAACGACCCGGTGAGGTTCGACATGGCGGCCCAGTTGAGGGATTACCTGGCGGCGGCCGAACCCGGCCCGGAGCAGGTCGATGTGCCTATCTCAGTCTACTCGGCTACCGGCGGGACAATCAACCTCATGGACCTCGTCCTCGAGTACACCTTCCCCCCGCCACCCAACCGGCTGCCCTCGATATCCGACCCGAGCCCGTCCAACGGCTCCACCATCGAGAGCACGGATGTCAACCTGACCTGGAATGCGCAGGACCCGGACGGCGACGGGCTCAACTTCACGGTGCTCGTGAACGGCACCGAAAGGGCGTCCAGCCTTACCACGCCCTCGTACATGCTCCACGACCTTTCCCCCGGGGTCACATACTCCTGGCAGGTGCGCGCATCGGACGGGAAGGGTTGGGCGGACTCGCCCCTATGGCGATTCATGGTCGGCCAGACCGCTACACCCAATACCCCGCCGAACATCAACCTGACCTGGCCCACCGACGGGGTGCGGATAAACAGCAACTCGGTGAACCTCACCTGGACCGCCAAGGACGCGGAGAACGACACGCTGACCTTCAGGCTCTTCCTGGATACCGTGGACGGCAGCACACCGTTCAGGACCGTCAACACGAACACCCACCGCCTCACGGGCCTCATGAACGGCACCCGATACTATTGGAAGGTCCTCGTGACGGACGGGACCACGGAGATGGCGTCCCCCGCATGGCGCTTCACCGTCGACCTTACGGCGCCGTCGGCGAACACTCCCCCGGTGCTCCCCGAGATGGGGCCGCTCAATGCCTCCGTCGGCAAGAGCTTCACCTACAGGTTCCTGGCCACGGACCGGGACAAGGACAAGCTGACCTATTCGCTCAGCGGCGGAAGACCCGGGATGAAAGTGCAGCCCGACGGCTCGTTCGAGTGGACACCCGATACGGAAGGGACCTACACTTTTGGCATCTCCGTCACGGACAGCAAGAATCCTGTCTCGAGGACATACACCATCGTCGTCAGCGCCGCCCAGGTGGTGCCACCGAAGGAGGACAGGACCCTTCTCTACGCTGGCATCGCGATAATGGCGGTCCTGCTGGCCGTCGTGGGCGCGGCGGTGGCCATGAGGCGCCGCCGGAAAGAAGCGCCCGCGCCACCTCCCGAAAGACCGGTGAAGCATGCAAGACCGGCTCCGGTTCCAGCTCCAGCACCGCCGTCACAACCAGTGTACAACGAAGACCTGTACGAGGCAAGGACCCCAGTGGAGACCGAGCCTACTGTCCAGGCCGACGGCTATGCGGGGTCGGACACCCCCGTGCAATCAGATTCCTATGCACAGACCGAGGCCCCCACAACGCCCGAAACACAATTGATTGCAGAATCCACGGAGCATGGTGAGGTCGAGCGCACGAGGCCGGCATCGCTCTTCATTTCAGGCCAGTACGATGCCGCAGCGGTTTCGCCCGAGCCAGCGGATGCGCCCGTCGAGGAAATGGTGCCGGAGCCTGGGATGACCGCGGCGAAGGCCTACGACGTGGCATCGAAACCGACCGCCGCCGCTGAACGGGCCGCAAGTGCGTCCGGCGGATCCGGAACGCATGCGGAGGCACGGACCACAAAGGCGCCCGCGGCCGCCCCCCCGGCGAGGGGCGGGCGCAGGATAGTTGTCGTGAGCGCCAAGACGCAGGCCGCAGACCCGAACTCGAAAGCGCCAGCCATCGTCCGCTCCTACGACAGAAAGGCGCCGTCAAGGGTCCTGGAGGCGTTCCTCGTGTACCAGGACGGACGGCTCGTGAGCCGCTCCCGCATCAGCGAGGCCGTCGGATTGGATTCAGACCTGTTCAGCTCGATGCTTACAGCGGTCCAGTCCTTCGTAAAGGATTCCATGTCCAACGCCGGCAACATCAACCAGATATCCATGGGCAACCAGCGTATCCTCATGGAGCGCGGGCCGCAGATGTCGCTTGCTGTCGTCGTGGAGGGTGAGGAGCCCAAGGGCCTGCGCTCGCGCATGAGGCGCGCCCTCATCACGATATGGGACATCTACAAGGACCGCCTGAAGCACTGGGACGGCTGTCTCGACGGCATGGAGGGCGTCAAGGATATCCTCCGGTCCCAGGTGCTCAAGGGCCGTTGAGCCTGCGAAATGAACGGCTGATGCCGAGCATGCGATGCCGCCCGACCCGTTCTGTTGTTTTGCAGCCCCGCAAGGATTAATATCCAGGCGGCGGATTGTGACACCGCTCCGAAAGGGGCGCTCCCCGGTGGCTGGACGCAGGGAAATGGCCTTGTGCCTTTGATCCGTTGTCCCGAGCCGGGGAGAACACTTCAGAAGCCCTCGACCTTCCCCTTCTCGACCTCGAGCCTTCTGTAACGGTACTTCTCCTTGATGTTGCGTATCTTGTAGAAAATATCCTCTATTACCTCGTCCGGGAAGTCCTCTGCTCCTGTTATCATCACGTTGCGCCCGCCCTGGAAATCGAACCGGAGGGTCAGGGCCTCATCCTGCTCGCGCTTTCCGAACCTAACGCGCTCTATCTCGCCCCAGACCGCCTCGAAGATGACCCTCTCGCCCTTCATGAACTTGATGCTTATGTCGGTCATCGTGAGCTCCCTGGTGCCTGAGGCGAGCATCCACATTCCCAGCCCGACGCCGATGCACAGGACCCCCAATCCCACCACTATGACGTTGAATCCGGTGACCATCCCGAAGCCTATGACGATGACCCCGAGGATGCAGAGCGCCAGGTAGATGCCGATATTCTTCCTGGTGCCGCTGCCGGCGTATTCGTGCTTCTCCGCCATCGCCCGTCATAACGAGCTAAATGAATATAAAATGGACGCTTGACCCTGACCGAACGTAGTTCCACGCCGGCCACAGTCATCCATATATCGCTCATATCGAATGTCGGTGCGAAAGGGATGGACGAGAAGCGCATGGACGATGCCGGGGAGGCCCTGCCCCCTCACACGATTCGAGAGAGCAAGCGTGCACGCTCCGTGACCATCAGGATAACGCCGAGGGGCGAGGTCATCGTCGTCGTTCCGAGGCGCTACGACCGGAGCCGGATACCGGCCCTCCTGCTCGACAAGAAGGGCTGGATAGAGGGGCATCTCGAGAGGATACGCGAGGAGCGCGGCATCATCGGCCCCCACCATTACGACATATTGCCGGTGCAGGTGGAGCTGCCCGCCATCGACGAGAACTGGACCGTGGACTATGTCGGGACCGGCTCGTCGAAGGTGACGGCGAAGGAGCATGAAGGGCGCATTCTGCGCGTGAGCGGGAACATCCACGACAAGGCCGCCTGCAAGGCCGCCCTGAAGAGATGGCTCTACCGCCGGGCACGGGAAAAATTGCTGCCGTGGCTCAAGGATGTGAGCGTCGAGCTCGCATTGCCGTTCGCCCACTCCGGGCTAAGGGGCCCGCGCACCAGATGGGCCAGCTGCTCCGGAAGGAAAAGCATCAGCGTCAACTTCCAGCTGCTCTTTCTCCCGAAGAATCTGGTCCGATACGTTTTCATCCACGAGCTCTGCCACACGGTGCACCTGGACCACGGGGCGAAGTTCTGGGCCCTTTGCCGCAAGTTCGAGCCGGAGTGCGGCCTCCTGAACAAGGAAGTCAGGCGCGCCTGGCGCCATGTACCGCTCTGGCTCGGCTAGATCGTGTAGACGAACTTTCCCTCTCTGAGAATATCCTTCTTGTCCTTTCCGAAATCGACTGTGACCGTCGGCTTCGATATCATGAAGTCCTGGTGCGTCGCCGAGGCGTTCTTGCCTCCGGGGTAGTCGCTGTTGTTCCCGAAAGCCACATGGACGGTCCCGGCCCTCTTCTCGGTCTCGAGGAACTCCTGGATAAGCCTGGCCTTGACATTGAGCCCGAAGGCGAACTCGCCTATGCGGCGCGCCCAGCTGTCCGTGGCCTGGACCCTCTCTATGCTCTCCTTCACCTTCTCGTCCGCGCACGTTACACTCTCGACGCGGCCGCCAGCGACCTTGAGCGTGACGGGCTTCTTGAGCAGGCCTATCCCGCCCACTGCCGTCTTGCACACCAGCTTTCCCTCGGCGGAGAATTCCTGCGGTCCGACGATGACCTCGCCCACGGGCAGGTTCATCCACTTCATGGTCTCCCAGTTGAGCTTGGTGTCCGTGAACCATTCCCTGCCGGCGACGCTGAACTTCAGGTCCGTTCCCAGAGCGTTCGTAATCCTCACGCCGGTGGCGGCGTGGCAGACCGCCATCAGCTCGGAGGCCCTGCCCTGGAGCTTGGCGTACTGCTCCTCCGTGAGCGCCAGCGCGCCGTTGGTGAGAATGTCGTAGGTGATGCCCGGGCAATGGCCCAGCCTTACCCTCCGGCGCTTCTGGAGCCTGGTGAGGCTTATCCTGAAGGGGGTCTCGTCCGCCCCGCCCACCAGAAAGTTGACGAATATGTCGGAGCGCCCTTCTATTACTGCGCTCTCGAGTATCGGCGGAATCTCCCTGCGGGTCTCCGTGGGTTTGGGAAGCATCACCATGCGGGTCCAGAGCCCGATGTCCAGTGCGGCCTTCGCGAAGGCATCCCCGACGGCATGGATGGCCTGGTCGCAGATGATGGTCAGCTTCTCGCCTCTCCTGGCCTCCAGCACGCACACGAGCGCGTTGCGCGCCGCCTCCCTTGCGTCCATGGCAGGTTATTTTCCCCTCGTTATTTAGCGCTTCCGGTAGGCCGCCACGAGGGGGCCCAGCGATTGGCCCCCTGCGGCCAACCTCAAAAAGGCATCACACAGGCGGGGCTCTTATGGCTTCATCTCTAGTTCCGGCGCACTTTCCTTCAACTCGGGCGGGACATACTGCTCCTGGGGCGGCTGATTGTTATTGTTTTGCTCCTGATAATGCTGGGGCGGGGCCTGCTGGTACGGCTGCTGTGCCCCGGTCGAAGGCGGGGGCGTCGCCGCTGGCGGGGTTCCTGCACCGGTCTTGGCGGCGCTCACCGGCGGCTTCTTGCGCTTCATCATGACGACGGCGACGACAGCCACGACCGCGATGATGGCGATGAGCGGCAATAGAGGCCCGGCATCGAGGCCCGGCTTGTTGACCGGGGCGTTCACCTTCGTAACGTTCAGGTTGTATGTGGCGGTGTTGCCGGCCTTGTCCTTGACGATGAAGCTTACCTGGTTCGCACCGTCGTTGAGCAGGAGCTCCGTGACCCATGTGCCGTCCTGCCTGACCGTGACCGTGCTGCCCTGGACGGTTATCATCGAGCCTGCTTCCGCGTCGCCGGACACTGTGAGGTTCCTCCACTTGGACTTGAATCCTTCCTTGGGGTTGGTGATGTTGAAGTTGACGACGGTGTCCCTCGTCACGGTGAACGTGGTCTCGGCTATGTTCCAGGCGCCGTCCCAGGCCAACACGTAGATGCTGTTGCTCCCCTCGAGGTCGAGGGGCACGCTGACCGTGAACAGGCCGCTGGCCCCGGACTGCACGATTACATCGTTGACGGAGACATTGATGTTTGCATCGGTCTTGCCCTTGACCTCCAGCGTCCTGAGGCCCGAGAATGCATTCGGCAGCGGGCTGGTGATCTTCAGCTCGGGCGGAGCGGTATCGAGGTAGACCGTCATGGTCCTCTCGACGCGGTTCTTGAGCGAGTCGAATGCCTCGATGACGATGGTGTTCGGGCCTTCGAGAGCGAGGCGGACCTCCGCCATGAAGCTCGTGCCGTCTATGCTCACGCCCCCGCCGTTGACCTTCACGGTCGAGCCTTCCTCCGTCGTGCCGCGGACCTCTATCAGGCTGCCGTTGAAGACGGCCCTGTCCTTGGGCGACGTTATCGTGAGCGCCGGTCCGGTGGAGTCCCGAAGGACGGTGATGGTGCTCGCATTGATGTTGCCTGCGGCGTCCTGGGCGGTGATGACGATGCTGTTTTGGCCCTCCACGAGAGTGATGGTCGCGGTGAAGTCGACGCCCGGCATGCTCGCCGGCTTGCCGGCGACCATCACCACGGCACCGGATTCGGACTTGCCCCTGACGATGACGCTCGAGGCGTTGGTGGCGAAGCCGTTGCCAGGCTGGGTGATGGTGAGCTCCGGCGCCATGGTGTCGCGCTGCACCTTGAGCACCGAGGTCGCCATGTTCCACACGGCGTCCCGGCACTTTACTGACAGCGTGTTCTCGCCTTCCACGAGGGGCACCTCTGCCGTGAAGTCGCCGCTGGCGGCGACCGTGGCCGTGACACCGTTGACCGTCGTTGCACCGCTCTTGTCGTTCGTCGTGCCCTTGACGGTGACCGTGGTCTTGTTGATGAGCAGGCCCTCCGTGGGCGATGTGACCGTGATGGACGGCGGGGTCGTGTCGCGGATGATGGTCAACGTGGCTGTGACCTTGTTGTTGCCCCTGTCATACCCGTCGGCCGTGATGATGTTCGCGCCCTCGGCGAGCAATGAAACATTCACGGTCCAGTTGCCGTCCGGCCCGACGAGCGCGTTGAGGCCGCCCGCGACGACCCTGCCGCTGGGTTCCACGAACCCCTTGAGCGTCACGGTGGTCCTGTTGTGGACATAGTTGTCAGAGGGGTCGTCGATCCTGACCCAAGGAGCGATATCGTCCAGGGGCAGTAGAATGTCCATGTTCTTGTTGAGCTTGACGACTGTGTAGTTGAACTTGCCGTTCTTGTCAGCGGTGATATTGTAGGGGGACTTGCTCTCGTTGGCGGTGGATGAATGGGTCACCGCCTCCATTGTCAGGAGGTCCGTCCAGCCGTCCGCCTTGGTGAGAACGAGCATCTGCTGCCCGCCCTTGCTGTCGAAGAACTTGACCTTGGCCCCGTCCGCCACGGCGCCCGTGCTCTCGTAGGTCACCTTCACGCGGACCTGATATTTCACGGTAAGCCTGGCGTTGGGGTCCGTCATGTTCAGCGTCGTGTTGTCGTAGGTCGTGTTGAGGAACCCAAGGTCGCCGCCGCCCGTGCCGCCCAATGTCCGGGCGAACTGCACGTCGTAGAAGTTCTGGGACAGCGTGCTGTTGACCATGTTGGAGCTGAACGGATTCGTCCCCGCATCGCCTCCTATCCCGGCCACCGTGCTCTGGGAAATGGTCTCGCCTGTGAATGTCGAGTGGGAGCCGTCCGAAAGGTAGATGCCGTACCGGTTCCTGGTTATTGTGTTGTCAGAGGAGACCGTCGTGGCCCCCTGGTCGACAAAGCCGTAGCCGGCGGCCGTCGTGTCGCCCTGTATCTGGTTGTTGTCAATCAGGTTGCCGATGACCGTGGACGTTCCTGTGTTGAGGAACAGGCCGTTCCCGTTACCGGTCAAATTGTTCTTGTAGATGTAGGCCGACGGGCCGGCGTTGAAGATGGCCCACGGGAATTCGTTCGACGGGTTCGTCGGATGGCCGGTGATGTCATTGAACATGACCTTGGGCGAGCCAGTGCCGCTCATGGATATGCCCATCGTGTTGCCGCCGGTGAGGACATCGACGTTCGCGGAGATTGTGTTGTTGGATATCTCGGGTGACGAGCCGGCCGACGTGATGCCGCCGGAGGTTATCAGATTCGTGTTGAGGACGTTCGCCATGATTGTGTTGCGGTCGATGACGGGCGCGGAGCCTCCGAGCACGGTGACGCCGGTTCCGCCGTTGTTGTTGATGGCGTTCTTGTATATCCACGGGGACGAGCCGTTGTTGACGATGACGCCTATGTAATTGTTCTTGATGGTGCAGTTGGATATCTGGGCGTAGCTCGACTGGACATACATGCCGTAGGTGCTCCAGTCACCGTTCACATCCTCCCAGCCGCAGTCCGTCAGGGTCGTGGCGTCCATCTTGAAAGTGGCGTTCGCCCTCACCCAGAACAGGAAGTGGTTGGCGGCGTTGCTCGAGCGCACCGTCGAGGTGGATAATATGTTCATGGTCGCCCCCGTCGCGACCTCGATGTGGTACACTCCGTTGGCGGGCGTATCTATGACGAGCGTGATGCCGCTGAGGCTCAGCGAGTTCGTTATGGTAAGGTTGCCCTTGACCGTGATTACCTCGTTCGAATAACTCTGCGGGGTCCCTATGACCGTGTCCCCGGTCCATGTTCGGTCCGCGCGCACTGTCTCCGAAACGAACGGTATGCACAATCCGGCCGCAAGCATGGACAGGGCCATTGTGATGGCCATACTACTTTTGTTCATGGCATTCCTCCTTGTATTTCATTTTTGAATCACAGTATAATATATATAAATAGTGTGGTGTGATTATGCTCCGTTACAATGTCAAATCCACGAGATGGAACTGGTACTTCTAACGGGCCTTCAGGTGACTCGCCGGGACCGGAGGGATGGCCCGAAAGGCTGGCGCAGGAGCTCTCCGACGCGGTCCGGACCACGCTCTCGGGAATTCGCGAGGCAGGCGTGGCCTTCTCGGGAGGGATGGACAGCTCGCTCTTGGCCATGCTGGCCCCCAAGCACCTTGAATCGATCACCCTTTACACGGTCGGCCTTCCTGGAGCCAAGGACCTCGAGGCCTCCGAGAAGGCTGCGGACATGCTGAAGCTCAGGGACAGGCTGCACCTGCTGGTCGTGCACGAGGACGAGGTGCTCGAGGCAGCGCGCTCGCTGCAGGAACTGCTCCCGCTGTGCACCCTGGTCGAGCTATCGTTCCTTGTCCCGCTCCAAATAGTCTGCTCGCACGCCACCGAAAAGAATATTCTCACGGGCGAGGGTGCGGACGAGCTCTTCGGCGGATACAGCCGCTACACCAGAATGGATGCCGCCGAGCTCGCCGGCGCCCTCAGGACCGACGCCAGGCAGCTCCTTTCCCACGGCATCCTGCGCAACCAGCTCATAGCGAGGTCGAAAGGAAAGACGCTCGCGACGCCATTTTTGGTCCAGGACCTCGTCGAACTTGCCCTGGCCATCCCGCCGGAGCGCAAGGTGCTCGGCGGGGAGCGGAAGCTCGTTTTGAAGAAGGCTGCCCTGCAGCTCGGATTGCACCCCGATATCGTGAACGCGCCCAAGAGGGCCGCTCAGTACGGCTCCTCCGTGATGAAGGTGCTGAAGAGGGCCTTCAAGCGAAAATGATTCAGTAATCGAGCACTTCGCCCTTCATGTACTCGCGCATGAGGGCCGTCGCATAGCCGCCTCTGGGAAGGGTGAACTTGAACACCGCCGCATCCTTTTCCTGCGCCACCGAGAAATCGCCCGGCGCGACCATCAGCTCCCGCCTCGTGCCCTTCGAGGAGACCTCCGGCAGGTCCGTCACGAAGAAATCCCTCCGTGCCAGGCCCTCCTCCTCCACCACCGCCCTTTCCAGCTCGCCCATCCTTCCTTCGGCGTAGGCCAGGTCCGAGCCGAAGAGCAGGCCCGAGACGAAAGCCCTTCCGGATTTCACCTTCTCCGCCGCCCGGGAGCGGTTGTGCTCCTCCACCAGGATGTAATGGTCGTGGTCCGGCCTTGCATGGTCGTCGAGGGGCAGTATCACGTCCCCCACCAGCGGCTCGTTGAGCGGAAGCCCCTCACTTATCCTGCGGCTGAGAGCCCTGTTGAACAGGAGCGACTGGTATGCATGCACGAACATCATAAGCAGGTTCAGGGGGAACCGTCTCAGGGCGCCAATCCAGTCGCCCGGATTCGATGCGATGTGATGGATGAGGCTCCTTTCGAACGACAGATGAGCGGGGAAGTAGCTCTCCGCGGCGTGGAAATCGCGCTCCCTGTCGAGCCTCGAGCGCGCCAATTGCACCTCGCCGTTCTCGAGAGCTGCCGGGCTGCCCAGGTAGGCCATCACAGCGCCCTCGAAATCCCCCCTGATCAGGCGTTTTCCGACGGTGTGCGTGACGGGCCTGACGGCCCCGAACCGCTGGATACCGAAGAAGTTGGGCATGCCGCCAGCCTTCGCGAGCTCCGCCGTCACAGCGGCTATCTGCGATTCAAGCTCCCCGGGTCCCGCCCCTCTGAGGCGGATCTCGAACCGGTTGCCGAGGAGATGGCCCAGCTCGACACCCTTCCTGGTCGGGTAGCATTCCAGTATCTCGACGTCATCGAGATGGATGGCAGCGACCCTGTCGGGCGAATCCCTGAACGTGAAGAGCTGGACCTTCACGCCCCGCTTGTCCTTCGTGCCCGCGAATGCGATTCTGGTCCTGCTGATGCCCAGGGCGCGGGACAGCTCCCTCACCAGCCTGTTGGTCTCCCAGTTGCGCGCCCTTATTCGGGCCGCCGTGTACATCCCGCCCTCCTCCCGCTCCGGAGGGAGCGATAGCTCCTCCACCACGAAATCCTCCGGATAGACGCGCATCTTTCCCCCGATGCCGGGGGAACTGGTAAGGTATACCTCCATCCCGACGCCACGTTCGGCCGCCGGCGGTTCCATGCCGCCTCCCAAAATCAGGCCTTCGGTTTCTTGGCCTTCTCTACCATGACCTGCATCTCCCTGAACTCGGCGGAGACTGCCTTGGCCGCCTTCTTGAGCGCCGCGTGCGGCTTCCCTTCACGCACCTTGACCAGGAGCCTGGGGTTTCCCCTCATGGCATGTCCCATCACATACGAGGCGCTGGTGACGTTGTCGTCGGAGAGGAGCTTCTGCTTGAGGGGCTCCAGTATGGTCTCGTTGGCGTCTATGAGCTCGACCTCTATGCGGTCCTTCTCCTTGTTGATTATCTTGACTTCCATGGGACTCCCTTCCGTTCTCGCAGGTAAGGCCAACACCCATTCGATTTAAAAAGATTACTGCCTGCGCCTTTGACAGGAAACCGACCCGAATCCTTTACAAGTGGCCGAACTTGTTCCAGCGGGCCTCGGCGTCCGCCTTGGTGACGATGCCGTCCTCCTCGAGCTTGGCAAAGTCCAGCCCTTCGAGGGGGTTGCGGCCCAGCTCCTTCTGGAAACGGGAAACGAAGGCCTTGACCTGGTCCTCGTTGCCGGTTATCCCCAGCGAGATGTAGAACGCCTTGTCGAAGCTGCCGAAGTGCTTGTACCTCTGGCAGCTGAGAACGAGGTTCACCTTTCCGCCCTCGAAGACGACTATCCACGATTTGTCCTCCTCGAGCCATGAATAGCCGACCAGAGATATGGTGACCCGCTCGTCCATCTCCATGGCGACCTTGCGGGTCGCCGCACCGATGTCCCCGAAGCAGATGAACGTCCTGAGGGCCATGTAGTTGACCTCGACGTACCTGCCTTCCTGGAGAGCCGACATCTGGAGGTACGGCTTCTCGTCCCTGGGGCCGGTGTAGAGCGTCACCATGTTCGCCGCTTCTTCATCGGGGGCCGAACCATCACCGGAACCTGGAATGCCCGTGTGGCTAGATTACTTTTTCTGTTCATCCGGGCGGAGACCACCGGTTCAAGCAGGTGGTCGCTCATCCGGCACGTTGCGGGCGAGGCGCTGGCGCCTCACCTTCCACACCAGGGCGAGCCCGGCTATCAGCACTGCCGCACCCAGCCCTCCCCACATCAGCGTCCCGCCCGCCAGGCCCGTCACCTTGCTCGAAAACACGTCGTACGGCGCGTAGGGTGGCGAGAAGTGTGTGGTGTTGAATATGTCCCTGGACCGGATGTAGTACTCGAGCCTGGAGCCGCCGGACTGGCCCGGTATCACGCCCGAATATTTTCCCTCTCCCGTCTTGCCCATGCCCGCGGTTGACCAGCTTCCGGTCCCGGAGCGGTAAATGAGCGTCAGGCCGTTCTTGGCCAGGTTCGTGGCGTTCTCGACCTTGGCATCCACACGGTATTCCTGCCCTGCGGGTATCTCCTTTTTCGGCGTGTGCGTGATGACCGGTATCCCGATATCGAGGGAGGTCGCCTTCTGTTCGAAAGCGACCTTCGCCACGTCCGCCACCTCGGCGCAGTACAGCAGCGCCTGAACGTTGGGCATGGATATGTTATCCATCATCTCGGGCTTGGGATGGAACCCGCCCTGGTCGCCGGTGCCCAGCTCTATCACGAAGGGCAATGTCCCCTTGGCCGCGTAGAACCAGTCCGACGTGTCCCCGGATGTGAGGTACATTCCCGCCGACTGATATGCATCGTAGGAGGCGTAGGCGGCCATCTTCTTCCCGATGCCCTCCATGAGCGCCGCATGGGGCGCCGGCTCGCTGGTGTAGCCCCAGGGCCACATCACGCAGCCGGTGTAGGCATGCAGCGACACGGAAATTGAAACATCGGAAATGCCGTTCATGTGCTCCCCGTCGGAATCGAGTGCGTCGAAGAGGGCGTTCACGGCGCAGGTCTCCGGCTCTGAG
>Ga0315283_10001307_pt1 | contig 19922 bp, 30 predicted proteins | sample YL17G09_0_MG_FD_204541 | JGI IMG/M metagenome (GOLD analysis project Ga0315283, IMG submission 204541) | Sediment microbial communities from Yellowstone Lake, YNP, Wyoming, USA - YL17G09_0 | ecosystem: Environmental > Aquatic > Freshwater > Lake > Sediment | place: USA: Wyoming | collected... | reverse complement strand
GGATGGTTCCGAGCCCCGGATGGGCGCAACCCGTCAGCACCATTAACCCTTCGACGGTCTTCAGGATGAGCGATTGCTCCAAGATGTCCGTGCCCAGTTCGCCCGTCGAGAGACATCCCGGCGCGAATGAGACTGGTCCGTCCACTTCGAGCACCTCCGCCCTCTTGCCGATTTCCCTTTTCAACCTGGCGTTGAATGAGGTGGGCACGATGACCCGTGCGTGCGAGCCGGCGGCCAGGAGGCTGGCCAGCCCGCCTATGTGGTCCCAGTGGCTGTGAGAGAGGAATATGTTTTGAATTTCGGCAGGGCCCGTCCCCAGAAACCTCAGGTTTTTGAGGAGCGCGTTTCCGTCCCATCCGGTATCGAACAGTATACTTTGGTCCTCCGTCTCTATAAGACAGGAGAAACCCCACCCCGGGACGAGGCCCTTTTCAGTTGCCTGGCTGTCATACACGATCGTAGCCCTGACCCACGGCTCCCTGACGGTCCCTTCGCCGCGCACGCGCATCCGTCAATCTCCCCCGGGCCGGTCGCAGAACTCCCACTCGCACCAGACATCGTCAGGATGATCGTCCGGCGGGCACATGACGCATCTGACCTCCATTTCCGGATTCAGCTCCCTCACGAAGCTCCTGAGGTAGCCCAGGCGGACCTGTTTGCACGGGAACTCCGGAAGGCCCTTCTCCAGGCGCGTGAGCTGGACCCGGCACTTCTTGTTCCTGAAGACGGCGTGCTTTTCTTCGACCTCGATCGCCTTGTGCTCCAGATCCAGAGACCAGCTGGAGAGGCTCAGGGCTTTCATGAGCTCGGGGATGGTCTTCCCGGAGACACCGAGCGTCTCCCTGAGGCTACGTGCCTCCAGCTTGCCCATGACCTCCCAAACTCGGGCGTCGATAGAAGTCGCGCTCTGGGTGCCGAACTTCTCCTCGATGCCCAAAAAGTACAGGCCGTCGACCGCCCAGAGGTTCCTCATCTGCACGAGGTGCAGCGCGACCAATTTTTCCTTGGGCATCTCTACTAGCATTTTCCGGTCTGCGTCTCGTGATGCGTCCAATTGATCAGGCCTCCCGCCATTCTCTCTTCCCGTACCGGGCACGCTTCACCATCAGAGGCTCACTTCCTCCCTACTTTGGTCTTTTTCTCCATCCCCTGTAGTCGGTGAATGCCATGCGCCGCGTGGTCATGGCGAACCTGGCTCAGTGCCTGTGCTCATGGCAGGCGCCCTCCGGGGTCGCCGGCGGCAGCTTCCCGCCCTTCCACAGCTCGACGGTCTCCCTCACAGTGCCGCAGGCGCCGAAGAAGACCTCGATGCCGAACTGCTGGAACATCGTTATCGCCCGGGGACCCATGCCGCTGCTGAGCATTATCCTCACCCCAGCCTTCGAAAGATGCTCAGGGGGCACGCCGGAGCCCCCCATGTGCTCGCTGACGTTTTTGAGGACCTCGACCTTTTTTGTGTCGGTGTCCACCACCGTGAACGTCGGTGCCCTGCCGAAGTGCTCGCTCACCTGCTCGTCCATCCCTTTGTTCCCCATTGTCGGTACGCATACTTTCATGATATCATGTCTCCCCTGTCCTGTCAACCCACCGATATCGTGGGCAGGATTCTGACCTCCGTCTTGATTGATTTGGAAACAACGCATAAGCCCGGGACCATCTCGAACGCCTGCTCAGCCTTCTCACGGTCCTCGGTTGTCGGAACCGAGACCATGGGCCTTATCACGATTTCCTTGAATATGAATGTCCCGTCCACCATCTGAGCGACGCCCTCGGTGTTGCTCTCGTAAGAAATGATTCGTCCCCTCAGCTTTTCCACCATGAACAGGAAAGTAGTGAGGGCGCAGACCTCCGCGGAAGCAACATAAAGGTCCTCGGGCGACCAGATGCCGGGGTGCCCTCCAAACTCCGGCGGGCAGGCCACATCGATGTCGGGCTTTCCCTCGCACGAGAGCCTTCCCTTGTGCTCTCCGGTCCACCTGATGGAAGTCCCGTATCTGTACTTCACCGGCTCCCAGTCCAACCTTTCACCCCCGAACCGCACCGCTGGCGCCTCAGGCGCAATGCTCCCCGTGCATGAACCCGCCGCACAGCGGGCATTTTATTGAGCTGCAAGGCAGCCCGCGCTCGTGCTCGGTCTTGAAGCCGCATTTGGGGCATATGCAGTATCTCGACCCGAACTTCAAAGCGCCTTGACGCGTGTCCTTGACAGTCGCCTTTTCAGTCGCTTTGGATTTCCCTTTCGCTTTAGAAGTCTTCTTGTTTTTTCTCTTGATCATGTCCATGCCTCCGGATCGGTGGCCTCAATTCTGGCACTCTTCTAACCTTTTTCGAATCTCCTCGAGACGCGCCTCGAGCGCTTTCTTCTCGGCCTCGAGCATCTGTCTCTCCTGCTCCTTCGTGATGCCGGCAAGTGGAACTGGGGTTGGACCGTACCGGCCCTGTCCCTGAGCGGATACGCCATAGGCCGGGTACCAGCACCGTCCCATTCCGCCGCCGCCCATGCCTCCCCTTCCGCGTCCCCTGCCGCCTCCCATTCCCATGCCGCGGCCCATGCCGCGGCTCATTCCGGCTCCCATCCCTGGACCCGCCCCACCGCCCGGTCCCGGGAGCTTGGCAGTGGGATTGCCCGTGGGGGCAAGGGCCTCTCTAGAGAGGTACTTCTCCACCGCCTGCCTGACCGGGACGCCGGCCATGGGCACCATATCGATGCCCGCCTGCGCCAGTACCTCCGAGGCGTTGGGCCCGAACCGGCCCGCCAGTACCGCCCGGACCTTCTCTTTGACCGCCATCTGGGCCACTTGAATTCCCACGCCTCCCGTGCCGCCCGCGAACTGGTTGGGGACCACATTGGCGCCCTTGATGTCCTTGCCTTCCACATCCACCATCGTGAATGTCGCGCAGCGGCCGAATACCTCAGAGACGAGGTCGTCGAGGCCACCCTTGGTCGTCGCTGCCATCATCTTCATATTCTCACCTTCCCGGAAACCCTGCCAGGCCTCTCCCAGGGTGGCAGGTGGCTGAAGGGCCCGTGCCCCGGCCAGTGGCCGGCCTGCCGACCTCCCATCCCGCTATCAAACATTGCTCTTCTCGAATACCTTCTTCTATTCTTGCCATTGTTCCCCATTTAAAATCACTTCTTTTCTCTCTGATTTCATTCACTTCTCACTTCGTTTCCTTTCTTCCGTTATTCTCGACGATCTCCTCCAACTTCAGGGCGATCTCGTCGAACGCCTTCACGGCCGGGGAATCGGATGATTCCAGCACGAACGGCTTCCCGGAGTCCCCCGTCTCCGCTATCATCGGGTCCAGGGGGATGCAACCGAGCAAGGGGACCGTCAGGTCCATGCAGGCCTTTTGGCCCCCGCCGCTCCCGAAAATGTTCATCGTTTTTCCGCAGTGTGGGCAGGTGAAGCCGCTCATGTTCTCGATGAGGCCGAGGACGCGCATGTTCAGGGCACGGGCGAAGTTTATCGACTTGCGCACGCTGAGCAGGGCCACGTCCTGCGGTGTGGTGACGATTATCGCCCCGTCCGGCGCGGGAAGCAGTTGGGCGACGCTGAGGGGCTCGTCCCCGGTTCCGGGAGGCAGGTCTATTATCAGGTAGTCCAGATCGCCCCAGTTCACTTCCCCCAGGAACTGCTTTATGACCGCCATTTTCAGGGGCCCCCTCCATATGACCGGAGAGTCGCGGTTCGAAATCAGGAAGCCCATGGACATCACCTTGAGCCGCGGCGGGACCATCACCGGTTCAAGCCCTTTGGCAGACATCGCCGGAATCCGGTCCTCGATGCCGAGCATCTTGGGGATGGTCGGGCCGTGGATGTCACAGTCCACAATACCCACCGATTTTCCATGCATCGTAAGGGCCATCGCCAGGTTGGCGGCCACCGTACTCTTTCCAACCCCGCCCTTGCCACTCATAACGACCAGCTTGTGCTTCACGCCGCGTAGCCTCTCCCCGATATCAATTTCTTCCGGGGCTTCTTCCTTGCTTTTCATCTGGCCTTTTCCTTGCCTTTTTTCAGCCTTCTGCATAATGTATCATCTTCCTTTATCCTCGACTTCGCCGCACCGGCAACCGGCTTTCTGCTTCGCCACCTGCTGGCTCCCGCAGCCGGGGCAGGCACGAGGCCTGCCCGTGCCGAAGGGCTCGTCCCAGGTGCGCCCGCAGGATGAGCACTCGAATCTCCGGGCGGCAGTGACGTAATTTCCGCCGCGTATGGCGATGGCGCTGCCCTTCACCAGGGCGCCGGCCACCTTCCTCCGCGCGCTGTCCAACTCGCTCCAGAGGGCCCGGCGCGAAATACCCATCCGGATGGCGGCCTGGTCCTGCTCCAGCCCTTCGAGGTCCACGAGGCGCAGGGCCTCCAGTTCCTCGACGGTAAGCTCCGCCACTTCCAGATCGGCCATCGGCACGCCGCGGGGCTTGAAGTAGGTCACGTCAGGTTCAACCTCCACCCGCCTCGGATGCCTTGGCCGGCCGCGTTTCCGTATTCTCATCGTTTCCCGCATGGGCGAGCAAATATATATACATTGCCATTCATTTTCTAATAAACGACCACACGCTTTTCAGAAATGGAAGAAGATGTTTGGATGTCATGAAGGAGGGGACCAGTCGTTTGCCGCCCGGTCATCCGCTCGCAGTCCCTCTCAGCGCTTCTTATAAGTCTCCAGCTCCTCGAACATCTCCCGGATGAAACGTTCCCCGGCATCCGTCCTGCACTTGTACCGTATTCCCGAGACCGTCTCCGAATGGGTGGAATCGTCCTTGACATCGCATACCCGTATCTTCACGATGCACATGCTGCGGTTGGAGATGGCTGGCTCCCGGACAATGGCGGCATCGCCGCGAATGGAGACGTTCAGGTCACCGTTCTCGCACAGGCAGAGCATGACATGCGGGTCGCGCCGGAGGTTCTCGATGGACTGATGGCTGATTCGCAGCGCCAGCAGGATTGTGCTGTTATCCGGAGCGAACATCAGGTGGACGGGCATCGTGTGCGGATAGCCGGAAGGGTTGTTTGTCGCCAGAATCGCCGTCGACACCCGGGCCTGCAATTGGGACAGGGCTTTATCCGGCAAGCGGCTGCCCATCGGGCGGGACATGTCCACACCAACGGCGGACGGAACTAATAATCCTTGGGATTTTGGCCACCGAAATATGCAATGCTCCATTTGAGGATAATACTATATATAACTGGTCGAGGATTTCGCTGGGAGGCATTGGGATGAAGATCGTAGTACCGAGCATGAAGCCGGGCGGCATGGATGCGGACGTGTCCGCGCATTTTGGACATTGCGAGGTGTTCACGCTCGTCGAGCTCGAGGGGAAGAAAGTGAAGAACGCGTCGCTTCTCGAGAATCCTGAGGAGCATGACTGTATGGTGCCTGTCGACTTGATGGTGAAGAGGGGTGTTAAAACAGTCATCATCGGAGGCATCGGTCGGGGCCCCCTGCTCGGGATGCAGGATGCGGGGATCGCCGTATATATCGGGGCCACCGGAAAGGTGAAAGACGCCATTTCGGACTACCAGGAAGGCCAGCTGAGGCTGGCAAAGGCGGACGACGTCTGCCACGGATGCCATCACGGGTAGGGCGGGCCACGAAACTGCTGGTATCTGGCCAAAGGTCCGGGATCTTAGGGAGCGAGCAGATGCATCAATGCCGTGATGTTCCTTCTTGGAGGCTTTATTGAAGAGTTGTTTTTCCCTCAAATCGGGAGAAGAACAGTTCTTTGGGCATCAGCAGATGAAGACGGCCGCCGCAAGCGCCGTGGTCCAGAGCCCGTTCTTGTCGCAAACGGCGCTCTGGGTTATATTGCGCGTCTTGACCGGCCTGCCGCCAATGATAAAGATGTCCTTCTGCGCGTCGTAGTCCTTGGACACGTCCAACATGATTCCATGCATGCTGGCGAGCATGAATGCCGCAAGGTCCTCGGCGTAGTCGCCGGAGACATCGTCGTTTTGGCCGTAGCCGTGGTGTTCGCTCAGATAGCCGTATGCCGCCGTGTCGAGGGGAATCGATGCGCCGATGGCCGCGGCGATGAGGCGGTTGGGCTCGTTGCTTGCGCACTCGGCGAGGACAAGGTGTACTATCTGGCCGGGCTGAAGCTCCTTTAGGCCCTCTTCCCTGGTGATGAGCTTGCAGCCGGGCGGGAAGATGGAAGAGACGCGCACGAGGTTGAACTTCTCGATTCCCGCGTCCCGCAGTGCCATCTCGAAACTGGTCAGCTTCTCTTTGTGCCTGCCGAGCCCCTTGGTGAAGAATGCCTTCTTCGGGATGAGCGGGGCCGCCGGCGCCTGTTCGGACATGCGCGTGAAATCTGTTTCACGATTTTAAATATATCGCAGCAACTCAAATTTAGAAGGCTCTTAGGATATTGCCTATCCAAAAAAGGTCCATATTATAAAATAGTGTATGAAGGGAATGGGCTCAGCCATCCTGACGGGGTTTCGGCCAATGAAGCCTGCGTTGAGGCTAAATACAACAGAACTTGGCGGCGGCTTTGTAAATGGGGCCCTGATTTGACCTGCTTGGACTTTGTGCCATTGGTCTACCTTTTCGCTGAGGTTTCCGCCACGATGGTATCAGCGACCGCTTTTCCCTCGGCTGTCAGGAAATAGTGCAGGTAGGACCGGTCTCGTTCGGACTTCACCAGTCCCGCCTTCTTGAGGATCCCCAAGTGGTAAGATAGCCGGGTGTCCGGACAGGCCACTATCCGCTTCAGCACACAAACGCAGAGCTTCCCTTCGAGGAGTACGAGGAGGAGCTGGAGCCGTACCCGGTCAGAGAGAACGCCGTGCAATATCGCGATTCGTCCTAGGGTGTTCCGGGGTGGAAGTCTCCGCGAGAGCCCACATACGCCCCCAAAACTGGCGATCCCCTTCTCTATCTCATCCGGTATCCTATCTCGCACGAACCTTCATGGGTATGGCGATATATAAAGCTATTTCAAAAACATTTGAAACAGCAAAGTATATATGCTGGAATGGACGTAATAGTTTCAAGAAAATCTGAAATGATGGGGGGTAAGGGATTACGGACTGGCTTACAGGGGCGCTCTGGGCGGGGCTGCTCACGCTGTGGGAATATATAGTCCAGCACACCGTGTTCTGCCTCGTTCCTGCTTTCTTCATCGCCGGCGCGATAGCCGCCCTCGTCAAGAAGGATGTGATTCTCAAGTACTTCGGAGCCGAGGTCAAGCCGTATCTTTCCTACACTGTCGCATCGGTCTCGGGCACGGTTCTGGCGGTCTGCTCCTGTACCATCCTCCCGCTGTTCCAGGGGATATATAAAAAGGGCGCCGGCATCGGGCCCGCAACCGCATTCCTCTATTCAGGGCCGGCCATAAACATCCTCGCCATAGTCTATACGGCCCGGCTTCTGGGCCCCGGGCTTGGAGCGGCCCGGGCCATTGCGGCCATCTCCCTCTCAGTGGTGATAGGCGCCTTCATGGCCCTCATATTCCGAAGGGAGGAAACGGAGAAAAAGAAGGAGGCGCAAAAGAAGCGGGCGATCGCGGACGGCGACGGGCGCCCCGGATGGGTGACCATTCTCTTCTTCGGGGCAATGATCGCCATCCTGGTGATAGGCACGGCCCCGCTCGACCTGTGGATTCGGCTATCCGCTATTATCCTTCTAATACTCGTAGTGTCTGGGCTGCTGATATACCACTTCACCCGAGACGAGGTGACGGACTGGGGCCACGAGACCTGGGACCTGACCAAGAAGATATTGCCGATACTCCTGGCGGGCGCGTTCCTGGTCGGAGTGATAGCCTACTTCGTCCCGCCGGAAGCGTTTCGGCCGTACATCGGTGGCAATTCACTGGGGTCCTGCTTTGTGGCAGCAGTCGTCGGTGCACTGCTATACATGCCCACCCTACTCGAAGTGCCTATCGTAGGTACCTCGCTCGGTTATTCTTCTGGAGTAATGGGCGGAGGGCCGGCGCTGGCGCTTCTGCTCGCCGGGCCGGCCGTCTCATTGCCCAGCATGCTGGTCCTTTACCGCATGATTGGTGGAAAGAAGACGGCAGCGTACATAGTAATGGTCGTCCTGACCTCCACTTTCGCCGGATTCATCTACGGGCAGGTGGGAGGCTAATGAGCGGGAACCAACCATGCTGCGCGGCGGCCGCGGCGGCGCAGCTGCGTTACCTGGTCGTCGGTGGCCACCGGATAGCCATAGCGCAGCTCGATGAAATCCTTGAAACGGCAGCGGGTGTCGCATCCGGAGGAGAGAACACCATCCGCAAGGAGCTGCTTCGCCTGGTCAAGATCTATAATTATGTGCCGCCGCCTGCGGAGAAAGCTTACGAGGATGCCCTCGTTGCGGAATATCTGGCGCGAAAAGGCCAAGGGACTGAACCCGGGGGCAAGGAAATCGGAGGGAATGGATGATGACCGACGAAGGAAAGAAGCGCCTCTCCTTCCTCGACCGCTTCCTGACCTTGTGGATATTCATCGCAATGGCCATCGGAGTGGGCATCGGATACCTTTTCCCGGGGGTTGCGGGCATCCTGGATGCCTTCAGGCTTGATACCGTCTCTTTGCCCATAGCCGTCGGGCTGCTGGTAATGATGTACCCGCCGCTGGCCAAGGTCAAGTACGAGGAACTGAGGCGGCTTATTACTGCGAAGGAATCGAAAAAAGTCTTCGGGACATCGCTTTTTTTGAACTGGATCGTCGGGCCGCTCCTCATGTTCGCCCTGGCCTGGATATTCCTGCCCGACCTGCCCGAGTTCCGTATGGGCCTCATAATGGTCGGGCTGGCCCGCTGCATCGCCATGGTGCTGGTGTGGAACCAGCTCGCGGAGGGCGATTGCGAATACTGCGCGGTTCTGGTCGCCCTAAACTCGATATTTCAGATATTCATGTATTCACTCTTGGCCTACCTGTTCATCACAGTGCTTTCGGGTTGGATTGGGGGAGCGGCCGCATCGGCCGCGGTCAGTGTCTCCGTCGTGGACATCGCCAAGAGCGTGTTCATCTTCCTCGGGATACCGTTCCTCGCTGGCGTCATCACGCGCTATACCATGGTGGCGAGAAAGGGCAAGGAATGGTACGACAGCAAGTTCGCCCCGGCCATAAGCCCTCTGGCGCTCATCGGCCTGCTGTTCACAATAGTGGTCATGTTCGCGCTGAAAGGGGCGTACATTATCGGCCAGCCGCTGGATGTGGCGCGCGTGGCGGTTCCGCTGGTGACCTACTTCCTGCTGATGTTCTTCGTATCGTTTTGGATATCGCATCGGCTGAAGTTCTCCTACGCACTCTCGGCGACGCAGTCCTTCACCGCCGCCAGCAACAACTTCGAGCTGGCCATTGCGGTGTGCATTGGGGTTTGGGGAATAGCATCGCTCCAGGCATTCGCCGCGGTCATCGGGCCGCTGATGGAGGTGCCGGTGCTCATCGGGTTGGTCAATGTCGCCCTATGGATGAAGAAGAAGTACTACGCAAGCGGGCAAGGGGGAGCGTCGTGCGCGGGGTAATGTGAACAGGGAGGGAATGGTTATGAAAATCGAGGTGTTGGGAACGGGTTGCGCGAAATGCAAGAGGCTCGAGGAGAACGTCAGGAAGGCCGTAAAGGAGGCAGGGGTCCAGGCCGAGATAGTAAAGATCGAGGATCTTGATATGATAATAGGGAAGGGCATAATGATGACGCCCGCCCTCATCATCGACGGTGAGGAAAAGGCCGTCGGGCGGGTGCCGGGCGTCGAGGAGATAGTACGGATGCTCAAGGGGGCTGGACAATGAAAGACGATTACTCCTGCGAGCCCGCGGAGATATTAATATTCCCCTGCTCGGGCGGAACGAACGTGGGAAAGATAGCCAACCAGGCCGCAATGGACTTGACAGCCCTCCATAAGGGGAGAATGTATTGTCTCGCGGGCATCGGAGGTCATGTCGACGGCATAATCGAAACCACGAAATCGGCCAAGAAACTGGTGGCGATAGATGGATGCTCGGTCCAATGCGCAAAAAAAACCCTGGAGCACGCTGGATTCGACGTTGATGTCCATGTAGTGGTCACCGAGCTGGGAATCAAGAAAATATACGATTTCATGATGGACTTGGACGACGTAAATAGAGTGGTTGACTCGGTTACGCGACAGATGCAGGGGAGAACGCGGTTGAAGGGGTGAAAAGGTATGATTGATCTTGGCCATGGGATTTCGTCACAGGGAGGGGAGAGAAAATGAATTTGGAAAAAACAGTAAGTCCAACGGTGGAGCAAGTGCTGAAGATGATGGAACAGAATCTGGGCGCGGAGCCGAGACCGATGGTGCTCTTGTCCAAAATCGTACCGGAGGCGGTTCTCCGGCAGGCGTCCGAGCGGAAGTTCGTCTTCGACCTGCCGGCCGTGCCCGCGAAATACAAGCACCTCATTAGCGTGGCGGTCGCCGCGGCGGTGAGCAGCCATCTGTGCACGGAGACCTTTGTCCGGCTTGCGGCGCGGGCGGGAGCATCGAAGGAGGAGATCGCGGAGACGCTGATAACAGCGAAGTTCGCGCTAGGCTCGACCGTCTTCGCATCCGCCGTGGAGGGCATGGAGCTCGTAATAAAAGGAAAGGGGTAAAATGGGAGAGGGGTAAAATGTCGGCGATCGTCATAGACCCGGCGGCCTGCACAGGCTGCGGGAAGTGCGCCGAGCTATGCCCGGCCAACGTCCTCGCGATGAAGGAGAATAGGCCGGTCGTCGTGAACGAGGCGGCCTGCACCCTCTGCGGGATTTGCGCGGACCAGTGCCCGAAACAGGCCATCAAGCTGGAGCGGAAGGCCGACATCGGCAAATACCTCAGGGATTTCCAGGCGAGGGATGAGTACAGGGAAGGGAGCGCAGCCCTCCAGGAAATCCTGGGGCTCCGGAAGAGCCCCGTGGCCATCCGCCTAGTGAGGATAGCAGAAGAGGTTCCCGCGGAGGTGATGCAGCTCGAGTTCCCGGTCAGGCACTGCGTATCCATAAACATGGCTGCGCACGGAGCCGTTTTCTACCTTCCGGCAGGCAAGCATGCCTGCAGCGCCGCCAAGGCCGCCCTGGGAATCGAGCCACTCCCCGAGAAGGTCAGGAGCGGAAAGGTGCCCTACATGCACGGCCTGGCCGCCACCCAGGAGGCGGCGGCGAGGACGATGGCGGAAATTCCGAAGCTTCCGCCGGGGAGTACGGCCGGGACCCTTCTGGCCCCGCTCGAGAAGGCGCCCTTCGATCCGGATGTGATAGTGCTGACGGTCACCCCCAAGCAGGCCATGTGGGTGGCCAACGCCTTCCTCTTCAAGGACGGGGGGCCCCGGCTCACCGCCAGCTTCGCCGGGATGCAGGCCTCCTGCGGGGACGTGACCGCCCTGCCCTTTGTCTCCGGGAAGGTCAACTTTTCCCTCGGATGCTACGGGTGCCGATCGGCGGGAAAGCTCGGGGAGGACGAGATGTATGTTGGAGTTCCCATCGGCCGGCTCGCGGAGCTGGTGAGCGGCCTGAAGGGGCTGGGAAAGGCAATGAGGAACCTGGAGAAGGGGAGGGCTGAAGAGAACGGGGGAAAACGGGGGGAAGCAACCGAAATTCATGTCACCTCAGAAGGGGACGGGAGGAATCGATGATGGAACACGCAGACCTGCATACTCTCATTGAGTATAGCAGAAATGAGCGCGTGAAAAAGGACATCATCAAGACCGGGTGGGCCAATGTCGTGCTGATATGCCTTGAGAAAGGGCAGGAGATTCCGCCGCATCCTGAACCATATGCGGTGCTGTTCCAGGTGCTGGATGGCGAGGGGACGATCACGATCGGGGCCGTCCGGTACGATGTCCGGCCGGGTCATCTGGTCTTTTCTCCCAAAGGCGGTGTGCGGGGGATATCGCCGCGAACGCGCCTGAGCCTGCTGGGGATTCAGGAGCCGCATTAGGAGCCGAACCGATGGGGTGAACTCTGATTGGACGCCATAAAAGTCGAGAACCTGACGAAACGCTTCGGTGATCTGACTGCGGTGGACCGCATCAGCTTCGATGTTAAAAAGGGGGAGTTCTTCGGCCTTTTAGGACCTAACGGGGCAGGCAAGACCACGACCATCAGGATGATTACGGGCGTGCTGGGACCGGACGCCGGCTCCGTCGTGGTGGAAGGTTCCGACCTGAGAAAGGATTACTTCGGGGCGAAGTCGAAAATGGGGGTCATTCCCGAGGTGGGGAACATCTATACCGATCTGAGCGCGCAGGAGAACATCGACCTGACGGGGCGCTTCTACGGCCTTCCAAAGGCGCTGCGCCGGCAGAGGACCGGACAATTGCTTACCGAGTTCGGCCTGAATGATAGAGCCGATGTCCCGACCCGCAATTTCTCCAAGGGCATGAGGCAGAGGGTGAGCATCGCCTGTGCCATGGTACACGAGCCCCCCATCCTGATACTTGACGAGCCGACCGAAGGCCTGGACGTCATGAGCCGCAGATTGATCGTGGGCAAGGTCAAGGATATGAACCTGAAGGGCACCACGGTCATCCTCACCACCCACAACATCGAGGAGGCAAACCAGCTTTGCCAGCGCGTGTGCATCATAAACAAAGGCGGCATCGTTGCCATTGATTCCCCGGAGCGGCTGCGCAAGGCCGCCGAGAAGATGCAGACCGTGGAGGTCGCCTTCGACAGACAGGTGGACCCCGCATCATTTGCATCCCAGTTCATCACCAAGGCCGAGATGTGCGGTGACAAATGGCGCGTATGGACAGAGGATCCGGACAGCGCCATCATGCACCTTGTTCACTTGAAAGAACGAGAGGGGTTGAGGATACTGTCGATGACCACCAGTGGACCGAGCCTGGAGGATGTTTTCGTCAAGCTCTGCGAGGCGCCGCGATGAACTGGAGCATATACCTCCGCGGTATCCTGACTGTGGCGCGGAAGGACATCCGAATATACTACCGCAAGGCGCCCGTCTTCATCTTCGGCCTCATTCTTCCCGCATTCCTGTTTTTCGCATTCTTCATGGGGAGGGCGCTGGACATCCAGAAATATTTCCCCGGTTTCCTGGCCATGACAATTTTTTTTACAGCATCTTCCGTCGGCCCGCTCATCGTGCCGTGGGAGAAGCAGGCGGGGACCTTCGAGCGCCTCCTGTCCTACCCGGTCAGCATCAGCACCATCGTCCTGGGAGATATGATCGCCGGGGCCTTGTTCGGGCTGCTTATCGGCGGAATCGTGGGTCTGGCAGGCATTCTCTTGCTCCCGATCTCCGTGACTTTCCTTGCCCTCGTCTGTGTCGCATTCGTTCTGGGAAACCTGTGCTTCTCCGCGATGGGCGTGCTGCTCTCATCTCCAAGTGGAAACGTGCCGTCGAATGTAATGATGCTCTCGGCCCTCGTGCGCTTTCCCCTGATATTCGTCTCCGGAATATTCATGCCGTTGAGCGAGATGACAGGCGCGGGCAGGTACATCGCCTATTGCTCGCCATTGACCTATCTGGTGGACGCGTTGAACCAGGGCGCCGGGCAAGCACCCGTTTTCCCCTGGTTTGCGGACATCCTGGCAATGTTGGGTTTCATGTGCCTTTTCCTGGTGGCGGCCGTCGGTATCCTGAAGCATAACAGTCTCAAGAGGGTGTAATCCGGAAAGCGATGTGTGAAAATGACGATCGAATGGAGCATGTGAGAGGGGAGGCCTCATGACGCAAGAGAGCGAGACCGGCGGTCGGATAGAGTTCATTGAGATACAAACGACCGAGCTCTGCACAGCGGACCCGGACAAGATCAGGATAGTGGCGCAGGCAGCTCCCTTCCCGGCCGGCTTGCTGCCATACGTCGCCGCTGTAATTCCCAGAGCGTCCTATTCCGCGGAGATGGGCTACGTGACCTGGAAGGAGGAGTTGAGGACCCACTCCATATTCGCGTCCGGCAAAGTGACTATCACGCAGCTCGGGAATCGTGAGGAGGCGATGGAAAAGCTGGAGGAGCTGAAGGGGAAGCTCAATGACATCTGGGCCCGAAGGGATTCCATCGACCTGAATGTGAAGAAAAAGCGCATAGGTCCCCTGGAGGTCTACCGGCTCCTTCCCAAGACGAACTGCGGGAAATGCGGCCTGCAGGCATGCATGGCATTCTCGGTCGAGCTTCTGTCCGGGAAAAAGAAGCTGAGCGACTGCGTCGAGGTGAAGGAGGATGCGGCCCTGAAAAAGTTGCTGGCGGAGGCGGGATATGCATCCGCTGGATAGGGAATTAAGGATGATCGGAATCGAACCCAATGAAAAAGAAGGTGTGACAACATGGTGAAGGAAGAGCATGTTCCAACGAACGCCATTTTCTGTTGTTTTGGCTGCATGTCCAGCGTTGGGACGCTGACCGGTGTAGCGATGCTGGAAGCATATAAAATGCTGGATAAAGAGAAGAACGGCCTATTCTGCACCTCGGCCATAGCTGCTGGTGTAGCCAAGCACCGAGAGACAACGGAGCGAGCCAGGAGAATTATCGTCATTGATGGTTGTTACAACAAGTGCGCAAAGAAGATTCTCGAAAAAGACGGCTTTAAGATAGATAGGTATCTCAACCTCCTGCTTGATCTGAAGATACCAAAGATAGGACCGTTCAAACCTTTCGATTATACTGAGGAAGATTTGAAAAAAGCTGTGAATGAAATAATAAAGATTTGTGGGGATGAATAAAATGGAAAACGAAAAGCAGATAAAACTGCCGGATTGGGCGTGGGAGTTCCATGGCCACCGCTGCCCGTTCATGCCGATAGGGTACCGGATGGGAGTGATAGCCATGCGTGAGCTTGGAATCGGGAAAACGAAGGACCACGGCGCATTCGCGCTGTCGGAGATGGGCGTGGGCCACCCGCAGACATGCATGATGGATGGTGTCATGTCCGCGACAGGCTGCACATACGGGAAGCTCATGATGGAGCGGTTGAACTACGGCAAGGTCGCGACCATCCTGTACGCTCCCAAAAAAGGCGCTGTGAGGGTATATCTCAAGTCCGACTTCCAGGATATCCTGGGCAAGCAGGAGTTCTTTGACTACCGCAAGCGCGGAATCGAGCCGTCGGACATCCCGTCCGAGGTGACGGAGCGGGCGGTCAAGCTCGTGATGGAGACCGCCGAAGACCAGATGTTCAAGATCGAAAGGCTGCCCGATTTCGCCTTCTCTCGCCCGAAGGGCTCTTTCGCCAAGGCGAAGTGCTCAAAATGCGGGGAATATGCCTTTGAGCGCTATGTTCGGACCGTGGAGGGAAAGCCTGTGTGTATTCCATGCGCGGGGTTCACGGAATCGAGGCTGGACGCCTTAAAGGGCATGCAGTGAGTGGAACCAAAATGGACATCATTCTTCTGGTAGCTGTTTTCTCTGTCTTTCTGGTCGCTCTAATATTTTCCATGTTCGGCCAGGGCGGGGGGTCGGTATATACCCCCACGCTATTTTTACTTGGCTTCGCAGTACTGGTATCCACTTCCACGTCCCTTGTGTTGAATCTCATAACATCAACGTCTGCGGGTTATATTTTTTACCGCAACAAGATGATCGACTTTAAAACATCCCTGATATTCGTGCCTGGCATCTGCATAGGCTCCCTGATAGGCGGGGTTCTGGGCAATTTTGTTGATGCGGCCCTTTTGCTATGGCTGTTCGTCTTTTTCCTTATCGCCGTGGGAGCAAGGATGATCTACACATATTGGGAAAAGGGAAATGCCGAGGGAGAGTGTCCAGCAGGTTTCTCCACCGCCATGTATGCGCTCATCGTATCCGTCGGTTTCGCAGTGGGAATACTCTCTGGCCTTCTGGGAGTCGGCGGGGGCATACTCATCGTTCCTTTCATGGTTTACATCTGCAAGTATCCAACGAAGTACGCGGCGGGATCATCGCACTTGATTATCTCATTCTCGGCCCTTTTCGGAATCATCGGTCATTCGGCATTTGGCAGTCTCGACCTTCAATTGATCTTGGTGACGGGCGTTGCCGTTCTCATCGGTGGAAATCTCGGAGCAAGAATCAGCATGAAATTCAAATCCGGAACATTGAAGGCCGGGCTGGGTCTGATAATGTGGGCGCTTGCGATACAACTGACGTTGAAACTTACCGGTATGATTTAATAGGAGAGGTGAAAACATGATGAACGATAAGTCGGTGGGCTTTATCGGAGGCGGCAGAATCGCCCGGATTTTCCTGGAAGGGTTCAGGAGGGCCGGGAAGATGCCGCAGCGAGTGGTCGTGAGCGACTTGGATGCGGAAGGGTTGGGCCGTCTGAAGGCAAGATATCCGGGAATAGAGGTCGCACCGAAGCATAATGGGAATGCGGCGTCAAGCGACATCGTTTTTCTTGCAGTCCATCCTCCCGCAATGGGCGGGGTGCTCGAGGAGATAAAGTCCTCGCTGAAGCCGGGTTCGATGGTCGTCTCCCTTGCCCCGGTTTTCACGCTGGATAAGCTCTCCAAGGGGCTGAACGGCTTTCCGAGAATCGTCCGCATGATACCTAATGCCTGCTCCATCGTGAACGAAGGCTTCAACCCGGTGGCATTCTCGCCTGCCATCCCAGCCGCAGAGAGGGAAGAGCTGCTGGCGATGTTCGGGATCCTGGGAAAATGCCCCGTAGTCGATGAGGCGAAACTGGAAGCGTATGCGGTCCTCACGGCAATGGGCCCGACATATCTATGGTTCCAGATGCACGAGCTTTCCGAGCTCGGCGAATCCTTCGGCCTTACGCCGCAGGAGGTCTCGGAAGGTATAAGCCATATGGTGGAAGGGGCCGCCAGGACCATGTTCAAATCCGGTCTCGCCCCTGCGGAGGTGATGGACCTGATACCTTCAAAGCCGTTGAAGGAGAATGAGGAGGATATCCGGGGCGCCTATCGGAAAAACCTCGGAGGAATCTACATGAAGCTGAAAGGCCTGGGATGAGGCAGAAGGGACCGATATGAGGATAGAGGTTCTGGGAATGGGTTGCGCCAAGTGCAAGAGGCTAGAGGAGAATGTCCATGAAGCGGTCCGGGAGACCGGCGTTGGGGCCATTGTCGTGAAGGTCCAGGACCCGGACCAGATTATCGGTCGGGGGTCATGTTCACGCCTGCCCTCATTATCGACGGTGAAGAAAAGGCCATCGGGAGAGTGCCTTCGGTGAAGGAAATAAAGACGTTCCTGGTCAGGGTGCGGTCCAAATGAGTCGGCCATTTGCGTCAGCTCTATCGGCCTTGCTTGTCGTGATATTGGTTTCGGGGCTGTATACCCCTCCCGCTTCGGCCAATAGCTCGCGATTGAGGCTTGAAGTGGTCTCCCACATGCCGGTCGGCATTTTCCGTGCCTTAGCGCTCTGCTCGGGTGATGAGATCTTCATAATCGGGGGCAGGAATTACACCGAGGTCAAAACGGACATCATGCGTTATAATATCAGCTCCGGCGAGACCGGATTCTGCTCCCTCCGGCTTCCTGAACCGCGCATGTCGGCATCACTCATCAATACGGGGAATGATGCATTCATTGTAGGCGGAAGCGACGGCCCATCCGAACTTGACACCATCTTGCGCTTTTTGCCGTCAAGCTGCGAGCTCTCCATCGTATCCGCGCGGCTCCCCCTGCCCCGTGTCGGTACGTTCTCGGCGTATTCAGGCAACTATGGATACATATTTGGGGGACACACATCCGAGGGTATCAAGACCGCGGAGATACTCCGGTTCGATCCTCTGACGGAGAATATCACGCGCATGAACGCCACCCTTCCGTTCGGACGTGCCGGTTCCGGAATATGCGCGGTTTCTGGGGACATATTCATCTTCGGCGGGATGTCGAATGACAATGTCCCCACCGACCAGATTCTCCTCTATCACCCGTCAAACGACACCCTTGAAGTTCTCAATCAGCGGCTACCCTATCCTATCTATCATTCCTCGGCGATCTGGTGGCAGAACGCATCTGCACCGGGTGTGTACCTTATTGGCGGGTGCGCGATCCAGGGCGGGGCTTCCAAACAACTGAACATTCCCATCCCGACCGATAAAATCATCCGATTCGACCCGTTCACATATGAAGTGGAGATCAGCCCGATCGTCCTCCCATCTCCCCGCGAACGTGTCAGCGTGGTCTGCGTAAACGCGAGCATATATCTTTTCGGCGGCCAGCTGGTATCCGCTGCGAGCGACGAGGTAATCCGTGTATACTTTGGGCCTGCGCCGGTGAAAGAGGCCCCGGGAGTCCAATACACCGTCATCCCTACGGGCATCGCTGTTCTTGTCATTTTCCTCACAGCTGTCTTGATATTTATAAAAACGGCCGACAGGAGCGACCGGCGGGCGCGGGAGAACGGCAAGAGGTGAGACCTATGTCGGATGAGAAAAGGGATGGAAACAAGGGACGGTGCTTGTGCGAGGCCTCGGAAACGTTGATTTTCCCCTGTTCGGGGGCGTCGAACGTGGGCCAGATCGCGAACGAGGTTGCGCTGAGGTTGCGGGAAGCCGGGAAAGGCAACATGTACTGCACCGCCGGAATAGGAGGCCATGTGAAGGGTCTGGTCGATGGGGCCAAGAGCGCCAGGCTCCTAGTCGGAATCGACGGCTGCAATGTCGGCTGTGCCCGGAGATGCCTAGAGGGCGAGGGACTCCAGCCGGGTTTGTACATGATTGTGTCAGACGAGGTGAAAGTGAAGAAGGGTTATCTCCGCCCCAAGGATGAAGATGTAGCCAAAGCGGTCAAGGTGCTTTGCTCACAGCTTGAGGGGTTCGTGAAATGACCTCAGCCGGCCGCTGGAGGCGCTGCCCAAGATGCGGGGCGAAAGTCAAGAGCAGCCGGCTCGAGGCGCATGTACGGAAAGTGCATCGAAAGGAGGGTGGACTTTCGACCCACCACCGAATCGAAAATATAACCGCCGCACTGGCCATCGTGGTGATAATCATTATCGTGGCCGCCTACTTCATCACCCGTCCAACTGGAGAGGAAGGCGACATGGGGGATGCCGGACAAAGAACGGTCCATAAGCTCGGCAGCGGCCCCGAAGACTTCTGGACGGTCTACCCGGCGGACCATGTCTCGGCGGGAGAATCGGTGCCCTTTCCGTCGTGGGTGCAGGATGAGAGCTCGTCTAGGGTCCTGCTGGTATTGACCCACAGTGAAGGATGCGCGCCTTGCGTACAACAGCAAGCGGACATCAAAGCTATAATGGGTGACCCGGCCTTCCAGACCGCTGTCAATTACATCGATCTGCTTTCCGGCGGGACCGACTCGAGGGCACAGGACTGCTTCGATATATTGGACCCGGAAGGAAAGCAGAACTACATTCCCCTGACAACAATAGTTGCGAAGGACCCCTCCGGGAAATATGTATGGCATTCCTGGGAGGGCGTGACCGGAAAGGCCAACCTCGAGGGCTGGCTCAGGGACGCCATGTACTATCGGAACAATGGGGTGGGCACTTGAGCAGGGGCCGCTGGCTGGCGCCGGTCGGGGCGACCGCTGTCCTGGTGGCCCTGTCCGCAGTGTTGATGGTGTTTTCGAATGTCAACACCTCCAGTTCCGGCACGGCTCCCTCATTCACAGTCAGCGACATCGACGGAAAGACCGTCTCCTCCGGAGAGCTCCGGGGGAAGGTGGTCGTGCTCCATATGGCGGTCATCTACTGCGGCGGGATCATCACCGACCCCGGTAAATACCAGATTGAGCAGGTGAGGGAGGCCCACGAGCGGTTTGAAGGGGAAGCGGCGTTCATCACCGTGACCTCCGAGAACTGCCCGACCACCGACCTGGAGGCCATCAGGCAGCAGTACAACATCTCCTGGTCATTTGTCAACGACTGGCCCGACATGAAGATCTACGGGCCATACGCGGATTATTTCAGCCTCCACGGGGACCCGACGCTCGTGTTCATCGACGCCTCCGGGAATGTTGTTAAGCATTCCGGCAGAACCAGCGCGGCAGATATAGGAAAGGCGATAGATGCGGCGAAGGCGGGTGGCGCGCCGCCGGCGG
>Ga0315283_10001303_pt1 | contig 19944 bp, 23 predicted proteins | sample YL17G09_0_MG_FD_204541 | JGI IMG/M metagenome (GOLD analysis project Ga0315283, IMG submission 204541) | Sediment microbial communities from Yellowstone Lake, YNP, Wyoming, USA - YL17G09_0 | ecosystem: Environmental > Aquatic > Freshwater > Lake > Sediment | place: USA: Wyoming | collected... | reverse complement strand
GTTCTACTGTCCACCTATAACGATGTTCTGGATGCGGATGTGCGGCGCGCCCATGCCGACCGGCAGGGGAAACTGGCCAGCCTTGCCGCAGCCGCCGCCGGTGTTCAGCCACTTAAAATCGTTGCCGATCATGTCGATGTTCCCGAGCGTGGTGAACAGGTTCCCGGCCAGGATAACGTCCTTGACCATCTCGGCGATCCTGCCGTCGCGGATCATATAGGCGTAGCTGGAGCTGAAGGAGAAATGTTCCAGCTGGGTCTCGCCGCCGTAGGCATCGCAGGCGTAGATGCCCAGCTTGATATCATTAATCATGTCCTCAAAAGTTGCCGTCCCGTTGTCGATGGCCGTGTTGGTCATGCGCACGATGGGGGCGAAGCGGTAGCTGACGGCGCGCGCGTTGCCGGAGGCTGTCTCGCCCATCTTGGCCGCTGTCTGGCGGGAATGCAGGCGCCCGACCAGCACGCCATCCCGGATCAGCCAGTTGCGGCGAGCGGGTGTGCCCTCGTCGTCGTACAGGGTCGTGCCGCGCAGGTTGCGGATGGAGCCGTCGTCGTAGACGTTGAGGATGCCCTGGCTGAAGCGGCGGCCGAGGGTCATCATCTCACGCGCCTTGGGATTCTCGTAGACGAAGTCTGCTTCGGACAGGTGGCCGAAGGCTTCGTGGATGAAGACGCCGGCCAGCAGCTGGTCAATGACGACCGGATATTGCCCGGACTGTACCGGCCTGGCGCCCAGCAGTTCGACGGCGCGCACGGCTGCCTTGCGGACCAGTTCGTCCTTGTCGAGGACGTATTCGTAGCCCCGGGTGCTGGAGAAGACCTCGTTCGCCTGCTGGACGTTGTCCCCGTCGCGGGCGGTGGCAAAGGCGCCGATCACCACGGAGGGCTTGTCCTGTTCGATGTAGGTGCCTTCCGAGTTGACTAGGGTGAGGTGGGTGAAGACGTCCGAGTAGATCGACTGAGTGTCGACGATTCGGTCGTTGTGCCCGAGCAGGATCTGGTTGTAGCGTTCGGCCAGGGCTTTCTTCGCGGACAGGGGAACGTGGCGGAAGTCGCGGCCCAGCATGGCTGTCGTTATGCTCTCGACCGGTTCCGCCGGGGCCAGCTCGATCGGTTCGGGAACGGTGCCCACCCGGGCGCACTGGTACGCCTGGTCCACCATGGCGACCAGGTCGTCGAGGTCGTTGAAGGTGGTCACGCCCCAGCCCTTGTTCCGGATCAGGCAGCGGACCATGCCGCCCTTATCGATGTTGGCGTTGGCAGTCTCGAGGTCCCGGCCGCGGAACGCGACCCGACTGGTCTCCTTGTCCTCGATGCGGATCTCGGTGTAATCAGCCTTGCTTCGCTTCAGTGCTTCCTCTATTTTGTCTCGCATGGTTTCTCCTTTTTACTATCCCAGATGATCCGAGACTTAGGGATGATGGTTACTCTTCAACCTCGATGCGATCCACCTGGACCTGCGATCCATTGTAATCAGGCACATTACTCAGCAAGGTACCATAAAGGTGAACGATCTTGCCGCTGTCGCGGAATGCCTCGATCTGCGCTTGTACCGCCGGGTCCATAGAATCAATGCCAAAGTAGATAATCTGCCCCAAGTCCTGCCGCTCGAAATAGTCATCATACTGTGCGCCGGGTTCGGTACTCTTGATGACGCCCCACCAATCACTTATTTCCTCTGCGGTACCGGGTGGCATGTAACCACCACTAGCATCTGTGGTTGCTTCTACGGTCACGGCGGGATCAGTGGGTTCCTGTGCTGCAGGACCACACTCACCCCGGAAATAAGCCCACTCGTCACAGATGCTGCCATCCGGAAAAATACACATTGAGCTTTGGCTTCCATCTGCAACTGATTGAATTTCGAGCGTGTTACCGTTCTCCTTGCAATAGACCGAAGCAGGGTTTGGCATGTTCGGAGGCAAATCCGTCCCGGCAGTTTGAGACACCTGGATCTGGAATACCGAGCAGGCTGTCAGTGCCAACAATATGATTATGAATGTAAAGATCTTTTTCATTTTTTCCTTCTTTCTGTTGTTCTTGATATTTGAAAACTCTATTTTTCTTTGGATTCCCGGGACTTGACCCAGGTCAGGATGATGCCGAAGATGAGAGCAAAGCGGAATGCGGTTTCCCAATCCACGCTGCTTTCTCCGTGCCCGATGAAGTTCCATAGGAATGTCATCAGCGCAACAGTAACCAGGGCTACTATGAACACGGTCCCAAATTCAACGACCAGTTTCTTGATGTTCATTTTTTTACTCTCCTTGTGTTTTGTGGTTTTCTTCCAAAGTGATAACGACATTGCCTTTTTTATGCCCTTGCTCGACATAGCGGTGCGCCTCGGCGATTTGCTCCAACGGATAGCACCTGTCAATAACCGGTTTTATCTTCCCCGCCTCGATCAGCTCTTTGAGGAAGACAAGGTCTTTGATCTTCTCCCTGACCGGCCTCAAACCCGTAGCCGCAAACTTTACCTTTTTGCTGCCGCGCTTTGCAGTCCATAACGCTTGAAGCATAATTACCAGCGTAGGGACCGTAGAAAGATAGATGCCTTCATCCGTCAGCGAGCCTTTGCACTCTGAAAACGAACGCTTGCCTACCGTGTCAAAAATAATGTCATAGCTCTTGCTGTTTTCGGTAAAATCTTCCTGGGTGTAATCAATCACCTGATCGGCTCCCAAAGATTTTACCCACTCCAAATTCGTGGTACTGCAAATCCCGGTCACTTCTGCCCCATAGTACTTGGCCAGTTGTACCGCCGCAGCGCCAACCGATCCGGATGCGCCATAGATCAGCACGGTTTGTCCACCCTGGATCTTGCCTTTATCTCTCAGGAAAGGCAGTGCGGTTAGTGCCCCATTCGGAACGCTGGCCGCCTCCTCAAAGCTTATATTTGCCGGTTTTATAGCGAGCGCCCCGTTTTCCGGCATACATTTGTATTCGGCATACGCGCCAAACATGTCTATGCCATATACCTGGTCGCCCGGCTTGAATCGGGTTACATCTCTGCCGATGGCTTCAACCTGCCCGGCCAATTCCTGCCCCAGGATCGGATGCCTGGGTTTCAGGAATCCATTAAAACCTGGGGAACGTCTCATGTCCGGGTCTTCTTTGACGACTGTGGTCGCAAAAATAATTATCAGCACCTCATTCGCTTTCGGGGTGGGTTTTTCCACCTCTTGGAGCTGAAGCACCTCGGGCGGACCAAACTTTGTGTATACAATCGCTTTCATAGTTATTCCTCCAAAATCATTCCTTGCAAGGCCAGCATAAGATTCAAAACCACCTAACGGTTTGCGTACTGGGAGGTGGAGCCAGTGTTATTGGCGGTTTTTGTGAAGGTTATTTGCTTGCAACTATAAACACTCTTCCTTCTTGCTCTGGCTCAGTTAGTGGAGTCGTCAAGTCTTGTAGACGAGCGAAATAAACATCTTTCCAGCCCACTTCCAGCAATGTAGTTTTAACCCTTTCCATTTCAAAAACTGTATTAAATGACGTTTCTTCAAAACGCTCATACAGTCCATTTTCGACAGACACAAATCCATCAATTCTTGTCCATGCCTTATCGTTTTTACCATCAAAAATACCACGCGTAATAATCAGAGCATCATCGTTACTCTCGTCTACCTGAATACTATTCCACCGCTTTAAGCCCATACGGGTATTCAAATCAAAAATAAAATACCCTTCACTAACTGCATGAACGCATTGGAAACAATTTCTCAGCATTTCTTCGTCCTTTAGATGATTGAGGGCATCGTAAGTTGAAACAACTAATCCAAAACGTTCCGTCAAGGAAAAAGTACTCGCATCAGCTTGTATAAATTTTGCCTGACCTGATTGAATGTATTGGCTTGCGTTTTCTCTCGCAAAATGCAGCATATGTTCTGATAAATCAATACCTGAGACTTTATATCCTTCCTCCAAAAAATGTACTGCAAGTTGTCCTGTCCCACAGCATAAATCAAGAACTGGCTTGTTATTGTCCTGACCTATGGGTGTTGACTTATAGAAAATAAGAATTAATGGTGCGGCTTGCCTGGCAAAGCCAACCCATCTTGAATTATAGATACGAGCAAAGCCTTTACTGTATGCCTGCATTATTTTCTCCAATGTCATAGCCATTTTTGCTTAAGTTTTTTTCTTCCAATCCATTTGAGTTCATTTTTGTATCCATGAATTAAACACTCCTTTTTGTAGGGTAATCATGCTTGCCTTCTCTATCTCGCTCTATGTGTCCGAGTGGCGGCCTGACGGATTGCGTTAGCTGCGGGTGGGCAGGTGTGGGTTTTTCCACCTCTTGGAGCTGAAGAACATCTGGTGGGCCAAATTTTGTGTATACAATCGCTTTCATGAGTATTCCTCCAGGATTACTATTCAAAATCTGGGTATTGGGTCAGGTCTGCGTCACTCTCTCCAATACCCCTGTTCGCCGTTAGGCCTTGAAGCCAAGAAAGTTATCAGATTGTGACGGGTTTTTACGCTGCCTTGGCCGGATTGCTGCGCAGCAGCACAATCCCCAGCCAAATGAACCACACAATCTGACCCAGCGCAAAAATGTAAATAAATATCTCGGCGAGAGCCGGGACAATCGAGATGATGCCTGCTACACCGACCACTACGCCAAGGTAGTTCAGTACCCTGGAAAACACTCCTGCCCGCAAAGCTGCCCAACTTACCAGTAAAATCCATATGCCGCCTATAATTTCATTACTACCGGCTAATCCTCCCAACACAGAATCAATCGTCAACCAGACCGTCCCAGCTTGAGTCGGGTCTTTACCATAGAGATCGACGACAGTTTGCATGCCGACGTTGTGGATCATGCCGCTAATAATGATCACGCAGCCCCAGAATATCCCGAAGACGGTCGCTATCTGCATTATTGCTGGTGAGCCGGCCTTCAGCCGCTCGTAGAGCGCTAGCGCCAGGACAATCATAAAGAAGCCCCATACCACATAAACAATTAGGTGAAGTATGGACAGGAAGGCCAGGTTGTCCGCCATTAAAGCAACTTTCTGGATAGGGTCAGCAACACTAGAAACGTCCACTACGGCGAGAAAACCAATCATACCCACTATGTATGCTGCTGCCAGGTACAGCGCGGCAAAGCCGCCAAATTTTTGTAAAGTTTTCATTTTTGTCTCCTTTTTTAAACGCTATAGATGATTATCATTAAATTGGGCTTGCATAAAACTTTGGTCGCTACCCGATAAGCGGGGGTTGAAATGAGCTAAAAATGTTATCAAAGGCAAACCTCCTTTCCAAGTAGCATCTATCCATTACCTATTTGATGTCTGACTGATACGTCTGGGCCATCTCTTCGTTCATGGCTTCTCCTTGAAATGGCTACTCTCTCTTGTGAGTGAGAGTGGAATCTGACTTGGGTTTAATTAAAGCCGCAATTGTTGCAATCAGGATTTTGGAGGGTTCTCCCTTTGTGATAAAGGCGTCGGCTCCAGCGGACAATGCTGCAGTTTGATACTCACTGTACATTGAATAAAGAATGATCTTGTTTTGTGGGTGCATCGCTTTTAATAGACGGGTCACCTCTATGCCATCACCCTCAGGCATCAGCACATCCATTACCACGATATCTGGAGAAAATGTCTTTACCTGGTGCAGCGCCTCTTTACCTGTAGAGGCTTCGAATATTATGATTTGCGGAAAGTCGATCACCAATAATGCACTCAGGCTCTGTCGCGCACGGGGTTGATCATCCACAATAAGAAGTCGAAACTGTTCTTCCATAAAAGTCCTCAAATAAAAAATGGTATTTATTCCTAGCATCAGGATAACCTATTGGCAACTGTTTGCCATCGGAGGGAACTCGGATATCTGCGTGAGTAGATTTGCATGATTATTTGTTCGTTTCTTCACAGTTAACATGTAGTTAGTCTAGTAAATTTTACGGAGATCAATCGTGCAGATAATAGACACAGAGACTGCGTTCATAAGCAGTCTCTGTGTCTAGCAACCTCTAGATAAAATTATTCTACGATGTTAACCAAATGCGAAAAGCTAATCATTCGTACACTTGCATATTTGAGATCAGAGAGGCAACTTCAAAATCAGCATTATCGCCAGGATCGTCCGGTTGATCAACATTCCTATCCCACCTTGTTCATCCAATGCCTTAGTGCTTCCATTCCATAAGAATATATAAAGTAGGGCAGAAAACGCGGCTGCACCTACCGTCACAGGTCGCCACCAGTGGTATCGGAGGAGCAGCCCCAATCGAGACCACCATGTCCAGATCACTCGTGCTGCACATGGCAGTAACTTCTGCTCCGAAGGCTTTGGCAATCTGATCTATGTTAGCTCCAGCTCCAGGCACACCAGACAGTCAGAACATTAAACACCAACCCGACAACGATTAAGAACTTGTCGTATGCTGAAGGGTAGGTGGGCAATCCAACGAGATTGAAAAGGAAAAAGAAGCTGGCAACGATGATGTTGACCCAGCGATTGACTGGGTGGGGCAACACCAGAGACAGCACAACCATCAGAATCGGAATCACCATCAAAATTGCGATTCCCAACCACATGCCCTGGGTAAATTGCACGTTTCCCATTTTCCCAGCTGTACTATCACCGCTAAATATCCGCAGCACATCTCCTAAAAGATAAGTCAGCATGAGGGCAATCCAGAGTGCGGAAAGGAGGATCAGCTTGTCTACCATAATCGTATTTTCTTTTTCCTTTTTATGATGGTGCCACGCTGATGACGACACTGCCTTTTTTATGCCCCGTTTCAACGTAGCGGTGCGCCTCGGCAGTCTGCTCCAATGGATAGCCCCGGTCGATGACCGGTTTGAGCTTTCCTGCTTCTACAAGTTCTTTGATAAAAACCAAATCCTCTTTGCATTCGGCTGGCGACCCAAAGATCACTTTCTTGCCTCCTGTCATGGAGGTCCATATCATTTGGCCCATCTCGCGCAGTCCGCCAGCGACGGCGAGATATTGCCCTTTGGGTTTGAGAGAATTTTTACAACGAGAAAACGAATTCTTGCTTACTACCATGTCTATAATGACATCGTAAGTCTCGCCGTTTTGGGTGAAATCCTGCATGCTGTAATCAATTACCTTATCGACGCCTAGCGACTTCACCAAATCCAGGTTTGAGGTGCTGCATACCCCGGTCACTTCAGCCCCATAGTATTTGGCGAGCTGTACCGCGTAAACACCGACCCCACCAGAGGCGCCATTGACCAGAACTTTTTGGCCGCGTTTAATTTTGGCTTTATCCCTAAGGAAAAACAACGCTGTTCCAGCCCCAAATGGAAGAGAAGCGGCTTCCTCATAGGTCAGGTTAGCCGGTTTTATTGCCAACGCCCCTTTTTCCGACCTGCATGTGAACTCGGCATAGGCACCTAAACGATCTGAGCCAATGCCAAAAACCTGGTCGCCTTTTTTGAAGCAGGTCACACCTTTTCCAACGTATTCGACTTCCCCGGCTAATTCAGTCCCAAGGATGGTTATTTTGGGCTTTCTAAGACCAAGCATCAGGCGTGGCAGCGGGCCGAAGCCGGGCGGGACAAAGGTGAAGCCACGAGCATTGCAATCTCCAGTAGTAACGGTTGCCGCGTGGATTTTGATGAGCACTTCGGTGTCCCTAGGTGTGGGTTTTCGCACTTCCTCGAGATGCAAGACATCAGCTGGGCCGTACTCAGTGTATACAATTGCATTCATAGGTTTCCTTCAAATTTACTTTGATCTGGTGGTTATGTAATTCGTTTTCTGTAGAATGCTTCAGCAGGCTTCCACATTTTACAGAAAACATACAAACAATTTTAGGCGGAAGCCAGGCTGAATGGGGGATAGCGGTCGGTCACCAGCAGGAATGCGTAGACGTTAACCCTCAGGCACCAGCGACCAACTCCAACAACGTAGTCGAATAACCCCTTCGGATATCGACCGGTCAGCAGAATGGCGAACCAGGCAAAAATCACTGCAAAGACAGCGCCAATTACGAGGAATGCCAGGACAATGTAATGCGGGATCGCCAGCAGCCATTTGAACAGTGGCATCCACCGGTTGAGGTCAGTTTTCGCGTCGGGGTAGTCTATTTCCAGGTGGACAGACTGCTCGTCGACGGTGGACGGGTATCGGTCCGTGAGAAGGCCTGCATAGGCAAAAACTCTGGCCTCGAAGCGGGCCAGCTCGCGAGTAAAATCGAACCACCAGCGTGGATAAAGCCGTCGAAAGAGGATCATTAAGGCAGTGGCTGAAACGAGACCAGTCACCAGCCCACCAACCGTCTGCTGAGTATTCCTGATAACCTCACCGGCTTGATTGAGGTAAACCGTGTTGGTGATCGTCTCCCCAGCCCCCGAGATTAAGCCCAGGATAATGGCGATGGGAATGATCCAGAGTATTCGGAAGAAAGTTGTCAACCGATCCAGTTTTTCAGGATAGTCGATCTCGAGGCGAGCAGCATATCCGGTGGTTTTATTGTTGTTATTCATTTTTTTACTCCATTTCTTCTATTGTTTTGAATTGTTGAGCGTAGTTACTTTTTAGGATATGAAATTGATAAGTTTGATTAAGTTGGACATGGATGAAACAGTGATTGCCATCCTATTGTGTCCGCTTGTTAAGGTCTTTTCTATGAGCATTTACCTGGTGCTGAACGGGGAGGGTTTTAGGAAGGGTCTTCAGCCCTCCCTCTCCCCTGATACAAATCTATGCCGCGCTCAAAAGCTCGTTCGTCACTGTTTTTGCAGCCCCTTCAGGGTTGCGCCACTTCCATGCAACCCAAACAATGAGTAACATACACACAACTTCTATCGTTGCTATGAAAATGTAATGAGGAGATAGTGATCCACCACCGACAACAAACACAATAGAGTATACACCTGCGATGATGTTAGCCCAACGATTCACCTTATACTTCAATACTCGAGAGAGGAGGATCATAGCAATCGGAATTTCCAACATTATTGCGCCGCCCAGCATAAGCTGGGGAATCGGGGTGCCGGTGTTGACTGAGGTTTTCGCCACTTCCTCCAGGACCCCAGGGATAAATAATCCCAGAATATCCGCATAAGCCATATTAATCATTACAACTATCCATAATGTTGAAAGTAAAACTTTCGTATCTATCATTTGGATGATCTTGCTGTTTGTATTCATTTTTGTCTCCTTTTTTGAACGATATGGATGGGTTTCATTGAAATAAACTTGAATAAAATTGTGGTCCCTACCCGGCTACCGGGGGTTGAAATGGGCTGGAAATGTTATCAAAGGCAAACCTCCTTTCCAAGGTGCTTATATCCATTTACTATCTGACGTCTGACTGATCCGCCTGGCCGTGTTCGAGAGGACAGACTGAGACCAATGGCATGCCTAAATCACGCACTTTTTTCATCAATCCATGCAATGCGGCCTGATCGAACACCGGGCCGGTTTTATAAAGACTTTCCCAAACCGAATCTAATCCGGTATTTGGTACTTCCCTTTGGATGGCTTGAATTTGTGCGGTCATTTTATTTTCCTTTTTTGTTATTCTGTCATCAGGATAACAGAACTCTCCACTATTTACATCGGCAGAAGCATGAATCTTGCCGTAATAAAAAACGACCGCATCCAGAGCGGTCGCCTCCAACTTTCTTACGATGATTTCTGAGTATTTTTGACTATCTTTTTCCCGGGGTTGAAACATCATCCAGGGAACTTAGTCCTTCCTTGAGAGCATACAAGGCGGCCTGCGTGCGACTGGCCAGGTGAAGCTTACGGAGGATATTGCTCACATGGGTACATACGGTCCGTTCAGTGATCACCAACTGCTCGGCGATCTCGCGGTTGCTCAATCCCTTGGAGATCAAGCGCAGCACATCCACTTCGCGGCCGGTTAATGGATCAGGTGTCAGAGGCGCCTCAGGTGGGGTGTGCAGCTCCGATAACAGTTTGCGTGCAATTGCCGGTCCCAGGGATGGTTCTCCTTTGGCGACCTGTTGGATGGCCTGCACCAATTCATCCGGACCAGAGTCCTTCATCAAGTAACCGAGCGCTCCGGCTTTGATCGCCGGGAAGACTTTGTCATCGGCGGCGAAGCTGGTCAGCACAAGGATATGTGCGTCAGGGTATTGTGCAGTGATCTGCCGCGTGGCTTCAATGCCATCCAGTTCCGGCATCATCAAATCCATCAATATAACATCCGGGTTTAGAGCAGCAGCCTGCGCGACTGCCTCGGTGCCGTTCCCTGCCTCACCCACAACCTGGATGCCTGGCTCAGTTGTCAGGAGTGCCCGGATACCTTTTCGGACGATGGCGTGATCCTCACAAATTAAAACGCGAATCGGTGCAGTCATCTTCAGGCTCCTTCTTTTAATATCATGTTCTCAGCCTGCGCTCGTAGCTGTGTTTGAACGCTCACCTTGGTCCCTTTACCAATTGTGCTTTCCACCAATAGATCACCGCCAATCCGCTGCGCCCGCTCACGCATACCTGCCAGACCTAGGCCGCCCCGACTTAGGTTCGCAGGATTGAAACCTGAGCCATCATCGCAAACTTGTAACTTCACACAGGTTTCAGACAATGACAAATATATATCCACCTGGCTGGCGTGAGCATGCTTTAGCGTATTGTTAAGTGCTTCTTGAGCGATATGATACAGTTCATCCTGCAAGTCGGGCGGTAAATGATCCTCTCCCGAGACATGTAACTCGCCTTTCATCCCTCCCCGTGTTTCGACGGCGTCCAGGCGTGCTTGAAGAGCTGTGGCGAGGCCGTTGTGCTCCAGAGCTGACGGGCGCAGCTCGAAGATGAGCAGGCGCATTTCCTGGAGTGCTTCCTGGGCAGTATCGCGCAGTTCGCGCAGGTTCTCAGCAGCATTGGAGTACTCGCCCATTGCCAGCAGTCTTGCAGATGCCTCCGCAAAGAGCGTTACACTATACAATGATTGTGTCACCGAATCATGGAGCTCGCGCGCCAGGCGAGTCCTCTCTGCAATTGCCGCAGTTTCTTCAGCCTGCCGGTAAAGTCGTGCATTTTCAACAGCTACTCCGATCTGCTGGCCACTTGCATCGAGAAGAGATATTTCCTCCGCAGTAATCGGTCTTGCCTTGCGCCCCCCTAAAATAAATGCGCCGACCAATTTCCCTTTCACTAACAGTGGAACACATATAACTTGTTCTATTCCCTCTTTCTCCAACCACGGTTTTAATGCAATTTCGGGGAAATCTTCTTTCTTCCACACACTGGGGTGCCCTATTAGCGCGGCTTGTTCGACTACGCTCCCTTTCAAGGTCCGCGGGCTTATCCGATCGATGAATTCCTCTGACAGGCTATGCTGCGTGAGGAGCCTCAAAGTGCCACCCTCATCGTCTAGAGCATATGAGGTGCCAAATTCCATTCCCATTACATCCAGGATCTTGTCCAGCGCATCGTTTAAAATTTCATTGAGGTTCAAGGAACGACTGGAGACCTCGGCTATTGCATTCAGCGTGGCCAGTTCGCGGGTGCGTGCGGTTACACGCGCCTCAAGTTGTGAATATGACTCTGAAAGTTGGACCGACATCTGGTTGAATTGATTTCCTAACTCTTCCATTTCATCGCCTGTATTCACCGTGATTTGTTGGCCATATTTTCCCCCGGCGATCTCCTTCGCCGCCGAGATGAACTGGGCAATAGGGTCGGTAATACGCTTTACGCCAAACAGGACGACGACGGTTGGCAGAATGACTCCCAACCCAAGCAACAGCACCAGGAACTGACCATACCCCTGACTTGCTGCCAGCAGGCCGGTCCATTCCTCTTCGTTGATCAAACCCCACGGTGTTCCGGGCACTGGTGCATAGGTAGCCAGGATGTCGCGGTTGTCCAGGCTGCGGGTGCGCAAATACCCCACCTGTCCTTTCAAGACCTGCTGCACGACGGGTTGCATGTGAATATCCATTCCTATCAGGCTCCCGTCAGGGTGATAGACAACCCGACCAGAGCCATCCACGAGATAAGTGCTGCCAGTCTCTCCCAATCGTAGTTTAACGATACCCCCGTAGAATGCGCTGACGCTGTTTGTTCCAAGCCGAAACATACCTGCCAGAGTTCCTCGAAATTCTCCTTGCGCGTTAAGGATGGGGACGGCTAACGCAATTACCGTGGAGTTTGACAATTCGGCAGGTAGAATGTCAGAAAATGCCGGTTCTCCATTACGAAGGATCTGACGGAAGAAGGTGCGATCCGACCAATCCTTTCCGACAAACTCAGGCTGATCGGGATTCACTGCAACGACTTTCCCAATGCGATCCAAGATGAGCGCACCCCCATCAAAAATCAAGAGCTGATTCGAAGCCTGGCTGAGTGCAGCGGATTGCCTGACCGGGTCATCTGCATAAATATCGGGTGTGCGCGTGAGCGCGGTTAGCGTATTAACATAAGTGCTTAAGTCTGCAGACAGTTCCCCGGCTGAAAGGCGGATCAACTGTTGGTTCCGGCCAACGACAAGATCCGCTGTTACGTGTTGGTAGGCAAAATAAATCGTGACCGCCACGGCAAATAGAATGATGGTGGTCGGAACAAACAACCATATCAATATTCGTGTGCGTAAATGGGCATTAGGACGCTTTGGCACCTTCTGGTTTCCTATTTCTGGGCGTCTTGAATTTGCTGCGATGCAACCAGCATGCTCTCAGTGGGTTTCTGACCTAGAGTGAGAATTTGGTCCCATGCATCCTGGGCGATACGCGTGGCATCGCCCATATTGGCAAATATCTCAGCAACCACGGAGTAACCTTTGAGCTGACCCTCCGCGAATGCAGCCAGATCCACATCTTTGGTCTGTTGGGGGAACTGTTCCTGGATGTAGCCGATCCAATCTCCCACGAGTGAAGCACGCGCCGGCTGGAGGAAATTTGCACGTGCCATCGCTCGACCATAGTCCTTGCTGATAAGGAATTTCATCAGTTCCCAGGCTGCTTCGGGATATTTTGTGCCGGCGTAGATGCCGAATCCATCCGTCGTTGCCAGAGTAACTTTACGCACCGGCCCTGAAGGAAATGGCGCAACACCGAAGCGGAAGGGAGCGCTGGAGAGAATATCTTTTAATGTCCACGACCCATCCTCGACCATTGCAATTTTTTCTGAAATAAAGGCTTGTCTTGTAGTCATTCGATCGACGTCGGTAAGGGTTGCCATGCATCGGTCGTCCCACATGCGGGCTCGCAGCCATTCTACGGCTGCCAATGCTTCTGGCTCGTTCATAAGGCAGCGGGTCGGGTCTGCTGGATCTACAAAATGCCCGCCCCATCCATTCACATGGACTTGGATCCGGTCCCAATAAACATTCACCATGCTGCCCCACAAATCTGTTTTACCGTCACCATTGCGATCGTGGGTAAGTAATTTCATCGCATGTAAATAATCATCATGATTCCAGGAACCGTCCGGGTAATCGACGTGGTATTTGTCAAAAATGTCCTTGTTGTAATAGAGGGCGAGGGCACCATGATACTTTGGAAGCCCAAATTGCTGGCCATCACGCGTGAATAGTGCACGATACTGTGCAGGATCCCAATCTGCGATCGTTTCCTGGTCAAGGTCGGCTTCGACATAAGGGCGCAGGTCGAGAGTGTAACCTTTTTGTGCCCAGGATGGAAAATGGACACAGCAACCCTGGAATACATCTGGCGCTGTCCCAGCCTGCATATCGGTTATCATCTGATCAACAACATTGGCCGGGTCAGGGATGTAATAAACGTTGATATTTGGGTAGGCTGTGTGGAACTGTTCAAGAAGCTGCCTAGCCATGGGCTGGAACCAAATGTCATTGAAATCCTGATAGACCAGTTGAGTATTCTCTCCGCTTTGTGCGTTGGATTTTGAGAACAGTGAACTGCAGGAAGATAGTGCCGTTCCCGCGACAGCTAATCCCGTTATTTTTATAAAGTCTCGCCTGGAAAGATGCCGGGAGGAATTCATTTGAAGCCACCTATGGTATTTTTCATAAGAACTGCCCGGTTATTATTCTATAGAGAAAGATCCAGATGAGTCCAGGGGCTACCTCTGATGGTGCTTGTAGAATAACCAACACTACTGCTCCAATATTCGCCGCAATCGTCATGAAATCAGCAACAAGGTACGTTAAAAAACATGAAGGATCGTCATCCCTTTCATACAGCGACAATCAGGCAACTGGTCGCTGGCAACCGGCAAGCCATTCGCTGACCAACGTGGTTTTGCCGAAACCCGTGGGGGCTGAGGTGAGGGCAAGTTTGCGACCCGAAGAGAGATCTTCGTTCAACCGCTCGATCAGGTGGAGGCGGAGGACAATTTTAGCCCAAGGTGGGGGAATAAATAGCTTTGTTCCAAGAAGATCAACCATTGAACCTCTTTCGGATAGAAACTCGTGCCTAATTGGTAGCCGTAGCAAAAGGGGAACAGAATTGTGTGTCGGGAAGTCCTCTCGATTGGGCTGGACAGTATATGGTTAATATGGTGATTATAGTCCAAATATAGCGTTACATTTTATGAATTTGATGGAATTAGAGCCCGTCAGACTATAGGCCACTGTTTTCTATCCTGGATGGCTTGCATCCGGATACCGAACGGCGACTTTGGATAGAGTATAGAGTAACGGAAGTGGGCTTCTGTGACATGAAGTTAGATTTCGGACAAGTTGGTACTAGTGTCGAAATCGTGCTGCAGATTTCCCACAATATCTTGATAAGTGTTTAGGAGTACACACAATAAAGGGGTATCGCTTATAAGTTGAGATCGCCCAGTTGGAACTGAGCGATTTTCGATATGGAAATCTCACCAATTGGGCGAGTCTCTGTTTTTGCATTGAGACCTCCGTCCCAAAATGAAAGTCATGTGAATTTCGCTTCATCCTTGGCGACATAGGTTGACTAGAGTTGACTCCCATCGACTGGTGTTGACAAGCTTATCAACAATTCTGCCAAGTACATTGGAATTAAACAAGTTTAGAGCAGAGTCTAACTGTAGATAATCAGAGGGGGATCGCCATTTATGGGGAATAAAAATAATAAAAACCCAAAATCTGGGGGTCCATATTTTGTGTATACAATTGCGTTCATAGTTTTTCTCCCATAATTTGTTAGATTTTATTGTTCTATTCCATAGTAATGACTATTTTTCCTCGGGCGTGTCCTTCTTCAAGATACTGGAGAGCTTCAGCCGTCTCACTTAGCGGGTAACGTCTATCGATAACAGGCACTACTTTGCCGGCTTTAAAAAGCTCTTCCAAAATCGCCAAATCTTCTTGATTGTTGGGTTTCCACATCACGATTCCCATTTTCATACCCCCAGTTATTGAAATCAAAGGCCCAAGTAAAAAAGCTTGAAGAATTGCAACCCCGGAACCTCCGACCAAAACAAATATTCCCTCGGGACTCAAAACCCGCTTGTAATCGAAAATCGAGCGAGATGCCACAACATCAAGAATAAAATCATACCGTCGCCCACTTTTGGTGAAATCCTCTTGAGTGTAATCAATGACATGGTCAGCACCAATCGAGCGCAGCATGTCCAATTTACTCTGACTGTCCACGGCAGTCACTTCAGCTCCGAACGATTTGGCAATCTGCACCGCAAAGGTACCCACACCACCACCCGCACCATTGATCAAAACCTTTTGTCCTGGCTGAATCTTTCCTTTATCCGACAGAAGAAAACTGGGTGAAGATGATCCAACACCTCGAAGATTCTGCAGGGCATTGGCTCCTGCAGAAGGTACGGCCGCGGCTTCCTCGAATGTCATACTGGCCGGTTTCAGCCTTAATGCATTTTCAGGAACACATACATACTCGGCAAAAGCACCAAAGCCCAATGGGAAAGACAAGTCTCCCCAAATCTCATCCCCTGGCCGAAACTGTTTGACGTTTCTGCCAACTGCTTCTATGCGCCCGGCGATATCAGATCCGAGTATCTTGTGCATTGGTTTTAGAGGCCCCGTGAAACGCGCACTCCAATTACCTCTCAGGATTTCTAAATCAGCCGCATTTATGGATGTGGCATGAATTTTTACCAGGGCTTCATCCTCCTTGGGAGTTGGTTTTTCTACCTCTCTTAGTTCAAGAACGTCAGGAGTACCGTATTTTGTGCATACAATTGCTTTCATTTTGTCTCCTTGAGTAACACAATACCTTCGTCAATCCATACCTGAACGAAGGTATTGTGTTTATAAGATTTTATTATCAGGGCTAACCTTCAGGGTTAGTCCATTTCCAAGCGTACCAAACAACCATTAAGGCAAACACAAGTTGTGCTGTTGACCAAACTATTTCATAACCGGCAGATCGCCATACAAATAGATGTAAAACCTCAAAAGCTAGAATAAACATCGCATGGAATATGCCTATAATGCGGTTGGTCCAACGACTCACGGGATACTTCAACGTCAGGGTCAAGACACTCATTAAAACCTGAACCAATAACACCACCGCAAACATCGACAATTGTTCGGAGTTTACTCCTAAAGGTTTAGTCATAGCACTCAAACGGAACGTATCCCCATTTAAACTGCTTAACATTCCAGCTACCCATAACAATCCAAGGATTATCCTAACATCCAGCACATTTCTTGTGGTCTCTTTGTTTGTATTCATTTTTATCTCCTTTTTTGAACGATATGGATGGGTTTATTAATTTGGACTTGAATAAAATTGTGGTCGCCACTCGGTTACCGGGGGTTGAAATGGGCTAGAAATGTTATCAAAGGCAAATCTCCTTTCCAAGTAGCCTATATCCATTTACTATTTGACATCTGATTGATCCGCCTGGCCAGTCCCGCGAAGTCCCCGGAGGGGGAGCGTAGTCGAGGGGCCGTGTTCGAGAGGACTGACCGAGACCAAAGGCATACCTAAATCACGCACTTTTTTGAGCAAGCCATGCAACACGGCCTGGTCAATCACCGGGCCGGTTAAAAGCGTGTCGCCATCCTCTTCCAGCGTGATAGTCAGGCCCTCAAACCATTCGGTCCACCGGTCATCCAGGTGTCCCTTGAGTCGGATTTCGTAGAACTGATGCTGGTTATGTTTTTCGTCGAATGTTTGTTTGTCACCCATCATGCGCCTCGCGTTTTTCCTTTCGTTGTTTATCTGCCCAAAGGATACCGCCCAATGTGGTGAGGCGTCATCACCAAATGATGTGATTGAGGTTGTGATTGTTGGTGAAAAACAAAAATCCCCGGTAGATGGTTTGAGGCCACCTGTCGGGGTCGGAGTTGGGGTTTTTGGGTAAGTTAGAACAAATCGAGTTCCTCAGCGCGGCGGACAGCCGCCCGGCGATTATTGACCCCCAGTTTATTGAAAATGTTTTTGGTGTGGGTGCGAAAGGTGTTAACCGAGACGATCAATTGGCCGGCAATTTCGGGGCCGCTTAATTCAGTACGGAGCAGCTTGAGCACTTCCAATTCGCGGTCACTCAAAGCCTCTATCATGTCTGATTTTTGATGGATGATTGCTGATTTTGGCGTAGCCACCGGTTGTGTAAAGGCTGCCAGGAGTTTGTCCACATAATCGCTCAGCGGATGGTCTCGATTGCGCGATTGTTTTTCAATCAACAATCGCATCGCTTCACCTTCATCCACAAAGATGCGAACATAGCCTTCCAGCTCAGCAAGGACCAGGGCGCGTTCCAAAGCAGCGAGAGCCTGGGGGCGATTGCCCTGCGCCTCGTGGGCCAGCGCCTGCACTAGCAGGATGTCGAGCGCGCTGCCCCGGCGCTTTTGCGCTTCGGCGGCTTGCAACAGGCGTGCAAGCAGGGCGTTGACCTGCGGGTTGGCGATTTCCAGCCGGACCAGGTTGAGGTGCTCGAACTCATGCAAGTAGCTGACTTCATCTGCCAGCGAAAGCCCGCGTTCTGCTGCCCACGCCCGGGCTTTATCGGGCCGCCCCTGTTTGAGATAGATGCGCGCTTTCAGAGCCGCAATGGGGCGCAGGTCAGGCACGACGGTTTGGATATAGACCCGTTTGGCCTCGTCGAGCAGGGCCAGGGCCGTTTCCAGATCGCCTGCGGCCTCTTTTAGTTGGGCCTGGACCACATGCCAACGGTAAAGCCAATCCGCCAGGGTGGTTTGCAGACCCAATTCGGCGGCTCGTTTCAAGTGATGAGCGGCGAGGGTGTCATCTCCCCGCTGACGGTAGATCATGGACAGGCCGAGATGATGGTGGGCAGTGATGTGTTCGGCCTCCGGGCCGTGTTGAGCGGCCAGCTGCAAGGCATCCTGATAGGCCCGCTCGGCCTCGATCAGGCGCCCCAGGCCCACCAGCAGATCGGCTACACCAAAGGCGCTGGCAACCACGAAGACGTGATTGCCCAGCTGGGTCATGCTCTCCATCCAATCACCAAGCGCCCGGATGGCCGCCTCCAGGTTGCCGCTGGCCCAGTGGGTGCACTCCAACGTGATGGCAGCCTGGGAGCGGCGGTAAAAATCATTCTCGGGAATCAATTGGATGGCATGTTCGGCGTATTTCACCGCTGTGGCGAGATTACCCTGCACCTGGGCGTTGTAGGCGCGGGTCAAAGCGATCGTCGCTGGTAGGGGCTTATGCGCTTCGTTCGTTATGTCCGAACCAGCCAGGCATCGTTCAGCGTCCTGCAGGCGCAACTCGCTGGCCTCCGGTTCGCCCGCATTTGCGAAAGCCTGACCAAGCAAGGTGCAAAGCACCGGGCGGACGCGAATGACCTCTTCTGGCAGCATCTTCACCCAACCCAGCCAGGCGGCAGACTGGAAACTTTCATTCATCCCCTGCCAGGCCGCTTCAGCCAACCCCGCCGCCCGGACAAAATCCCCGGCTGCGATGGCGTGATGAAACGCCGCGCCCAGGTCGCCGTTCTCTTCATGCCACTGGCTGGCGCGCAGGTGGAATTCTGGGAATTCTTTGGGTTTTCCCAGGCGCTGGCGCAGCAAATCGCCAAAGAGATGGTGATAGCGGTACCAGCACCGCTCGCTATCCAGCGGCACAATGAACAGGTTTGCGCGTTCGAGATATTCCAGAGTTTCCTGCCCGGAAGCAGAAGGAGAACCCATAACAGCGTCACACAGCAGCCCGGACAGACGGTCAAGGATCGATGTGCGCAGCAGGAAGGTCTGGACACTTTCAGACTGCTGTTGCAGGACTTCTTCAATCAGATAGTCCAACACGAAATGGTGGCTGCCGGTGAACGATTTGATGAAGCTGGCGGTATCTTGATGTCCCTGCATGGATAGCGCGGCTAATTGCAGGCCGGCAATCCAGCCTTCGGTGCGGGCTTCGAGTGCGGCGATGTCTTCCTCGGAGAGGTTCAGGCCCATCATTTGATTGAGAAACTCGGCGGCTTCGGAGGGGGTAAAACGCAAGTCGGCGGCACGCAGTTCGGTCAATTGGCCCCGGGCGCGTAACCGGGCCAGGGGCAGATGGGGATCCTCACGGGTGGTGATGACCATGTGCATCTGTAGCGGCAGATGCGCGAGCAGAAAGGTTAGGGCATAGTCAACCGGTTTAGAATCAATCAGGTGGTAGTCATCAAGGACGAGGATGAAATTGTCCGAAATAGTGGTGATGTTATTGAGTAGGGTTGTCAGAATCGCTTCGGTTGACGGTGCCAGAGGGGATTGGAGCACACCCAACACCCCCTCTCCAATATTCGCCGCAATCGTCTGCAATGCAGCGATGAAGTACATCAGAAAGCGTGTCGGGTCGTTATCCCCCTCGTCCAGCGACAGCCAGGCGGCCCTCACCCCTGCCCCCTCTCCAAACGGGAGAGGGCAAGGAGTGAAGGTAGAAATCCATTCGCTGACCAGCGTGGTTTTGCCAAACCCAGCCGGGGCAGAGATAAGGGTCAGCTTGCGCTGTAGGCCCTCGTTCAGCTGCTCGATCAGGCGCGGGCGGAGGACAATTTTAGGCCGAGGCGGGGGAATATAAAGTTTGGTGGCTAAAATGGGCACAGACATAGATCAAGTATACAGCACATCCCCAAAATTCAAAGAGTGTCCCAA
>Ga0315283_10001302_pt1 | contig 19946 bp, 19 predicted proteins | sample YL17G09_0_MG_FD_204541 | JGI IMG/M metagenome (GOLD analysis project Ga0315283, IMG submission 204541) | Sediment microbial communities from Yellowstone Lake, YNP, Wyoming, USA - YL17G09_0 | ecosystem: Environmental > Aquatic > Freshwater > Lake > Sediment | place: USA: Wyoming | collected... | reverse complement strand
TGGGCATTGTCAGGGGATAGCTCAAATAACGATCCTCGCAGAATCCGAAAAGGCGACGGAACCGGTTATCGAGTTTTGTCCGTTCTGCGGGATGTCCGATAGCTATCCGGAAAAGACCGAATAGCGACTATTGAAAAAATCATGATAGAAAAAAACTTCGACATCCCCTTCATCGCCGATCGGACGCTGCGGGAGAAGCAGATCCAACAGAACTACCGGCCGATTATCGCGGTCCACAAGTGGTTCGCCCGGAGGCCGGGGCGCTGTTTCGGGGATTGCCACTTTCTGAATTTTCGGACTACTCGCTTTGATGGTTTAAAGGTCCTAACGTTTTACGTCCAAGGAAGAGCGGCGGCGAGTGGTAGCGGCCATCTACGATCCCCACCAGGTTCAATCGCCGCTGCCCGGTGCCCATCCTCTCCGTCAGGGGGAAGGAGTACGAAACCATCGCCTGTTCCCGGATGTTTTAATACGAAACGAGCGCTGTAGATCTGTCGGCATCAAACAAAACCACCCGATCTCTCCCACCGGACTTAGCTTGATATAAAGCCTGGTCGGCTGCTTTCACTAATTCTTTTTGTTCCTGGATAAGGTTTGAGGGAAAGGAAGCCAACCCGAAGCTGGCGGTAATCCTTACCGGAGAATCTATCACCTGAAAAGGATAAGCGGCTAATTGGGATCGAAGACGTTCACAAACCAACAAGGCGACCTGGGCCTCGGTTTGTAGAAGAAGCAGAGCGAACTCTTCCCCTCCATAACGAACTGCCAGGTCACTTTCCCGAATCCCTTTCTCTAATATTCGGGCCACTCCGGTTAGAATTTGATCTCCAACCTGGTGACCAAAGGTATCGTTGACCTTTTTAAAAAAGTCAAGGTCCAGTATCACGCAAGAAAGAATCCCACCGTATCGTCTTATACGGTCCATCTCCCGATTCAGTTGTTCATGAAAAAAACGATGATTATAAAGATTGGTCAGTCCATCCCGGTTGGCCAGATCCTGCAGTTGAAGATTTTTTTCCTGCAGGGCCTCATAGAGTTCTTTCATCCTCAGATGGGTGTTGACCCGGGCCATCAGTTCTCCGGCATCAAAGGGTTTGGTGACATAATCGACCGCGCCCAATTCCAGCCCCCTGATCTTATCGGCCGGCTCCGCTTTGGAGGTGAGCATAATCACCGGAATATCCCGGAGGGAGTCCAGATTTTTCAGACGCCGGCAAACCTCATAGCCGTCCAGACCGGGCAGGATGACATCCAGGAGAATTAAATCGGGATGATCCCGCAAGGAAATCTCAAGGCCCAGTTCTCCCGAATCGGCAGTCATGACCTCATGCCCGTTGCTGAACAGGATCTTTTTCCCGAATTCGGAGATTAAACGGCTGTCATCAATCAAAAGTATTTTGCTCATGACCCCAGTACCCTTTGCAATAGCAGGTTTAATCTGACCCAAGTAACTTCATGAGTATGGAAGGTATCTTGTCCAAGGGGGCAATTTCCCGGGCCGCGCCAAATTTAATGGCGGCCTGAGGCATTCCAAAGACGGTAGAAGAGGATTGGTCCTGGACCAAGGTGTGGGCCCCCTGGTTCCGCATGGCCAGGAGACCGCGGGCCCCGTCTTCCCCCATGCCGGTTAAAAGAAGGCCGAGCCCTTTTTCTGCTGCGGCCTCGGCCAGGGAATAAAAAAGGACATCCACCGACGGACGATGATGATTAACCGGCGGATCCTGGCTTAAATGAAGGCAGTAGCCGGACCGGTCTTTGGCGACCCGGCCATGACGGTCGCCGGGCACCACCAGGGCCTCTCCCATTTTTAACCGATCTTGATCCCTGGCTTCCCGAACCGATACTGGGGACAGGTGGTCGAGATGTTCTGCAAAGGCGGCCGTGAAGGGAGAAGGCATGTGCTGAACGATAACGATAGGCGGTAAAAAGGCCGGGAGCCTGGAAAAAAGACGGTGCAAGGCCTGGGTCCCGCCGGTGGAAGCCCCAATGCCGATAAGGTTGGGAAAGGATAGGTGCGATTTCAGAGGCTGAGGTGGGGCTGCTGGGGTTCTCTGGGATAGGGAAGGGGGCTCGGTGAGGGGAAGGATTTTTGCTCGAGCCGTTTCCTTGACCTTTTCTATATATCGGTTGGGGAAGGTGTCTCTTTCTTCTTTGTCTCCCGGCTTTGGTTTGGGAATAAAATCAACGGCGCCTAAAGAAAGGGCCTGAATGGTTGTCTGGCAATTGGCGCGGGTATAGGCGCTGACCATAATTACCGGCACCGGGCGGGAGGCCATGACCTCTTTTAAAAAAGTGAGTCCGTCCATTCCCGGCATTTCCACATCAAGGGTTATGACGTCGGGACGGACTTTTTTGAGGATGGCTCCGGCCTCGTAAGCGTCCTGGGCGGTTGAGATCTGAGCCATCTCCGGATCCGACGAAAGGATCCGGGCCAGCCACTGCCGCATCAGGGATGAATCGTCGACGATCAGGACATGTATTTTTTTCATGGCAGCTCCGCTATCAACCTCTTAAAATAAGGTAAGTGACGGAGGTTCAACCCTTCTCTGGAACAACCGGCTTTTATATTTTCCTTCCCCCTGGAGAAACTCTTGGGGTAAGGAAGGAAGGCGTTTTAAGAGGATACGTCCTTCCGGGATAAAGAGATAGATTTTTCTGGCCCAGGATCCGCCGACATCCTCTTTGATCAAAGGGATATTCTCCAACTCAAAAAACTTCCGGACAAAGCGGATATTGGAATCGGGGATATTCCCGTCCGAATGACGGAAGTTGAGCACCTGGCCGCCCCCGAAACATTTCGCTTGAATAGTTTTTCGATCCCCTCCTTTTTTGATGATTTCCCCGATCAGCAGTTCCATGGCAAAAAGACCATAGCGGCCGATTTCATTTAAGAGGATATCTTCCGGGGATACGATCCCGGGAAGCATAAAGTGGTTCAAGCCCCCGATCCGGGTCTTTTCGTCGAATAGACAGACGGCGATGCAGGATCCCACCAAGGTTCCGATGATCTCCGGCTGATTGGCGGCATAATATTCCCCCGGACCAAGGGTGCACACCGGGAGATTGAATTTGGAACTATATCCTTTGCGCATAATCGGTAAAAGGGTCAGGGTATCCTTTGATACACCGTTTTCCCAAGAGGTTTGAAGAGTTCTTTCATCTCCCAAAGGTTTTCGCTGTGGCCGAGGAAAAGAAGCCCTGACGGCCGGAGGTTTTGATAAAAAAAATGCAACACTTTTTCTCGAACCAGCGGCTGAAAATAGATCAGGACGTTTCGACAGAAGATGATCTCAAAAGGTCCCCGGCGGACCGCCGCCGGCCGGTGCAGGTTGAAAGATTCAAAAGCAATCGGTTTTTGAAGGGAAGGACGGACCTTGATGAGGCCGGTCTGTTCTTGGACCCCCTTTAAAAAGTAGGTTTTTAAAAAATGAGCGGGGATCGACTGGGCGGTTATGGCAGGATAGACCCCCTGTCGGGCTTGGTGAAGGGCCTCCTGATCGATATCGGTGGCCCAGATATGGTACCAAAGTGAGGGATGATTCTTAGCAAAATCGGACTGGGTCATGGCCAAGGAATAGGCCTCTTCTCCGGTGGCGCAACCGGCGCTCCAGAGGGAGAGCTTTCTGATAAAGGATCCGGACTCGGTCCAGGTGGGAAGATAGCTCCGGACCAAAAAATCAAAATGATGTTTTTCTCTGAAAAAGCGGGTCTCATTGGTGGTAATGCGGTTGATTAACAGACCTAATTCACAGCCGTGGGTGGCGGGGTCGGCCAGGACCTCCAGATACTCGTTAAAATTAGCGCATCCCAGGGCCTTTAAGCGGGGAGTCAACCGGGAGACCAAAAAGACCTTTTTGAAATCGGATAGTTTGATCCCCGCTTCGCGGGCGATCAGTTCTTGTAAGATCCTAAAGGCCTTAGGGCTGATGGTCACAGGGGATGACAGGGGCATCGTTCTTAGTGCTAACCGGTTTTATCCAGGGCTTCGATTTCCTCTTCATTCAGCAGGCGATCGGCATCCAGGAGAATGACCAGGCGGGATTCTTTGGTCCCGATCCCTTTGATATAGGCGGTCTGGACGGGGGTTGAAAATCCGGGTGGGGCCTGGATTTCCTCGGCGGTCAAATCCAGGACGTCATGGGCCGAATCCACGATGAGGCCCATCAATCTCCCGGCTAATTCCAGGATCATAATAACGGTATTCGGATCGCCTTCCCTCGGAGGCAGATCGAATTTATTACGGGGATCAAAGACCGGTATGATCACTCCCCTCAGGTTCAAGATCCCTTTAATAAATTCCCCCAGGCGTGGGACCCGGGTCAAAGGACGATAAGCGATGATCTCCTTGACTTTCAATAATTCTAAGGCGTATTCCTCATGATCCAGAAAAAAAGTGATGTATTGGAGGGTTTCGGCCATGCCCCGGCTCCTTTCAGATTAGAATTCCTCAAAACCCTCTTCAAGATCCAAGTCGTTTACACCCGCCGGACCTTCTTGCAGCTTGCCCTTCTTGAGCAGATCCTCCCGCAAAGGTCGTTTCACCACCGGGGAGATTCCCCTTCTATCCCGGGGTTTAACAGGAACAGTGGTTCCCAAGGACCCGGAATGGAATTCCGACACCTGGTTTTCCAACTCCTCGGGAAGGATGAAGCCTTCGGTGGAGATTTGTAAGGCCTCGGCATTCTGGGCCAACATCCGACTGGACAAGGCCAGTTCGTCAACCAGAGAGGCATTCTGCTGAACAATATCCTGTAGCTCCAGGAGGGCTTGATTGATTTCTTCGGTGCCTTTAGACTGCTCCTGCGAGGCAACGGCGATATGGGAGATATGGTCCGACAATCTTTCATTCAAGGTCTGGATCTTTTCCAGACTGAGGCGAGTATCCCCTACCAATTTATGGACCGAACCGACCTTGTCCAGGCTGGACTGGATCAGGGCCTGGATTTCCTTGGCCGCCTCCTGACTGCGGCGGGCCAAATTTCGGACTTCATGGGCCACTACCGCAAAACCCTTGCCGTGTTCGCCGGCCCTGGCGGCCTCAATAGCGGCATTTAAAGCCAACAAGTTGGTCTGGAAGGTGATCTCATTAACCAGAGTGATGATTTCCGATATCTTCTGACTGGCTTGAGAGACCTGATCCATAGAGGAATGGGTTTTTTCCAGGACCTGGTGTCCTTCCTGGGCAAAGCGGACGGCCTCTTTGGCCATCTGTTCGGCCTGCTGGGTATTGCCGGCGGTCTGGTTGATGGAAGCCGCCATCTCTTCCATGGTGGCGCTGATTTCCTCCATGGTGCTGGCCTGCTGCTGGGTTCGCTGGGAGAGGTCCTGGTTCCCGGAAGATATCTGGCCGGCCGATTGGGCCACCCCCAGGGCGGCTCCCTTGGTTTGAGCAATCAATCCACCCATCTTATCGAACATCTCATTGACCCGGGAAGAGAGTTGATCCATAAGATCCCCTTTGCCCTCCAGCAGCGCCCTAAGGGATAGATTTCCTTCAGACGCTTTTTGAAGGGCCAAGGACAGCTTTTCAACCCGCTCTTCCAGATACTTGCGCTGGGCTTCTTCTTTCCGGGCCGATTCCTTAATCTGATTTTCGGCCTCTACCATCTTGGTGGTATCTCGGAAGATCTCGAAGGCCCCTAAAATGTTTCCTTTGGAGTCTTTAAGAGGGGCGGCGGAGACCATAATATGCATAACCTTGCCCCGTTTGGTGACGGATGATAGGTTTATGCCGGTGGTAGGTTCCCCGGTTCGGAGGGCCTTTTTGACCGAGCAATCCGTATCACAGATGTCGGACCGAAAGAGATGGTGACATTTCATTTTACCTTCCACTTCCTGTGGGGAGAAACCGCTGATCTTGGCCGCCAGGGGATTGATATAGGTGATGGTCATCTCGGGATCGACGATAAAGAAAGGATCCGAGATCCCGAATTTGAGGCTGTTGGCATATTCTATCTGGTTCTTTAGATTTTGGACCATGCGGTTTAAATGGCCGCCCAGGCGGCCGATGGAATCCCCACCCTGGGAAGGGATGGTGACCTCCAGATTGCCTTGGGCGATCTCTTCCGCCCGCTCCCGCAGCGTCCGGATGCGGCGGGTTATGAGGGCGTATATTAGAAAATAGAGGGTAACAATGATTACCAGGAGTCCGAAGACACCTGAATAGACTATCCAGCGGCTGGAGGATTGGACGGCCTGGTAATCTTTTTCGATGTTCTGCGTGATCAGGAGGCCGCCCAGTACTTTTATATTGGATTCGTGACATTGATGGCAGGCCGGTTCGTTAAGAATCGGCTTAAAAGAAGCGATAAATCGTTTGCCCTTTAAGGAGGTAAGCTGCCCTCCCGGCAGGGGAGTGCCCTGGGCCAGAGAGGTCTTAATTTTCTGGTAGAGACCCGGGTCGGCGATTACCTCCGACAGCGGTTTTTTGAAATTCTCGGGTTCATCGACATAGAAGGCTGTTTCGTTGGGATGAAAGATAAAACCGTCCAGATTCTCATTCGTTACCCGAAGGGCTTCAAATTGAGTTCGCACCCCATCCATATCCCCTTGGTTCATGGGGTGGCGGATGGAGGCCAGGGTGTTTAAAAGCATGTCGTGGCCAAAGTCGGAATAGCGGGCGATGAACGACTGATAATGGAGACGATTAAAATAGAAGAGTACCGAACCCACCAGCAACCCGATGGTGATAACCAGCAGAAGCAAGATTTTAAAACGCAGGCTTTTTCGAAATCCCTTTAGATTCAACCAGCCCATTTCATCCCCCTTGATATCTGTCTTTCTAATTTTTACCGAATGCTAATCGCCAAAGATCAGGCGATCCAAACCGTAAATATCCAATATCAGACACACGCTGCCATCGCCCAAAATGGCGCCTCCGGAAATGCCGGGTATGGCCCGGAAATGGCTCTCCAAGCCTTTGATGACCACCTGGCGGATTTCCAGAATTTGATCGGCCAGGACAATAAACCGTCGTCGCCGGCTGTCGAGGACTAAGCCGATCTTATCGGTCTCCCCAATGTTCCCGGCTGTACCTCGTGGCCCGGCCAGATAGTTTTCCAGAAAAATGACCGGCAGATATTCCCCCTCAAAGGGCAACAGGGCTTCTTTGGCCTCGATGGTTTTCAGATCGCCCTTCCGAATTTTTAAGGCCGCCGCGATGGAAGACAAAGGCAGGACGAAGGCGTCTTGGCCGATCCGGATCCGGAGTCCTTCCAGAATGGACAAGGTCAGGGGTAAACTTAAGGTGATGGTGGTCCCCTGCTGCGGCTGGGAGCCAATGGTAATCGTTCCCCCGAAGCGCAGGATTTGCTCGCGAACTACGTCCATCCCTACCCCGCGGCCGGATATCTGGGAGACCACCTTGGCAGTGGAAAATCCAGGCAAGAGAATGAAGCGATGCAGTTCAGCCGAAGAAGGACGGGACCCGGGAGTGATGAGTTGGGATTTCAAGGCCTTCTGATAGATGGCTTCCTCATCCAGGCCCCGACCGTCATCTCGGATCTGGATGTAAATCCGGCCTTCCCGTTGAAAGGCCTTCATTCCCAGAGTACCCTGGGGGGGTTTCCCGGAAGCCAGCCGTTCCTCGGCAGGTTCGAGACCGTGATCGATGGCGTTTCGAATAAGGTGTTTTAAGGGGTCGGTGATTTGCTCAATCAGGTCCTTATCCAGTTCGGTTTCTTCTCCTTCGAATTCGATTCGAATCTCTTTTTCTTGCTCCAGGGCCAAATCCCTGGCCAAGCGGTGTAGGCGCTGGAAGGTTCCGGTCAACGGAAACATGCGAACCCGCATCACCTGTTCCTGAATCTCCCTCAAGGTCTTTTCCACCCCCTCCATTTCTTCCAGTACCAGGCGAGAAGAGAGGGGTTCATTTTGATTGGCCCAATGAGAAATTCTGGAGAAATTGACGGAGATTTCCTCCACCAGGTTGGCCAGGAGATCCAATTTCTGGGTAGCCACCCGGATGGTCGATTTTCGCAACCAATCCCGACTTTTTTCCTGATCGGTCAGGAGCCGGGAAAGGGATTGGGCCGAGACCTTGTTTTGACCTACCAGTACCTCGCCGATTTTTTTCTGGGAGGACAAGGCCTCCTGTAAATCATGGGAATCGATGTAGCCTTCTTTTAGGAGGAGGTCTCCAATCCGTTTATCCGCCAGAGAAAGATCAACGCCTTCCGGGAAGTTATCCGTGACCTCTTTTATAGTAATGCGGTGGGATTCCCGGACAAAACAGAAAACATCTTCCACGCTGGAAAGAGGCCCACGAGTACGGAAAAGGATTTCCCAGGACAAATATAGGGAAAAAGGATCGATTTCCACAATCCCCGGAACCCTGGAGGGATCCGTTTCCACTTTGAGGACCTCACCCAGATCCTGAAGCTCCTTTAGAAGCATCAAGGGGTCCTGACCGGAAAAGAAAAGGTCTTCTTTAAAGAAGAGTGAAATGGTGTAGTATTTGTGAAGGGTTTCCTTTTTGAGACCAGGGAGGGCGGCTTCCGGAGAGGTTTCCTTTATTTCGAGACCCAGGAAACGGTTTAATTTTTCCTTTTGCGATTCCAGTTCAGAAGGTTCAATCGGATCTTTCCCGTGAAAGACCCTTTCGACCATGGTTTTCAAAAGGGCTTGGCTATTGAGGAGATGTGCAATCAGGGCGGCAGAGGGAGCCAGACGGCCGCTTCGAAGCCTTTCCAAAAGGTTTTCCAGCAGGTGGGCATATTCGGAGAGGGAGTCGAATCCCACCATGGCCGAACTGCTCTTGAGGGTATGAATCGCTCGGAAGACCTCCTGAACGAAGGAAGGTTCTTGGGGTGTCTCCTCCAGGGCCAGAAGGTTTTTCTCAATGCGCTGGAGCAGCTCCTCTGCTTCCGAGAAAAAGATCTCTAAGAGTTCTTTGTCTTCCAATCTCGTTTACCGGATGAATTTTTTGACCACCCAGAGCAATTGCTCAGGTCGGAAGGGTTTCTGAAGCCAACCGGCAGCCCCGGCCTTCTTGGCTTCTTCTTTCAGCTCCGGCTGAGTTTCGGTGCTCAGAACCAGGATGGGGATAAAACGAAAGGAAGTGGCCTTGACCTGATGAATAAACCGGATCCCGTCCATAACCGGCATATTGATATCGGTGATGATTAAGGAGATTGACCGACCCTCTTTCTTTAGTTGTGCCAGGGCGTTCAAAGCCTCTTGGCCGTTTTCCGCCTCCAGGGTCTGGTAACCGGCATTCTGAAGACAGAAACTAAGGGAGGCCCGGAGAGTGGGAGAGTCGTCTAAGATCAAGACAGGTTGGGGCATATCGCCTAATCCCCCATTGTAAGAAAAGAATGCAGACCTAAAAGTTTGGCCGATTCAAGGATGGCAGGAGGAACGGCTTCAAAAGTAACCGAATGATTTGAAAAGGATTTTTTAAAGGACAGCAACAATTGAAAGGCCGCTGTATCCAGGTAGGCCAGATGTTGACAGAAAAGGGTAACCGGTCCTGATTCCCTGGGGGCGGTTAAAAGCTCCCCATGCAGGCCTTCAATATTTTGGATGGTGATCTCACCTTCCAGGGTGATTATAAAGGCCATAAGGGCGTCGCTTTGAAGCTCCTTTCTTTACGGACCGGTCGATTATGACAACGGGGTATTTTCTTTGTTTAAATCTAACATAAAAAAAGACTAAGTCAATAATAGATGTTGACATTTAAAGGCGGACTGGTTACAAAAGAACTCACCTGAAGTGGTTCGTTAATACCCCTTAGTTTCACCCGGGATCGGTTCCCGAAAAAATAAAAACAACGAAAATAAAATACGACATGACCGATATAGGGGATGTCATCCTGGTCTATATCGAGGAGAAACCGGCCTTTTTCGGGCGGGTCGAAGATGTGATTCCGGATAGTAAACCGGGATGGGTGCGTTTAAAATTCTTAATTCTCCAAGTCCCGCCCACCATAGGGGAATGGATATTAAGACCGGAATACGTCCAGGGAAATGAATTTTCCCTGGGCGGGCGAAAGATTCGAATCGAGAAAGTCGTTGCCCCGGTGGAGATTCAGGATCCGGAGCCCGAACCGGAATCGACCGGCTCAAAAAAAGTGATCCCCCTGCGGAAAAAACTAAAACCTTGAAGGGCCTTTGAAAATCCCATGAAAGACTTAATCGAACTGACCAAAATTTTTCGACAGACCCTGGGAATTAAATCCGGCCCGGTGGCTATTCGGATCATCACCAAGCTGGAAGAAACGCCCGTGGTCTTTAAAAAGCCGGAGAACCCGCTACCCAGCCTCTGTTTCGCGGTTATGGAAGCCTTTAAGGGCAAAGGCTTATTGGTCGGCAAGGGCGATATCGGTTGTACCATGGGTCTGACGGCCCTGGGATTCAAAAAAGAATCGGGGAAAGTGACTCGTAAACAGACCGTCCAAATGGGGGTTTTTGGGAACCAGGAGGCCGCTCAGAAATATTTTGCCGAAGGGAACCAGGTTCCCCCCGGACGGACGCAAGCCCTGGTCTTGAGTCCCCTGGAAAAGGCTGTGCTGGGCGTGGATGTCTGTTTATTCCGGATCACTTCCGACCAGGCCAAGTGGTTGTTGATGGCCAACCAATACCTGACCGGCGAACGCCATAATCTGAAGGTTGGCACCGGTTACCAGGGGGTCTGCGGGGATGTCATTGCCTACCCCTACCTGGAAAAAAAGATCAACCTCACCTTGAACGGAGTGGGGGACCGCCTGCCGCACGCATTGGGGAAAAACGAGATTTTTGTGGGTGTACCCGGGGAGTTATTGGAAGCGATAGCCGTCAATCTGACTGAAATCTACAAGAAACCGATTTTTAAACAACAGCGATCATCGAAGAATCCCCAGCGATTCGTTCCTTCCCGTACCGGGCCCCGCGCTTAAGGGCCTTGGTATTTTTTTCCAATCCTTCGTCTTTAAAATAGTGGGCTGAGGCGGCCTCCAGTGAGCGCAGGGATACTTGTCCGGTCAAGGCGGCCAAGGCGCCCAAAGCCACCATATTGGCCGATTGCGGGTGGCCGGCGCTTTCCTGGGCCAGTCGGGTTAGGGGGAGGCCCACATAGGGAACCGGGGGAACTTCCTTGACCAAATCGGAATCGACGAGGAGCAGCCCGCCTTCCTTGAGGGCCGGGAAGTTCTCGTCCAGGGCCGTCTGATTCAGGGCCAGCAGGGCATCGAGGTGCAGGGCCTTAGGGTAATCGATTTCCTGCTCACTGATAATGATGTCCGAACGGCTGCTGGTTCCCCGGGCCTCCGGACCATAATTCTGCGACTGGACCACCTGTTTCTTTTCGCCGAAAGCGATCGCCTCGGCCAGAATCATCCCGGCCAGAATCAAACCCTGACCGCCGGTACCGCTCAAGCGAATTTCATATCGGGAATACATGGGCTAACGCCCCCCTCAGCTAAATACGCAAATAAACCGTTGCAGGTTAAAAGACTGAACTTGGATAAGATCTTTTTACCCGAAAATAGAAGGTTCGGAAATGGAGATTTTTTCATTCGATGTTGGACGTTCGATGTTCGATGTTCATTTTAATTAGGGTTCTGATTCCAATGCCTTGGCATATTGCTTCACCTTGTCGTATTCGTCCAGAAAATTCGGTAATTCCTTATCCACCAGCACCCCAATGGTGAATTTATCGGCCAACAGCTCCGGATCCAGTTCTGGGGCCTTCCCCACCAAAACCGCCTGATCCCGCTGCCACTCCATCATCTCCACCGCCGTGCCCAGGCGGTTCTTTCGGCCATAATAGGTCGGGCACTGGGTAATGATTTCCACCAGAGAAAAACCTTTCTTGCGCAAAGCCTTTTCGATCAGTTGATGGAGCAGTTGGGCATGATACACCGTTCCCCGGGCGACAAAAGACGCGCCGGCGGTCACCGCCAATTCGGAAATATTGAAAGCCGGTTCGATGTTATGGAGCGCCGTGGTGGTGGCCTGCATTCCGACCGGCGTGGCCGGGGAATGCTGGCCCCCGGTCATGCCGAAAATGCTGTTGTTGATGATCAGTGCGGTCAGATCGATGTTGCGGCGGGCGGCGTGGATAAAATGATTGCCGCCGATAGCCAGGGCGTCCCCATCGCCCATAATGACGATGACCCGCAAAGAGGGTTTGGCCAGCTTGATGCCGGTGGCAAAGGTCAGCGCCCGACCGTGGGTGGTATGCAGGGTATTGAAATCCACGTAAACGCTCATGCGGCCCGAACAGCCGATCCCGGAGACCAGGACGATCTCATCTTTGACGTATTTCAGCTCGTCGATGGCCCGGATCAGCGCCCCCAGGACAATCCCGTTCCCGCAACCCGGGCACCAGAGGTGCGGGAATTTTTTATCGTGACGCAGGTAATGGTGAATGAGCTTGGTAATATCCGCCATGGGTTATTCGCCATTTAGATTTTTACATCCATTGTTCTGAGAATTTGTCTCTAACAATGGATGTAAAAATCTAAATATAAAGGGCCATCTCTAAATCTGTAGCCGTGGTTTTTTATTATAGCCAAAAATATTTCAAATATTTTTGGCTAGATTCTTAAGGATTTCCTGGGGCGTGATCAGGGTCCCGTCGAATTTATTCAACGTCAGCACCCGGCACCGTCCCCGGTTCACCCGTTTCACTTCCCGGGAAATCTGACCCCAATTCATTTCCGGACAAATCAGGATCCGGGCGGTGGCGATTATCCGCTCCAGGGCCGCCCGCGGAAACGGGAAAAGGGTGATCAATTTCAGGAGCCCGGCTTTAAGGCCCATTTCCCGGGCCAGGCGAACGGCATGGAGGGCGGACCGGGCCACGGATCCGTAGGCAATTACCACCTGCTCGGCATCGTCCACCCGGTAGGGTTCCACCCACTGGATATCCGGGAGATTTTCGCTTATTTTTTGCCGGAGGCGGTTTTGAAAGGCCGCCACCTCCTCGGGGCGGTTGGTGGGAAAGCCCCGGACATCATGGGTTAGTCCGGTCACGTGGTAGCGGTAGCCGTCCCCGAAAGCGCTCATGGCCGGCACCAGTCGTCCCTTGGTTTCGTAGGGGATAAACCATTCGGGGGGTACGGTGGGTGGCAAACGTTCCACCAGAGGGATTTCCTCCGGATTGGGCAGAGCGAAGGTTTCCCGGGTATGGGCCACCACCTCGTCCGAAAGGATGATCACCGGAGTGCGGTATTTTTCTGATAAGTTGAAGGCCTGCAACGTGACCCGGTAACAGTCCAGGGGGGTGGAGACCGACAGGACAATAATGGGATGATCACCGTGGGTCCCCCAGCGGGCCTGGAGTACATCCCCCTGGGCCGGGCTGGTGGGGAGCCCGGTGCTGGGACCGCCCCGCATGACATTGATGATCACGCAGGGCACTTCGGCCACACAGGCGAAGCCCAGGTTTTCCTGGATCAGGGAAAAACCAGGGCCGCTGGTGGCCGTCATGGCCTTGACTCCGGCCAGGGAAGCCCCAATCACCGCCCCCAACCCGGCAATCTCGTCCTCCATTTGGATGAATACCCCGTCTAAGGCCGGCATTCGCTGAGCCATCCGTTCCATGATTTCCGTGGCCGGGCTGATCGGGTAACCGGCGTAGAAGCGGCAGCCGGCGGCCAAAGCGCCCTCCACCATAGCCTGGTTTCCCTGCCAGAAGACGGTCTTAGGAGGCTTGATCTTTTTTGTCCGGTTCCTCAATATCCTGGACCTCGATGGCAAAATCGGGGCAGCGTAATTCACATAACCGGCAGCCGATACAAAGCGCCGGGTCGGCGACATAAGGGAAACCTTCCGCATCTTGCTGAAGCGCCCCTTTGGGGCAAAAGGCGGTGCAGATCCCGCAATTCTTGCACCAGGATTTATAAATATTCACCCGGTGGGGTTTGGTTTTTTGGATGGATTCCTTCACGACCCAAGCGCTCTTTTTAATCCAGTGTAAGAGGAGCAAAGTTGGAAGTCAATAGCCTCCTGAGGATAGATCGATATCTGTGTCGTCCGGGAGTACACTGTAACCTGATACCCGGCGCTGGTTTCCCCAATTAGTTCTATCCATGATAGTAATATCGATAAGTTAGCTTGTTATATCTTTGGCACCGAATTTGAAAAGGAATCGGTATTAAAATTAGGACGATTTTATTTAACGTCAGGAGGTGATCAAATTTTCCAAAAGCCCGATTACGGTTGAGGCCTTCACGATGAACATGGAACTGAACGGATACTCAAAGAAATGGAGAAAGGAGAAAAGATGAATCTAAAGAAGTTCTTGATTGTGGGGTTCGGCGCCCTTTTTTTTATGGGATTGATTGCCGGCGCCGATAAGGGCTATGCCCAGTCGAACCAGGAAATCATGGAGAAGATCGAAAAACTGCAAAAGGTTATTGAGAACCAGCAGACCGAGATCCAGAACCTCCAGAAGCAATTGGGCAACAAACTGGATACCTCCAAGGCCGATTCCCTGAAAGAGGAACTACAGGCTTCGGTCAAAAAAGAAGTTAAGGAAGAAACCGGCAAATTTCAGTTGCCGGAATGGACCAAACGGATTAAATTCAGTGGGGACCTGCGGTTGCGCTGGGAAGACCGGCAGGACCTGAAGACCTACACCCAGGATCCCAAGACCGGGAAATACAAAGAAACCGCGACCTATAACCGCGATCAGTTCCGCTTCCGTCTGCGCCTATTCTTTGACGCCACGCTGTCAGAGGAGTTCAGTGCCGTGGCCTCCTTCGGTTCCAGCACCCCTTTGGCCGGAACTGCGGATAATACCACCACGGTGTCCAACGCCACTTTTACCAATGAGTTCAACCAAAAACCGGATTATATCCTCCTGGCCTATGCCCGGTACCAACCCAAATGGTTGGAAGGTCTTCAGTTCTACGGCGGCAAGTTCAAGCCCCCCTGGGTGCATACGGATATGTTCTTTGATCCGGACACCGCCGTGGAAGGTTTTTATGAAGGCTATAGGTTCGGCAAGTTTAAACCCTTTCAACCCTTCGCCAACCTGGGCCAGTTTGTGGTCAACGAGGTACCCACCAGCGCGGAAGCGATGATGTACCTCTATCAACTCGGGTTCGTGTCGGATTTCGAGGTGGCTAAATTCACCCTGGCCGGATCGTATTACGACTGGCGGGATATGGGCAGCTCCCGGATCGGGTCCACGGCCTTCGGCGGAGGTTTCGGAAACACCGTCGACAGCGCCGGCAAACTGATCTATGATTACAAGGTAATGTCCCTGATCGGGTATCTTGATTTTAAAATCGGGAAATTCCCTCTGCGTCTATTCGGCGAGTATGCCAAGAACAACGCCGATAAAGTCAAATACAATACCGCCTGGAACGCCGGGTTCAACTTCGGCAAGATCGAAAAACCCTGCGACTGGGAGTTTATGTACAAGTATGTCTATATCGAAAACGATGCGGTGGTGGGGGCCTTTGCCGACGGCGATTTTTATTTCGCCAACCGGGAAGGGAACAAGTTTATGTTCACCTACCGCCTGTTGAAGTTCTTGGACTTCCGGAGCACTTATTTCATCACCGACATGGTCAACAAGACTGCGTCCAAACCGAATGGGGATCCGGACCACCGCCTGCAGGTGGATTTTATCTTCCGTTGGTAGGTTAACCCTGATCAGGACCTCGGGATGGTTATCCGAGGCCAGGCAAACAGCAAGGGGGGCCAAAGGCCCCCCTTTCTGTTTATGACACTTTGCCCTTTTTGGGGTGGTGCCCCCCAATTTTGGTAGGTCGTCCGGGTCTCGGCAAAAGTAGGGGAGGGGTTAACCCCCTCCCGAGCCTGGGAATCAAGGATTCAGATTTCGGGCTGTCAGCTCGGTTGGGTGCGGGAGGGGATTAACCCCTCCCCTACGTGCGAACGAACCAAAAATTTAACTATTTTTGGTTCGAATTTACCCGGCGCGGCTTCACCTGGTTTTAGTGATCTCTTCCGCTACCCCGTTTCGTTCCGCCAGGACAGTGGCCGCCTTAGCCCAGTCCACTTGATCATTCAGCCCCTGTTTTTGGGCCAGAGCCTGGGCGTGGTCCCAATAGGAAAGCGGCTTCTGATAGACGTTGGGATGGGCCTCGAGGAAGATCTTTTTATCCGGAGTCAGCGCCAGTTTGACCGGCTCGTAAATAATGGAAATGGGGGTGCCCGCCTTAATGTAAGGGAAGAGCGATTCAATGTCTTCGGGGAGCATCCGGATGCAGCCGTGGGAGGTGGAGTGGCCGATGCTTTCCGGCCAGAGGGTGGAATGGATCCCGTAACCGGCCGCAGAAAGGGGCAGCCAGTACTTGCCCAGGGGATTATCCGGACCGGGGGGGACCTTTTCCACCACCAGCTTGCCTTCTTTTTGCATTTCTTCCTGAATGGATTGGGGAACGGTCCAGGTGGGGTTCTTGATTTTGCCCATAATCATAAAGTGGCCGTGGGGGGTCGGCCAATCCGGACGGCCGATGGCCACCGGGTACCGCTTAACCAGGTTTCCATTGGCGAACAGGTAGATCATACGTCCGGGAAGATTCAGCAGGAGCCCTTCCTTCAGGGAGGTTTGAGGTAAGAGGTGACGGTTGTTGATCCTGAGGATCATCCCCAGGGATAAGGCGTAGGGAGGCTGGAGTTCGTTAAGGCGAGCCACGTATTCCCAACGTTGCCCCAACCGTCCGGCAATGGCATAAAGAGAGTCCCGGCTCCGGGCACGGTAGAACAACTCCCCCCCCTGAATCTGGGACCAGGAGAAATTCGAATTTCCGTGGGCCGCAGGCAGGCCGACGAAAGTCAGCGCGAGGATGAGAAATACCCTCTGGGCGGTCCGAGAATGTCTTGCCGGACTGCCGGAATTCCGTTCGGACCATTTTTTCGCAATCCCAGGCATCTTAAGCCTCTTAATAAAACTCTTTTCATTTTCTGTCAAGCAGGATACCGGTCTTTGGAATGATTTTCGGAACAAAATGGGCCGGGACCGCCCGGGAGGCCACTATCCATTTGACCGCTCCGTAAATCTCTATTAGTATTTATAAATCATCTCCAAGGAGAAGAATCATGCGGATCTTTGAAGACATCACTGAGACTATCGGGAACACCCCCCTGGTCAAATTGCGGCGGGTCACCAGGGGTTGCCTGGCCGAGGTGGTTGGAAAACTGGAATCCTTTAACCCCTTGAGTTGCGTCAAGGAGCGGATCGCCCTCTGCATGATCGAGGCGGCGGAAAGGGAAAACCGGATCGGTCCCCAAACGGTGATCATCGAACCCACTTCCGGCAACACCGGAATCGGTCTGGCCTGCGTCTGCGCCTCCCGAGGATACCGGTTGATCCTGGCCATGCCCGAGACCATGAGCATCGAGCGGCGCAAGCTGTTTAAGCTGATGGGCGCGGAAATGGTCTTAACCCCGGGGGCCGAGGGGATGCGGGGGGCCATTCAGCGGGCTCAGGAATTGGCCCGGGAATATCCGGATTCCTATATCCCGCAGCAGTTTCAAAACCCCCATAATCCTGAAGCCCATCGCCTGACCACCGCCCGGGAAATCTGGGACGACACCGAAGGACGGGTGGACATCCTGGTGGCCGGGGTGGGAACCGGGGGCACCATTACCGGGGTGGCTGAGGTCCTCAAGGCCCGCAAGCCTTCTTTTCGAGCCATTGCCGTGGAACCCCGGGATTCACCGGTCTTGTCCGGGGGGAAACCCGGCCCCCATAAGATCCAGGGCATCGGGGCCGGCTTTATCCCGGAGGTCTTAAACCTCGACCTCATCGATGAAATCATCCCGGTCGGCAATGACGAGGCTATTGAAACCACCCGCCGCCTGGCCCGGGAGGAAGGCATCGTCTGCGGGATATCCTCGGGAGCAGCCCTCTGGGCGGCCCTGGAAGTGGCCCGGAGGCCGGAAAACAAAGGCCGTTTGATCGTGGTTATTTTTCCGGACACGGGCGAACGCTACCTAAGCACGACCTTGATGGAAGGGGAAGATTCTTCCACCTCTTAGTGTCTTTTTTTGCCGCAGACGCACGCAGACAAGGCGGACCATTTTTTTAGCCGGGCGACCTGCCCAGCTAAAACCAGCCATCGCTGGCGCAAGTAGAAACGCTCGTTAGGCTCAAAACGATCGTTGGCGCCCATTTATTAGTGCCTGAAAGGAGCAACGTGGAAACATTCTTCTACCCCAAAAGCGTGGCCGTGATCGGGGTTTCCAACACCCCCGACAACCTGGGCAAAAACATCGTCAATAACCTGATGGAATTCCAGTTCTCCGGTGAAATCTATTCGGTGGGACCCAAGGGTGGGGTCCTGTTCGGCCAAAAGATCTATCCTGAAATCAGCCAGGTTCCGGGGGAGATTGACCTGGCCGTCATTCTAACCCCGGCCCCCACCGTTCCGGGCATCCTCGATCAATGCGGCCGGAAGGGCATTCGCTTTGCGATTATTGAATCCGGGGGGTTCCGGGAGTTTTCCCGGGAGCGGACCCAACTGGAAGGAGAAATTTTAGCAGTAGCCCAAAGGTATCAACTCCGCTTTATCGGTCCCAACGGGATTGGCAACATCAACATGGAAAACGGCCTGTGCCTGCCCTTTATGCATTTAAACCGCGATTTGCGGCTGGGCCATATTTCCATTCTGGCCCAGAGCGGCGGGGTAGGCTTGAGTTATCTCGGGTTCCTGGCCAGTGAAAATATCGGGGTCAACAAGTTTGTCAGTATGGGCAATAAACTCAACGTGGATGAAAACGACCTGCTCGAATACCTGATCCGGGATTTGGGGACCGAGGTGATTTGCCTGTACCTGGAAGGCTTGAGCAACGGGCGCCGGCTGATGGAATTGATCAGCGCCTCCCCCAAACCGGTACTCATTCATAAATCCAATACCGGACCCAGCAGCGCCCGGATCGCCTTTTCCCATACGGCCGCCATGCTGTCGGATAATAAAGTGGTGGACGCCGCCTTCCATCAAGCCGGAGCCATCCGGGTGCAGGACTTTGAAGAGGTCATTAATTATCTGAAGATTATGACCTTGCCACGTCTACGGGGGGATCGTCTGGCCGTTATTTCCCGCTCCGGAGGCCACGCCGTGGTGGCGGCCGATGCCTGTTCCAAATACGGGTTCGACCTGCCGGCCTTCCCTCGAAGTTTTTTGGAGGAATTCGAGAAACATTTTCGGGCCAGCGTGATTACCTTGTCTAATCCCCTGGACCTGGGCGACCTCTTCGACCTGCCCGTGTACGTGCAGATCATGGAGGAAACCCTGAAACGGGAAGATATTGACGGCGCCCTGCTGATTCACGGATATCGGGCCGAGAAGGAAAAGGAAGATTCCCGGAAGATGATCCAGAAGGCGGAGGAGTTGAGCCTGCGCTTTCAAAAACCGGTGGCGGTCTGCATCTTTGCGGAAGACCTGGAGATCTCCTACCTGAAAAAGCACTATACCATGCCGATTTTTTTGTCCCCCGAAAAGGCGACCCAGGCCCTGCACCTCTCCCTGCGCTTCACCCGGCAAAAAGTACAGGGGTTAAAAGCCGAACCCGGGGAGCGGACGGTCGACCGGGAAGCGGTAGCCGCCATTTTGAAGCGGGCCCAAGAGGCCGGGCGACCCCTTTATTTATACGAAGGCCTGGAGGTTTTGGGACACTACGGTTTTCCGGTTATTCCCCAGGCTTGTGCCCGATCCTTGGATCAGGCCCTGGACCAGGGGCAGCGACTGGGTTACCCTCTGGCCCTCAAGCTGGCTATCCCCTACGTGGCCCATAAGTTCGATGTGGGCGGGGTTCATTTGCACTTGAAAACCCCGGAAGACCTCAAACAGGCCTATTATCAGCTTCAGGACCTGGCCCTGAAAGAGCCGGCCGTCCACGAGGGGTTTACCGTGGTCCTCCAGAAGATGTCGGCCCGGGGGCGGGAGATCATCCTGGGCGGCAAACAGGACGGCAACTTCGGACCGGTCATCGTCTTTGGAATCGGCGGTCTGTATGTGGAAGTGATCGGCGACGTGGTGCTGCGGGTGG
>Ga0315283_10001300_pt1 | contig 19966 bp, 15 predicted proteins | sample YL17G09_0_MG_FD_204541 | JGI IMG/M metagenome (GOLD analysis project Ga0315283, IMG submission 204541) | Sediment microbial communities from Yellowstone Lake, YNP, Wyoming, USA - YL17G09_0 | ecosystem: Environmental > Aquatic > Freshwater > Lake > Sediment | place: USA: Wyoming | collected... | reverse complement strand
AAGGATATCTTTTCCCTCCGTCGGATCACCCGCCGGGTGGAGCAGCTCCATCGGACTCTGGCGGCGGACTGGTTTATCCATTACGATGCCGATGAGTTCCGGGAACCGCCCTGGCCGGGGATGAGCCTGAAGGAGGCCATTCATCTGGTCGACGTCCTGGGATTCAACGCCATCAATTTCGAACATCTGAATTTTTGGCCCACCGATAACTCCTTTGTCCCGGGGGAGGATGTGCGGAAATTCATTCACTACTATGAACCGGCCGAGGCCTGGGACAAGCCCCGGGTAAATGCCTGGAAAAATTTCGGCCAGGAGATCGACCTGACCGGCTTCATGGGCCATAAAGTCTGTTTCCCCGGATTAAAGGTCTTTCCCCTGCAGTTCATCAACCGGCACTATCGAATCCGAACCCAGGAACACGGATGCCGGAAGGTCTTCCGGGAACGGATCAGCCGTTTCGACCCTCAGGAAAAGGCGGGGGGCAGCCATTCCCATTACGATGACCTGACGGCCGACTGCAAATTCATCAAGGACCCCACAACGCTGACGCTTTATGATGCCGGATGGATCCGGGAACGTCTGGCCTTCAATGCCGCTTTCAACGCCGGAAAGTTCTAGCCAAAAATATTTGAAGATATCCTTTCAACAGGAGGGTTTGGATTGACAAAGCCGGAAAAGGGATATACATACACACCATTATGGGGCGAGTGAACTATTATGACTCCGCGGCCGTCGGCACTCCGATGGTCTCGGAAATGAAAGAGATTTTTCAATATCGAGACCTGCTGTCCCTCTTGATCGCCAACAGTCTCAAGACGCGCTACAAACGGTCGGTGCTGGGAGTCTTCTGGACCCTGCTCAATCCCATTTTAACGATGACCGTATTGTCCATCGCCTTTTCCACCCTTTTCCGGTTTGCCATCAAAGATTATCCGATCTATCTTCTTACCGGTCTGATCTTCTGGAACTTTTTTGCTAACGCCACCATGGGAGGCATGAAATCCACCATCGTGGGTGGAGGACTGGTAAAACGGATTTATTTGCCCCGGTCGATCTTTTCGATGTCCGCCATCGGTTCGGAATTGATGAACATGGCCTTGTCTCTAATTCCCTTGACCCTGCTGATCCTGGTCTTCGGCCACCCGATAACTCCGGCCGTCCTGTTCTTACCGATTGCGGTCTTGATTACCTGTCTATTCACTTTGGGAATTTCCCTGCTCATCTCCACCATCGGGATTTTTTTCAATGATTGGGTTCATATCTACCAGGTGCTGGTAATGGCCTGGTTTTACCTGACCCCGATTTTCTACCCCGAGGAAATTATTCCACCCCATTTGTCTTATATACTTCATTGGAACCCCTTGCGCTATCCGCTCGGACTGTTCCGGGATCCCATTTTTTTAGGCCGAGTCCCGAATAGCGAGACGATACTCATCTCCCTGGTCGTCGCTCTAATTTCGTTTCTGGTCGGTTGGTGGCTGTTCGCGCGGAAAGCCAAAGAATTTGCCTACCTTGTTTAATCCCCCCATTGCCTCCGCTTTTGAGCCTGCTATCCAGATAGAAAACCTGTCGGTCCGGTATCGGGTGCCCATGGAACGAATCCCTTCGCTGAAGGAATACACCATACGCCGGCTGAAAAGGAACCTGGCCTTTCAGGACTTCTGGGCCCTTCATGAGGTCACCTTTCAGGTGGCCCATGGGGAATTTTTCGGGATTATTGGTCCCAACGGCGCGGGAAAAAGCACCCTCTTGAAGGTTATCGCCCGGGTCCTTCACCCGACCACCGGCAGGGTTAGGGTCCGGGGCCGGGTTTGTCCGCTGTTGGAATTGGGGGCCGGGTTTGACCCGGAATTAACCGGCCGGGAAAATATACTCCTCAACGGAACCATTTTGGGTTTCACCCGCCGGGACCTGGAATCCCGCCAGAACCGGATTATTGAATTCGCCGGACTGCGGGATTTCATCGACGCCCCGCTGCGCACCTATTCCTCGGGGATGATCGCCCGCCTCGGGTTCGCCATAGTCACCGATCAAAACCCGGATATCCTCATCATCGATGAAATCCTTTCCGTAGGGGATGCCGAATTTCAGGAAAAATCGACCAAGCGGATGTCCGAGTTTCTAAATTCGGGCAGTACCATTATACTGGTCTCCCACAGGCTCGAAGATATCCAACGGTTTTGCCAGCGGGTCATTTGGCTGCAACGAGGCCGTCTGGAGGCCGAAGGCGATCCGGATTCGGTCATTCAAAAATACAAAGATCGGGTTTCAGGGAAACATCCATCTTAATCGAACCAGGCACTCTATACTGCTGAAGGCCGGGACACTTCTATGAACTACCCAGAAAACAAGCCCCTCGAAGATCGGATTGCGGAACTGCAGGAAACCGTTCTAACCCTCAAGGGCATTATAGAAAACCTGCAGGAGGTCATCAAAGCGCGGGACATGAAACTTATTTTATTGGAGAATACCGTTAAAGTGAAAGAAATCGCTCTCCAGAATTTTTATGATTCCAGGTCCTGGAAGGCATTGTCCGGGTTTTTTCAGAAGGTCAATCGACTGCTGCCTCCGGATTCCAGAAGACGGAAAATGGCCGCCAAGGTTTTTCCCAAGTCGTTAATCTCCTGATTTATCCGAATCACCGGTACCGACCGTCATGCCCTCCTTTCTGCCGCTAATTCTCCCCCGCCTTTTTCCAGCGATCCTTCCTTCCCGGAATCCATTCTAATGCTCCACTACCAAAAAGGTGAAGGGGTGGACGTCACTTCCCTTGGGAGGCGTCCTGTTTTCGTTACCCCCCAGGGCGGTCGGATCGCCAGCGATCCGCGACTGATCGCCCTCTGGGAAGGGGCCGACGGCCGCAGTCTGGAGGAGATTTTAAATCAGGGCCGTGAGTCCGGGGAATCCCGACCGGAGATCCTGGGCGCCTTGGCCTGCCTGGCCGAGGCCGGTCTGATTCGGCGGAAGCCCCCGGAAACCCAAAATCAGGAACCGCCTCCCTTTTCGGGGCCCCTGGTTTCCGTGGTCATTGTCGGCTTCAACAGCCGCGAGTGGCTGGCTGATTGCCTCCCTTCACTGGCCCGGCAGAATTATTCTCCCCTGGAAATCATCGTGGTGGACAACGGATCGAGCGATGACACCTGTCCCTGGCTTCAAAACCATCATCCGGAGGTTAAAGCCCACCGCCTGGAAAAATCCGGGGCACTGTCGCAGGCAATTAATTTCGGGGTAGCCCGGGCCCGGGGGGACTTTTTCCTCCTCTTAAATCCCGACGTTCTCCTCGACCCCGCGGCTGTTTATCACCTGGTGGAAATCGCCCAACAGGATCCGACCTGCGCCGCCGTTGCCGCCAAATTGAAATTGTCGTGGGCGCCGGCTTTTTTGAACGGTTTGGGCAATTACGTGGGTCCCTTTTCCTGGGGAACGGATATCGGCCTCGGGCATCTGGACCTTGGGCAGTTTGACCGTTGGGAAGAAATCCCCTCGGCCTGCTTTGCCGCCACCCTGATCCCCCGTTCGGCCTGGGATAAAGTCGGCCCCCTGGATGAAGGGTTCCCTCTTTATTACGAGGACGCCGAATGGTGCTACCGGGCCCGTTCTTTGGGCTCGTCTATCCGTCCGGCCCCCCGGGCCGTGGTTTTTCATGCCTTTGGGGGACGCCGACCCTCCGGTCAGGCCGACCCTTTAACCCCGCGCAAGCTGGAGCGGGTGGCCTATGGGCGGCTGCGGTTTGCCTATAAGCTGGCCGATAAATCACTGCCCCGGTTTCTACGCAATTACGCCCTGGAGGACCTACTGAACGGCGCCCGGGCTGTCTTCCGCTTTAAGTGGCACATGATTCAAGCCTACGGGGCCGCCTGGTCAAAATTTTTCCGGGAATGGCCCGAACTTCGATCGGTACGCGCCCAGGCCCTGGCCGGGCGGACGGTTCCCGACGAGGTTCTTTTTAAAACCCCGGCGGAGCTGCCGCCGACCTTGGTCTGGAACGGTCTCCCGGAACTTTCCTGGGACCGGATCCGAACTATCTATCTGCCTTTGATCCAATCCAAGAGGACACGCCCTATGCCCGAATTTGCCCCTTCGTTTAATCAACCCCGTTTGCTGATAATCAGCCATGACCTGGTGGATACCAAAATGGCCGGACCCGGCATGCGTTACCTGGAGATGGCCCGGGCGCTGCAGCGACTGGGCCTGGAAGTCACCCTGGCCATCCCCGGGAAAACCAGCCTGGAGCAGTCGAAGGTCCCCCTGGTCTCCTACGATGAGACCCGACCGGACGGTCTTAGAGTGCTGGTAGAGAATAACGAGACCACGTTGATTTCCGGATATTTGATAAAAAAATTTCCGTTTCTGGAACAGAGCCGTTCCCGCCTGGTGGTGGACTTATACGATCCGATCGTCCTGGAAAACCTGTATTATTATTTGAAAGAACCCCTTAAGAATCAGGAAGTCCTGAATAACCAGGCCGTTTCCGTGACCAATGCCTTAGCCCGGGTGGGCGATTTTTTTATCTGCGGCAACGAACGGCAACGGGACTATTGGATCGGGCTGCTGACCGCCAACCGGCGGGTCAATCCTCGGAACTTCGCCGAAGATTCCAGCCTGCGCCGGCTGATCGACGTGGTCGGGGTGGGACTGCCCGACCGGGAACCCCGGCATTATCCCCTGCTTCGCGGCCGCCATCCGGCTGTACCCTCGAACGCCCGCCTGGTCCTCTGGGGGGGCGGGATCTGGAACTGGCTGGATCCCCTGACGTTGGTTCAGGCCTGGCCCGAGGTCCTAAAAAGGCATCCGGAGGCCCGGCTGGTCTTTTTGGGTACCCGGCATCCCAACCCCCAGGTCCCGGTCCATGAGATGGCCGAAAAAACCGAGCGGCTGGCCGCCGAAGTCGGGGAAAAAGACAAAACCATCCTGTTTTTTGAATGGCTGTCCTATGAAGACCGGGAAGCCTTGCTCTGCGAAGCCGATATCGGCGTAACCCTGCACCCGGTGCACCTGGAAACCCGCTATTCCATCCGTACCCGGGTGCTGGATTATATCTGGGCCCGTTTGCCCATCCTGATCACGGAAGGGGATGTAACCAGCGAATGGGTCAGGCAGGAGGATTTAGGGGCCGTGGTCCCGCCCTTTGATCCCCAGGAGGTAACCCGGGGCCTGATTCACATCCTGGATCAACCGAAGGACTATTGGTCGTCCCGGTTTGACGCCCTCCGGGAAACCCTTTCCTGGTCTTCGGTGGTCCGGCCCCTCCACCGGTATTGCCTGGAAGGCGGCTACGCCCCGGATCGTCTGGAACGCTCCGCCGGCGAGAGCGAGGCCGAAGAAGACATCAACTATCTGCGGCACGCCCTGACCCTATGGCGTCAAGAAGGTTTCGCGACCCTGGTCCACCGCACCTGGCGCTATCTCCAGTGGCGCCTGGCCCGAACGTAAGCCCCTCCCTTTGGACTGATGAAAATTCTCCATGTGGTTCAAGGGTACTACCCGGCCATTGGCGGGACCGAATGGCTGATCCAGCGGCTGTCCGAAGAGCTGGTCCGGCAGTTTCGGGATGACGTAACCGTTTTCACCACCGACTGCCTAAACGGAGAAGGGTTCTTCAAACCCGGGGCGCCGCGGTTGAAAGCCGGTTGGGAAGAACGCCAGGGGGTCAAAATCCGGCGTTTCCCCGTCCGACGGAGGGTAAGCGGTTTCCTGCGAAAAGTTCAATTCCTGCCCTATCACCTTTCCCTGCCCGGGAATCAATACCTGCGTCTGCTGGCCAGCGGCCCTTTGATACCCGAATTAAAAAAGGCCATTCAAGAACATCCGGCGGAAATTATTACCTCCGCCTCCTTTCCTCTGAGGCATATGTTTACCGCCCAGCAGGCGGCCCTCCAAACGCGCCGCCCCTGCATCCTGGTTGGTTGCCTCCACCCGGCCGACCGCTGGGGTTTTCAGCGTCCCATGATTTATAAGGCCATCCGTAAGGCGAATTGCTATGTGGCCAATACCGAGTTTGAGGCGAACTATGTTATTTCCAGGGGGGCCGATGCCGATAAAGTCGTAGTGATCGGAGCCGGGGTGGACCTGGATCTTTTTAAGGAAATTTCTCCCAAGGAAGCCAAGGACCGATTAGGAATCAGAGACCAACCTTTGATCGGCTTTATCGGCCAGGTGGCTGCGGCCAAAGGGATCCACGTCCTCTTGAAAGCCATGCAGGAGGTTTGGCGTTTGTTCCCGGAGGCCCACCTCCTGATCGCCGGAGCGTCGACCCTTTTTGTGGAAACGCTGGAAAAAATGATCGGTAGACTCCCCGAGAGTCAACAGAAACAGATTATCCGCCGGTATGATTTCTCCCCTCAAGAAAAACCCTGGCTTTTTGCAGCCATAGACCTGTTGGCCTATCCATCGGGCTATGAATCTTTTGGCATTTCATTCGTGGAAGCCTGGGCTTGCAAGAAGCCGGTCATCGGCGGCCGACGGGGGGCCGTGGCCTCCCTGACTACCGGAGGCCGGGACAGCCTATTGATCAAACATCAAGTCCACCAAGATCTCGCCGAGGCGATTATACTCCTGCTGTCCAATCCCGATTGGGCTAAACAATTGGGAGCGGCCGGATTTCAAAAAGCCGCCGACCGGTATAACTGGCCCGAAATCGCCCGTCGCTTCCGACTAATCTACCAGCGGGTTTGTGCAAGCCCCTTGGCTCCTTAGAGCCAATCATATACCTTTCCGAACCAGCATTTTCTGTCGGTTTTCGACATTTTTTTCTTCTTTTCCATGCACCCTTTGGGTAGATCAAAGTAATTACCTGAATTTTATTGTTTTTTTTAAAACCGAAGTTTGGCCTTCATATTGCAAAATACCTTTATCGTAATTACCTTAAATACCAATAAAGGTCGCCCCTTATGATAAAGATTTTGTTAACCTTAATTTTCTTATTCGGATTTATCTGCGATTTCCTTCCCGGGAATGGAGCCTTGGGCCTCTCCGACCATTGCCAGGCACAAACCACTCCCATGTTTGCCGAAGGAAACGATTTTGCCACCCAGGTGTTGCGCGATCCCTGGGATATGGAGAAATACTCGGATATTTCTCAGTACATCAACCAGTCCGGGATGGCCAATATTCTCCAAAATATTAAAGTCGAAAACGGCCTCTTTTCAGCCCGGTCGGGGGATGACGCCCAGTTCTTTCCCTTATTCCCCGGCTATTATACCGCTATGCTGATCGGAAAGGTGGGGCATAATTATCCCATCGCCTCCGCCAAATATAAGACGCTTTATATCGCCATGAAAGTGGATTCCGGGCCACCGCCACCGGCCTCCTGGCAGGATATGTTCCAGGTCTTCTGGTTTGGAGATGAGCGGTTAAATGGTCCGGGAGGTGTTTGGGGATATTCTAAATTTATTACCCTTTACCCTGAAGCCGGAACAGCCGCTCCTACTCCCGTGTGGAAATTATTTAAAATTGACCTTTCCGCCGGCGATACTTTTGGAGGCGGCACTCCCTGGACCGGCAGCTCCGCCTGGCAGGGGTTGCGGATCGATCCGACCATGCAGAAAGAGGTAAATTTCCAGGTGGACTGGATACGGTTGACCGACTCCCTTCCGATCAATTTTCCCATTACCTTTACCGGCGGCGGGGCGAACTTTTCGATTTGGATTGTCCCGGCCGGGACCAACCGGGAGATCCTGGTCCAAACCGGGATCTCCAACCCCTTCAATTTAGACCTGCAAGGGATCGCTCCGGGAGCGTATACCTATCTGATTAAGAACGGAAGCACGGTGATTAAATCCGGAGGCTTTGAAATCAACCAGGCGCCGATCGTGAATTTTACCCGTCCCTCCCCCACCGGCAGCGAAGATTACGCCACCCTGGCGGGTAACCCTTGGGACATGAGCGATGGATCCGGGGTCAGTATGGAGTGCGCCGCCTACTCTTTTCAAGACGGTAAGCTGAACCTGACCACCCCGACGGCTGCCGCTCAGCCCCCCGGATGCACCGGTGGAGGGATCTCCGACCCGCGTTTGAATCTGAACGTCCCCTTCCCTTTGAATCCGGCCGAATACCGATATTTATCTTTCCGGATGTACACGGCCGGGGCCTGGCAAAACGTTCCCACGGGGATGATGGCCCGTTGGATCTGGACGGTTCCCGGAAGCGGGGGTAACTGCTATCTGGTAAGTCAGGATATCCCTTTTGACGTAGGCTGGCAGACGTATACCATCGATTTATTCGATTCCTTCAACGGAACCCCTGAAGTGGTGGTCGGCCCCTGCCCCCAGTATTCCTGGAAAAATACCCCTGCAGTGACCGGATTGCGCTTCGACCCGAATGAAAACATGTTGGGCTATCCCCTCGTTCAAGCCATCGACTGGATCAAACTCTACAAAGGGGATCAAGTTCCCAGAGGGGTTCCCTTTCCGGTAAAAATGTTTTTAAATAAACCTCCGAAAGAAACGGGACTCAGTTATTTTTACACTACCGACCCCAAGAACCAGCCCCTGCAGCAGGTGGCCCGGGTGTATTTGCCCAGCCCCTCCTTATCATCGACTGGTTCGCATCGGGTTTATATTCCTATAATAAGTTCAAAATTTGATCCTACCGATGTGCCCCCGCCCAACAGCGTGACTTACAATTGGGATACCAGTCAGGTAACTCCCGGAATTTACTATATTTGCGTATCGGCGGCGGACTCCCACAATCAGACCACCATTTGCAGCGACGTTCCCATCCAAGTAATCTAATACAGAAAGGGTAGGGGTGCCTTTGGTCGCCCAACCAGGGAGGCTGAAGCCTCCCCTACCCGATATTTTCATACTTCACGGGTACCCCCGACGCAGGCGTTGAGATTCCCTTCCCTTATAGTCAGCCCGAACCGCCTTCCCTGCTAAAGTGAAAAACCTTAACAACAACCTTCAATCGATTGGATTTAGGGAATACCAGGAAACCCGAGTTGCCCATTGGGATGCCTTGGCCTCGGAGGAGTCTCTTCATAAAGGCTGGGGTGGGTATTACCATCGAAGGCTGCGGCAGATCTACCAAAATATTATTCCCTCCGGTCGGCAGGTTCTGGAATTAGGCTGCGCGGAAGGGGATCTCCTGGCGGCGGTTAAACCGGCGAAAGGGGTGGGAGTTGATTTTTCCGGCAAGATGCTCCGGCAGGCCGGTAACCGCCACCCGGAGATCCATTTCCTGCAGGCCGACGCCCACGAAATGGATTTGAAGGAACGCTTTGAGACCATCATTCTTTCCGACCTGGTGAATGATCTTTGGGACGTCCAGGTGGTTTTGGAAAAAGCCGCCCGCTGTTCTTCCCCCCAAACCCGTTTGGTCATCAACAGCTACAGCCGACTTTGGGAAATCCCTCTTTCCCTGGCCGGCCGCCTGGGCCTGGCCCGCACCCGGCTTTACCAGAACTGGCTCACAGTAGAAGACATCCGAAATTTGTTGGCCCTAAGCGGTTGGGAGTTGATTCGCTCTTGGGAAGAGGTCCTCTGGCCCCTGCCCTTACCTGTCCTGGGGAGGTTCTGCAACCAATTTCTGGTCAAATGGTGGCCCTTTAAATACCTGGCCCTGACCAATTTCTTCCTGGCCCGGCCTTCTCCTACCGCACCATCGGCCCTTGAACCGCCGGCTGTATCCGTCATCATTCCGGCCCGAAATGAAGCCGGCAATTTGCCGGAAATCTTTAAAAGGGTGCCGGAAATGGGCCGGGAAACCGAACTGGTGCTGGTGGAAGGACATTCCACGGACGGCACCTATGAAGCCATGGTGCGGGAGGCGGAAAAGTACCCGGAACGCTCCTGCCAGTTGCTACGCCAGAGCGGAAGCGGCAAGGGGGATGCGGTCCGTTTAGGATTTCACCGGGCCAAAGGAGAAATCCTGATGATCCTGGATGCCGACTTAACTGTTCCCCCGGAGGACCTGCCCCGTTTCTATCAGGCGCTGGTTTCGGGGAAAGGCGAAATGATCAACGGGGTCCGCTTGGTCTATCCCCTGGAGGACCAGGCCATGCGTTTTTTCAATTTCCTGGGCAATAAGTTTTTCAGCCTGGCCTTTTCCTGGTTGCTGGGTCAACCGATCAAGGATACGCTTTGCGGCACCAAGGTAATGTGGAAGGAGGATTACCAGCATCTGGCGGCCAACCGGGAATACTTCGGAGACTTTGACCCTTTCGGGGATTTCGACCTGCTCTTTGGGGCCGCCAAGCTGGGGCTGAAGATTATTGATCTCCCCATACGGTATCGCCAGCGGGTTTACGGGACGACCAACATTCAACGCTGGAAGCACGGGTGGCTGTTGCTCCGGATGGTCGCCTTTGCCGCCGGAAAAATAAAATTCATTTAGGACCATAGGTAATTACAAAGGCAGCAAAGAGAATCAATATGATAATTCGAAAATTGAAACTCCTTAAGAAAGAACAATACCCAAAACCAAAAAAGGGCGACCCCCTTCCTTTTTATTATTGGCCGGTCATTGGAAAGCTGTACCGGGAACGGGTGGAGATTTGTCTAAACGCTTTACCCAGCGGGGGCCGGGTTCTGGAGGTTGGCTTTGGTTCGGGTCTTCTCTTTCCCAGTCTCAAGGAGGAGTTTGATGAAATCCACGGCATAGACCTGAATGCGGACATATCCGGAACCCAGGTGATTTTCGACCGGATGGGGATACCAACGTATTTAAAGAAAGGCGATATACTGGATCTTCCCTACGAAAACCGCTTTTTTGATGCGGTTCTTTGTGTCAGTATCCTGGAACATCTCCAACCTGATTCTTTGCCCCGAGCTATGGATGAAATCAAAAGGGTTCTGAAGCCCTCAGGGAACTTGGTCTATGGGGTGCCGGTGGAACGCCCCTTGATGGTCATGATGTTCCATCTAATGGGATATGCCATTCGAAGACATCATTTTTCCACGGAAAAAGATGTGGCTCAGGCGGCCGAGACCCGTTTTGAAAACATCAAAACCCACACCTACACTCCTTTCGGCGGCTTCCTGGGAGTATTGTACGAGGTTGGGGTTTATGAGAGATCAAACCTTCCTGAACGCTAAACCGATGGTTTTCAAACAGTTTATTCCCCAAAAGATTTTTCTATTCTTGGGAGGATTTTTTGGGATTATTTTTCTACTGGTTACCCCCCCCTTCCAAGTCCCGGATGAATTTCAACATTTTCTACAGGCATATAACCTCTCGGAAGGAAGATTTAAAGCCAGACTGATTGGAGGACGCGGAGGAGATAACCTTCCGACCAGCCTGTCCCATTTTGATAATACGCTCAATCACGCCGTCGCCACCCATCCCGAAAATAAACAGGATCTAAAAAACCTTTTTATTCAATTTAAGCGACCCCTCCACCCCGAGCAACGGCAGATCCTCCTCTTCCCCGATACCGCCCGTTATGCCCCCCTGGTTTACCTTCCCCAGGCCCTGGGCATTTTGCCTGGAAGATTGCTGGAGGCCTCCCCGCCGACAATATTTTACCTTGGCCGTCTGACTAACCTGCTGGTGTGGTTGGTTCTGGTTTTTATAACCATTAGATTAATTCCCTTTTTTAAATGGGTAATCGTCTTTCTGGTTTTGACCCCCATGTCATTATTCCAGGCCGCTTCTCTATCCGCGGACGGACTGGTTAATGGGATCGCCCTGTTGACTATTGCTGTTTTTCTTCATTTGGCCTTCGGTCCGGTGGCCCAAATGGAACGGCGGCACCTGGGATTACTATTAGTGCTTGGCCTTTTGCTGGCCTTTGCCAAACAGGTTTATGTTTTACTGTTAGGCCTTTTCTTCCTCATTCCTCGGACTAAGTTTAAAGACCTGAGGCATTGGGCATTGGCCGGTTCAAGCACTTTTATTTTTGGTGGGATGGCCCTTTTAGCCTGGTACTTTCTCTATATGGGGCTATACCCCCCCGAGGCCGGCGACGGATCGGTTCACTTTGCCCCCCGAGAACAACTCTTTTTCATCTTGGAACACCCCTGGACTTATTCCAAAATCTTATGGGCTACATTAAAGAAGTGGGTATTCCTTTGGATGGCTATGTTCGTTGGTATTTTAGGCTGGATTGACACCCCGTTGCCTCGCTTGGTCTATTATACCTACTATCCTGTGCTCAGCGCCGTAGTTTGGGGCGACAACCAGCCGACGGTTTCAATGTCCTTATCCTCTCGATTGACGGCTTTAGTAGTATTTATGATCTCTTTGCTGGGAATTTTGACCAGCCTCTATCTCACTTGGAACCGTCTGCAAGCTCCTATCATTTCAGGTCTTCAGGGAAGATACCTGATTCCGATCGCTCCCTTGGCTGTGATTCCTTTTTACCGCCTAAAATCCCGATGGAAAACCGAACCAGGAATTGGAAAATTCACATTCTATTATTTAATAGCTATTCTATCCATAACGGTTTGGACTATGGTCAACCGGTATTATATTGGATAGGTCTTAAAACGCTAAAGTCCAAACCACCGCCTCTTTTGCATAGCTCCCCGTGAAAATCGCCGTCAACACCCTGCCTTTGCTGGACAATCGCGCCGGGGCGGAGCGCTACACTCAGAATATCATTCGACACCTGATCGCCGCCGATCCCCGCAACGTCTATTATCTGGTCTTGAGCAAGGTCAACCAGGCCTTCTATGGCAGTGATCAGGAAAACGCCCATAACCTGGTTTGGGGGGGCAACACCCGCAATAAATTGATTCGCATCCTGGGCGAACAGGCCTATTTGCCGCGGTTGGTCCGGAGAAAAGGGCTCGATCTCCTTTTTTCCCCATGTAACATCGGCCCCCGGAACCCTCCCGTTCCCATGGTCATCACCCTCTTCGACCTCCACTGGCTTCGCTTTCCGGAATTATTCAGCCCCCTTCGTCTGGCCTATCTTCGCCGGGCGCTGACCTGGTCGGCTCGTAAGGCCGAGGCCATACTGACCATTTCCGAGAATTCCAAAAAGGATCTGATCAAACTTTTAGGCATTCCCGAGGAAAAAATTACCGTCACCTATCCCGGCCTGGACCCCATTTTCGAAAAAGCGCCCTCCCCGGAGGAACACGCCGCCCTCCGAAAGACATTCGGTTTAGGAGATAAATTTATCCTCTTTGTCGGCCAGTTGCACCGGCGCAAAAATGCCCTGGGCCTGATCCGGGCCTTTCAACTCCTGAAAGAGCAAGGCCCGCTGGAGTACCAGTTGGTGCTGGCCGGGGGGGAGGGAGACGGCTCGACGGAGATCCGAGATTATATCCGCCAACAGCCTCGGGGGGAAATCATCGTGACCGGCTGCATCCCGGATGAAGCGATACGCACCCTCTACCATCAAGCCGCCTGCCTGGTCTATCCTTCCTTCTATGAAGGGTTCGGGCTGCCCGTTCTGGAAGCCATGGCCTGCGGCTGCCCGGTCATTACTTCCAATGTCTCGTCCCTGCCCGAGGTCGCCGGGGAGGCCGCGCTCCTGATCGATCCCTATCGGATTGAGACGATTACCACCGCCCTGGTTTCGCTGTTAACCAACCCGGACTTGTCCCCAAGCCTGATCCAGAAAGGCCTTGGGCAGGCCCGCCGGTTTACCTGGGAAGCCGGGGCTCGGAAAACCTTGGCGGTTTTCGAAAAGGTTATGGCCGCCCGTGGCTGAACGGATCGAACCCCTGATTACCCTCTCGATCGTCAGCCATCTCCAGGGCGGAATGGTTAATCACCTACTGAAAGATATGCAACGGGTTTGTCATGACCCCGCCCTGCGGGTTATCCTGACCCTGAACCTTCCGGAAAAACTCCCTTTTCACCCTGAAGCGTTCCCCTTCCCGGTGGATATTCTTCGAAATCCCCGGCCCCTGGGATTCGGGGCCAATCATAACCAGGCCTTTCGGCAGGCCTCGGGAACGTTTTTCGCGGTGCTGAACCCCGATCTTCGCCTTCCCCGGAATCCCTTCCCCATTTTATGTTCCGCCCTAGAGACGGGGAAACAGATCGGGGTGATCGCCCCCGGGGTGGAGGCTGAGTCAAAAAATTTCGCCGATAATGCCCGTCGCTTCCCTACCCCGTTTCGGATTCTGAAAAGGATCCTGGGCGGAACCCTGAAACCCGATTATCCCCTTGCCAACCAGCCCATTCCGGTGGATTGGCTGGCCGGTCTTTTTTTGTTGTTTCCCTTCCGGCTGTTTACTGCTATTAATGGGTTCGATGAGCGGTATTTCATGTATTGTGAAGACGTTGATATCTGCGCCCGTTTCCGCTTGGCCGGGTATGAGGTCCTTTGGGATCCCAGGATCTCCGTCAGCCACCAGGCCCAGCGCCACAGCCACCGCCGTCTGAACCACTTAAAATGGCATGTGGTCAGTTTGATTCGTTTTTTCAATTCTGAGGCTTTTGCCGCACTTAGGCAGCGTTTGCTATGAAGACCTACCTTTCCTTCTTTTTTATATCCTTGATCGCGGCCTTGATCGTTACCCCCTGGACTCGCAACCTGGGGATCCGCTTCGGCGTTTTGGACCGGCCAAACCTTAGAAAGATTCACCAGGGCGAAATACCCCGGTTGGGGGGGGTGGCCGTATTGACTGCCACCGTTCTGCCCTTTATCGGTTTTCTATTCTATGGCAACCTTCTCTGGGAACAGATTCGATTATTCTGGCAACCCCTGTCGGGTTTGGCGCTCGGCAGCTTGCTGGTCTTCAGTGTCGGTCTGTTGGATGACCGCTACCGCTTATCGCCCTGGCCTAAATTGGCGGCCGAAACCCTGGCCGCCCTGGTGGCGGTCGCCTCCGGTCTCCGAATCGAGTTTCTTACCCAGCCCTTCGGCTGGCAGATGGACTTGAGCTGGTTGAGTCTTCCCCTGTCCGTCTTTTGGCTGGTGGGCATTACCAATGCCTTCAACCTGGCGGATGGCCTGGACGGCTTGGCCACCGGGATCGCCACCTTCGCGGCGCTGATCCTCTTTTTTATGACCTATGCCGGCGGCTATTCCGTGGCGGCCCTCCTGGCGATTGCCCTGGCCGGGGCCGCTCTGGGTTTCCTGCGCTATAACTTTTATCCGGCCACCATCTTTTTAGGCGATTCCGGCAGCCTCTTTCTGGGTTTTTATCTTGGCGGTCTCTCCCTCTGGGCCTCCGAAAAAAGCACCATCACCTTCGCCCTGCTGATCCCCATTGTGGCCCTGGGACTTCCCCTGGCAGATATGCTCTATGCCGTCCTGCGACGCTGGATTCGAGGGGTTCCCCTCAAACAAGCCGATCGGGAACATATCCATCATAAATTGCTGGACATGGGCTTTGCCCAGAGGCCCACGGTCCTGATCCTTTACGGGGTCAATATTTTATTGGTCATTCTGGCCGGGGTACTGTTGATGACCCGCAATTCCCTGGCCGCCTATATCCTGGTTCTGTTGGGAGCAGCCCTGGTGATCGGCTCCCGGGTCTTAGGGTATTTCCGCTTTTCCCGGTTCGTGCGCCATCTGATTCATCGTTGGAAAGACTTGCAGCAATCCAAATATGTGACCTTCCGGGCCCACTGGTTGCGAAAAGCCTTTGAAAAAGAACGGTCTTTGGCCGGCCGCTGGGATTTGGCAGGGGACCTCTGGTCCGACCTGGGCTTTCGACAGGTCCGGTTTATTCCCGGCAGTTCCCAGTTTCCGACTCTCGACTGGTGTGCGCCGGACCCCGCCGAACCGGAAAGGAAGGAAAGCAAGTTGATCCTAACGCTTTCCATACTGGGAAAACAGGGCTCCATCGGTTCCATTGAGATCACTTGGCTTTCCAATACTCCCCCGTTGCCGGCGGGACTGGATAAAATATTATCCGTCATGGCTAACGATTTCGCTCGGGAGTTCTCCTTGATGCCCTTGACTCCTTAACCCCCGAGGACTCCTTGTCCCCTGCCGATGCGGTCAATAAATTACGGCCTGTAAATCCTCTCTGGATAATCGGTTTCTTTTTCCTTTTGGCCCTGGGAGTGCTCTTCCTCCACCTCCCGGAAAAATGGACCGCCGGACTGGTGGTCGGTTTCTTTTTTTCTCTGGCGGCCCTGCATCCAATCAACGGGATCTCCTTTTTATTGCTGGTGATCCCTTTTTTTTTAGGAAATCCTTTTAAGCCTTATATTTTCCTCCTGGAGATCTTTATTTATGGGACCCTGGTTTCCGCATTTTTTCATTGGCGAACGTGGGAACGACGGGGGGCATCTCCTTTAAAATTCCCTCTGGGGCTATGGCTTCTGGCTGCGGCCTTGAGCCTTCCGCTGGACGCTCGGGAACTTTACTACACCCTCTGGGCCTTACCCGGCCGGGATCTTTTTTTTCAATGGCTCAGCGGGAATCCCGGCTACCCGGTTCACTTCTTCCGCATCCTCTTCAACTTGGTAAGCGCGGTCGGCCTTTTTTTTGTGGCCCTGCACTGGCTCAAAGAGGACTGCGAACCTTTTCTGATCAAAACAATTCAAGCCCTGGTCGGAATGGGGGCTCTGATCGCCGGCGTGGGCCTGTTATTTTTGTTTCAGTGGATTCCCCGGGGGCGAAGCTACCTGAGCCTTTCCCTGGTCGGTGTGCATGAAGGCGCCATTTCGGCCTTCGCCTTTAATCGCCAGTTTCTGGCCCAATATTTGTTGCTCTGTCTGCCGTTAGCCGTTTATCTGGTTCACCGGTATGCCGGCCGACGCAATGTTACCGGTCTCTGCCTGACGTCAGGCTCATTGGCCCTTTTCATCCTGGCCTTAGGGGCCAGCATGCAACGTTCGGCCTTATTGGTCTTGTTCCTGCAGATCGGTTTTTTTCTCCTGGGGATGGCCTGGTTCATTCGCCTCCCTAAAAGCCAAATCGCGCTACTCGGGCTTATCCCGCTGCTGATAGCCGCGGGATTATTTTTTTTGGATTGGACCGTTCTCGATCAACGGTTTATCCACCGTCTTCAATATCTTGAGCAACGAGAGAATATCCGTCTTCAACTCTGGCGCACGACCTGGGAAATGTTTTCCTATTCTCCTTTATTGGGAGTGGGCCTGGGGCGGTATTACACCCTTTTCCCTGCTTTTTACCCCGGCCTCCCGGAGGCCTGGAGACAATTCAATGTCAATCGGGGCAACGCCCACTCCATCTATATCCAGCCGTTGGCCGAGCAGGGCATCTTGGGATTCCTATGCTTCCTGCTGCTGATAGGCGTTATCCTAACCATCGCCTTTAAAATGCTCAAAGGGGAAACCGAAAAAGAACGACTCTGGTTAGGCCTGTCGATATCCATCGCCCTGCTAACCTGGCTGATCTTAGGGTTTTTTCACCATATCGCGAACGACCTCCGGTCCCTGGAAATCTTTTTCTGGATCTTTTCGGCCTTTCTGTTGGTCCTGGCCCGGAGGACCGCCGGGTCCTTCCGACCCGGGAAAAAAATTATTGTCGGGCTGATCATCGGATTGACCGCCGCCCTGGCCTACCAGGTAAAACTGATTGCCTCCTACCCCATGGGAGAAAATTTTCAAGTCGGTTTTTATCACTGGGAAAAACAAGCGGACGGCCGCCGGGTCCGCTGGATGGGCCAACGGGCCGCGGCGATCATCCCCGAAGGGCCGGAAGAATTGCTTTTGGAGCTTCGCGCCCCGCTCCCGGGTGTAGAACAGAGACCTCAACGAGTTCAAGTCCGTCTCGATCAGCGAACCTATGCCTTGACCCTGGCTGACCGGGAGTGGCGGAGGCTGGCCCTCCCTTTATCGGCCGAGGGGACCCGTCGGCACCTGATTTCCTTGGAAACGGCGTATACGTTTAATCCAGCTCAGTCCTTAGGCAGCCAGGACTCGAGAAACTTGGGAATACAACTCAGGGACTTTGAACGGCAAGCCACAGGGGGCTTTAGGTAATCCCTTACAGGACATCTATTTGCTGCGATCCAATTCGATCTCGATGATTTTTGAATTGACTTTTGTTCCTCATACCTCTTAACGTTAAATAATATACTTATGGAATTGGCGTCTAAAAAGGTGGTGATGTTCATGATATGGGTCATGGAACGCCCGAAGAGGGCTGAACAGGAATTTTTGCTTAAAAGAAAATTTCAAAAAATTGGGGGAATATCATGGGCAAAACCATTGCTGAAATAAACGAAAAGATCAAAAAAGGGAAGGCCGTGGTGGTTACGGCCGAGGAGATCATCGATTTAGTCAAAACCAAGGGAACCAAGAAAGCGTCCCAGGAGGTGGATGTAGTGACCACCGGGACCTTCAGCCCCATGTGCTCCTCGGGGGCCTACTTCAATATTAAACAGCCCATCCCCCGGATGAAAATCGGGGGCGGCCGCGCCTATTTCAATAACGTCCCGGTCTATACCGGCTTTGCCGCTGCCGACGTCCTGTTGGGCGCCAACGCCCTGCCCGACGATGACCCCCGCAACGCGGTCTATCCCGGACAATTTCTTTATGGCGGGGCACACGTCCTGGAAGCGCTGGTAGGGGGGAAGCGCATCGTTTATACCGCTTTCGCCTACGGTACGGACTGCTACCCCCTGAAAAAAAGGGAAGAGAGTCTGGCCCTGAAGGATTTCAATGACGCCGTACTTTTTAATCCCCGTAACGGCTATCAGAACTATAACGTGGCCGTCAACCTCTCGGACAAGATAATCTACACCTATATGGGGGTCCTGAGACCCCGGTCCGGCAACGCCAATTACTGCAGCGCCGGCCAGCTTTCCCCCTTGCTGAACGATCCCCTGTACCGGACGATCGGTATCGGGACCCGCCTATTTCTGGGGGGGGGGGTGGGCTATGACTGCTGGCCGGGTACCCAGCAAAACCCGGCTGTCCCCCGGGGAAAGAACAAGGTGCCCCGGGGCGCCGCCGGCACCCTGGGCGTCATCGGCGACCTGAAGAGCATGAGCAGCCAATGGCTGCGCGGCGTTTCCTTCACCGGTTACGGCACCACCCTGGCCGTAGGCCTTGGGGTGCCCATCCCCATCCTGGACGAAGAAATGGTCGTCTTCACTTCCGTCCGGGATGAAGATATCTGGACCAGGGTGGTGGATTACAGCCACGACTACCCCCAGGGGACCGGGAAGGTCCTGGGTGAAGTCAATTACGGGGCATTGAAATCCGGGAAAATCCATTTCCTGAATAAGGACATCCCCACCGGCGGACTTTCCAGTTACCTTAAAGCCCGAGAGGTGGCCGAGACCTTGAAAAAGTGGATCCTCAAGGGAAAATTTTACCTGACCGATCCGGTGGCCCCGCTGCCCTCCTCCTGACCTTTTGGAGTTCAGGGTTCGGATTAGGGAATCTAAACTTAGCCGAAAAATAGTCAGGCCCTATCAAGGAGAGCACCATGGCGAAGAAAAAAGTAATCTTGACCTTTCCGCCGGCTCTGATCGAAGAACCGGTAACCTATAACCTGATAAAAAATTATGACTGTAAAATCAATATCCTCAAGGCGACGGTGCGCCCGAAGGAAAAGGGTCGTTTGGTGATTGAATTGAACGGCAGCAAGGAGGCGGTAAGCCGCGGCTTAAATTACCTGAAGGAGATCGGGATCCAGGTGGAACCCCTGGCCCAGGAAGTGCGCTATCTAAAAGACCGCTGTGCCCATTGCACGGCCTGTATCCCCCACTGCCCCACGGATGCGCTCTCCCTCGACCGGGAGGAAATGAAAGTGTCTTTTCACGGCGAACGCTGCATCATCTGTGAGGCCTGTTTACCCGTCTGCGCCTATAAGGCCATGGAGATCCAGTTTTAGTCGGGTAATTCCAAGCGGACGGATCGTCCTAAAAAATCCCGGGCGATTTGTTCCGAGTTCGGGGTCAGGTCGGAGACAAAAAAGCGATGTCCCCGGCCGGCTGCCGCGGCCGACAGGGTCGAGGAAATTTCCGGGTTTTCCGCCAGATAGCTTTTCACCCAGCGGGCTACCTCCTGGGAGGAATCGATGACCTGGACGCGGCGTCCGATCTTGATCTGGATAATCGGTTTGAGCAGGGGGTAATGGGTGCATCCCAACACCAGGGTGTCGATCTGCTGCAGCTTCAAGGGGACGAGGTAT
>Ga0315283_10001296_pt1 | contig 19991 bp, 15 predicted proteins | sample YL17G09_0_MG_FD_204541 | JGI IMG/M metagenome (GOLD analysis project Ga0315283, IMG submission 204541) | Sediment microbial communities from Yellowstone Lake, YNP, Wyoming, USA - YL17G09_0 | ecosystem: Environmental > Aquatic > Freshwater > Lake > Sediment | place: USA: Wyoming | collected... | reverse complement strand
CGATGCCGATCACGGCTGAGAAGACGATCGAATCGAAATTGAGGACAGAAAAGTCGACCAGCCCCTTGGGCTTGCCGGTCGAAAGATGGGTCAGGTGGTGAACGATGTAGTCACCTGAAGTGAGCGCTTGACCTTCGGCTGCCATCTGATTGCTTCCCGGTTCGATCTTGTTCTCAGCGGCTACGCTTCAGCAGCGCAAACCAGTAAACCTGCATGCACAGCACCATCGTCGCCAGCAACGCCGGCCAGCTCAGGGGCTGCACCAGTTTCGGTGCCAGCATCAGCATGGCAATCGAAACTCCAATCTTCACCATGCTCCATAACATGACGCTGACGGCGCTGGCGCCGGGCGACACACTGGTCCGTGGGCTGGTCATCCCGCGCGCCATCAAAGCACCCGGCACCACCACCACCGCGGCGCCATACAGCGCCGACCCGAACCATCCTTCTGCCGCGCCAGTCAGCCCCCATAGCCAGGCCACCAGGGCTGCCGCCACGCCGATCGCGGCTTGCACCGCGATCACCCACCACGGTGAAACCCGCCGCGGGCTGCTTGCCACCAGAACCCGCGCTTGCTCACGCGTCAGGCTCTTGAATGCCGCCTGGCCGTCGTCGTCCGCGTCGTCGTCCCACGGGTCCGAGCGGAGGTTTCGGGCTGACGTGGTCAAAGTCACAGATGAGTCCAGCAAAGCCGGGAAATTATACGGGCAAACCCGCGCTGCTCTGGCCGCTTCAATGCCTGACCGCACAATCGGACGTTCGACGGCCCAGAACTCAACGCCCCCTCGCGACACCAAGCTGTCATGGTCTTGCACCGCCTGTTCCTGACCCTCGCTTTCGCCGCGGCGCCGGGGCTGGCACATGCCGCCGGCGCCTCGGCGGTGGTCACCACGGAGCAGGTGCGCGCCGAGTTGGTCGCCCATGCGCCTCAAGGCGTCGGGCAAGGCAAGCCGGTCTGGCTGGGCTTGCAGATCGAGCACCAGCCGCATTGGCATACCTACTGGAAGAACCCGGGAGACTCGGGTCTGCCGACCACCCTGACGTGGCTGCTGCCCTCCGGCGTCGTCGCCGGCGACATCGCGTGGCCGACGCCAAAGAAGCTGCCTGTCGGCCCGCTGGTGAACTATGGCTACGAAGGCCAGGTGCTGCTGCCGGTGCCGGTCACCGTCAGCGCGGGCTTGGACGGCAACGTGCTCGATGTGAAGCTGAGCGCGCAATGGCTGGTCTGCAAGGACATCTGCATACCGCAGCAGGGCGAGTTCGCACTCAGTGTCCCGGTCCAGGCCACCACGGCGACGCACGGCGCAACCTTCGATGCGGCGCGCGCCGCGCAGCCGCAGCCTGCCCCCGACGCCGGGGCCGCCGCCGAGCTCGTCGACGATGGCAGGGCGCTGCGCGTCAGCGTGCGCGGCCTGCCCGCGGCGCTGCACGGCCGCGAGCTGGCGTTCTTCGCCGAAACCGCCGGCGTGGTCGAGCACGCAGCCCGTGTCGATGCGCGCTGGGATGGCAGCACGTGGCGCGCGGTGGTGCCGATCTCGGCGCAGCGCTTCGAAAGCCCGGCGCAGATGCAGGCGGTGCTGGTGGCCCCCGGCGCTGATGCCGGCGTGCAGGTGGGCTTTGCGATTGCCGGCGCCTGGCCCGCGATCGTGGTCGCGGCAACGCCCGCGGTGCCAGCCGAGTTGTCGATCCCGACGGCCCCGGTGGCGCCCGCACTCGGCTTGGGCCTCGCGCTGGCCTTTGCGCTCGTCGGCGGCGCGCTGCTGAACCTGATGCCCTGTGTGTTTCCAATCCTGTCGCTGAAACTGCTCGGCTTTGCCGGCCACGCGCACGACCGCCGAGCCCTGCTGGCCGGGGGCCTGGCCTACAGCGCCGGCGTGGTGTTGTCGTTCGTGGCGCTGGCAGCACTGCTGCTGGTGCTGCGAGCTGGCGGCGAGCAGATCGGCTGGGGCTTTCAATTGCAGTCGCCGGTGTTCATCGCCGCTCTGGCGGTGTTGTTCACGCTGATCGCGCTGAACCTGGCCGGGCTGTTCGAGTTCGGCACGCTGCTGCCGAGCGGCCTGGCCTCGATGCGTATGCGCCACCCGCTCGCCGACGCCGCGCTAACCGGCGTGCTCGCCGTCGCGGTGGCCTCGCCGTGCACCGCGCCGTTCATGGGTGCGGCGCTCGGCCTGGCCTTCACGCTGCCCCCCGCGCAGGCGCTGACCCTGTTTGCCGCGCTCGGCGTCGGCATGGCCCTGCCGTACTTGGCGGCCAGCGCATGGCCGGGTCTGGCAAGGGCCATGCCGCGGCCCGGTGCCTGGATGGCCACCTTCAAGACGGCAATGGCCTTCCCGATGCTGGCCACGGTCGTCTGGCTGGCGTGGGTGTTGGGCCAGCAGACCGGCACCGACGGCGTGGCCTCGCTGTTGGCGGTGCTGGTGGCGCTGGCCTTCACGTTGTGGGCCTGGGGGCGCATCGACAGCGGTCGCCTGGCGCGCGTGGCCTGGAGTGCGGTCGCCTTGGTCCTGCTCGCCACCGTCTTGGCCTGGGCGTTGCCGAGCTGGCGCGAAGCCAGCGCCGCGTCGCCCGCCAGCCCCACCGAGGCGCGCTGGCAGCCGTGGAGCCGCGAGCGCGTGACCGCGCTCAACGCCGAAGGCCGGACCGTGTTCGTCGATTTCACCGCCGCGTGGTGCGTGACCTGCCAGGTCAACAAGCGCACCACGCTCGGCAATGCGCGCGTCCTGGCCGACCTCGACGCGAGGCGCGTGGTCTTGCTGCGCGCCGACTGGACGCGCCGCGACGCCGCGATCAGCGCCGAGCTGGGGCGCCTGGGCCGCAACGGTGTTCCGGTGTATGCGATCTACCAGCCCGGCCGGGGCCTGCCGACGCTGTTGCCCGAGTTGCTGAGCCCGCAAGCGCTGCGCGATGCGCTCGCAGCGCCTTGAAGGCGGGTGGTGCAGCCGGTGACGCGCGCCTGCGGCCGCTCGCTCAGGGACGCCGGCCGCTGAGCGTCACGGCAGCGTGCGGTACTGCAGCGCGAGCGCCTCGAAGCCGCGCTTGGACGCCGTGGCGTCAAAACCGGGCCCGAGTTCGTCGGCCAGGATCGCCGCGACCGCTTTCGCCTGCCGCGCCGCTTCGGCCGCGTCGAGGAACAGCAGCCGACAGCGCCGCGCCAGCACGTCTTCGACGCTGCGTGCCATCTCGTGGCGCACCGCAAACCGCACCATCGCCTCGCTCAACGCGCCCTGGCCCGACTCGGCGTCGCGCCACAGCCAGCGCTCGGCGCCGGGCAGCTTGTGCAGCAACGCCGCCTCACTGCCGTAGAGGTGTTCACCGGGCGCCTGAGTCATCGACACGCCCTTGCGCTTGGAGGCGCCGAGCAAAGGCAGCCTGACCGTCACGCCCTTGGCCTTGCGCGGCAACAGCCGGCTGGCAAAGCAGCGCTCGAGCACGTCTTCGGCCATCGCGCGGTAGGTGGTCCATTTGCCGCCGGTGACCGTCACCATCCCCGAGCGGCCGACCAGCACGGTGTGCTCGCGTGAAATCTGCTTGGTATTGTCGCCGTCGTCGCCGCCCGGCTTGACCAGCGGCCGCAGACCGACCCACACCGATCGCACGTCCGCGCGCGTCGGCGCCTTGTCCAGGTAGCGCCCGGCTTCGCGCAGGATGAATTCGACCTCTTCGACGAAGGGCGCCGGCTCGCGCACGACATCGTCGCGTGGTGTGTCGGTCGTGCCGAGGATCGTCTTGCCCAGCCACGGCACCGCGAACAGCACGCGGCCGTCTTCGGTCTTGGGCACCAGTAGCGCATGCGTGCCGGGCATGAAGGCGCGGTCGACCACCAGGTGCACCCCCTGGCTCGGCGCGACGATGGCGGGCTTTGCCGGCGCGCCCTCGTCGCGGTCCATGTTGCGCAGGTCGTCGACCCACACGCCAGTGGCGTTGACGACGCACCTGGCGGCGATCGTCAGCGCCACGCCGCTCTCGGCATCGCGCGCTAAGACGCCCTTGACCTTGCCGCCTTCTCGCAGCAGCGCCGTGACCGGGCAGTGGTTGAGCACGACCGCCCCCTGCGCAACCGCCGTCCGGGCCAACGCCACGGCCAGCCGCGCATCGTCGAACTGCCCGTCCCAGTACTTCACGCCGCCGGACAGCCCGCGCACACGTACCGTCGGCAGCAGCTCGCGCGTCTTCGCGCTCGACAGGAACTCGGTGGCGCCAAGGCCCCGCGATCCGGCGAGCGCGTCGTACATCTTCAGCCCGATGCCGTAGAACTCGCGCTCCCACCAGCGGAAACTCGGCATCACGAAGGCCAACGGCTGTGCCAGGTGCGGCGCATTGGCCAGCAGCGTGGCACGCTCGTGCAAGGCCTCGCGCACGAGCGCGACGTTGCCTTGCGCCAGATAGCGCACGCCACCATGCACGAGCTTTGTTGCGCGCGAACTCGTCCCCTGGGCAAAGTCTTCGGCTTCCAACAACACCACCGAGAAGCCCCGCGCGGCCGCGTCGAGCGCCACGCCCAGGCCGGTGGCGCCGCCGCCGATGATGGCCAGGTCCCACTCGCGCACCGCCTGCGCCTGGGCAAGCAGGTGCGCGCGCGTGGTGTCGGGTGTGGCGCTCATTTCAGTTTTCCATGACGCCAAAGCGGCACCCGCGACGCATGAACCGCTGCAGCCCAGTGGCCGCCGCGGATCCGGCTTTGCCGGTCCGCTGGCGGCGCCCCCTTGAGGGGAGCGGCCGAAGGTCGCTTCGGGGGTGGGTCATGTGACCACCGATTGCTGCGCGATGCCGGCGTCGACCAGTACATGCTGGCCGGTCATGCCGTCACTGTCGTCGGCAGCAAGGAACAGCGTCGCCCGCGCCACGTGGCCGCTGTCCAGGCGCATCTTCAGGCACTGCGCGTCGAGGAATTGCTGGTCGGTGGCGGCGTCGCGGTGCAACGTGGTCTGGCGCTCGGTGACGATGGCGCCCGGCACCAGGGCGTTGACACGGATGTTGCGCGGCCCAAGTTCACGCGCCAGCGTCCGCGTCAAGCCCAGGATGCCGGCTTTGGCCGTGGTGTAGCCGACCAGGTTCGGTCGCCCGCGCATCCAGCTCACCGAGCCCATGTTGACGACGCTGCCGCCACCGGCCGCCGCCATGCCCGGCGCGACGGCCTGGATGGCAAAGAAGTAGTGCTTCAGGTTCAGCGCCAGGCGGTCGTCCCAGAACTCGGGCGTCACGTCTTCCATCGCATGGCGGTCGTCGCGGCCGGCGTTGTTGACCAGCACCCGCACCGGGCCGAGCTCGCCGGCCACGCGCGCCAGCAGGGCCTGGTAGGCGACCACATCGCGCACATCGCAGGGCGCGTACCAGGGCGCCGCGTGCCCTTGCGCGACCACGTCGTCGATCAGCGCGCGTCCGCCATCGGGCTTGGTGCCACACAGCGCCACCTTCGCGCCTTGCGCCGCGAAAGCGCGCACGAGTTCGGCGCCGATGCCCGAGCTGCCGCCGGAAATGAAGACGACGCGACCCTTCAGCGAGGCGTACTGGGTATAGCGGGGCGTGGTCATGGCAGTCCTCAGATGGATGCGAAGTTTGCCGGCAACCCCGGCACGTCGACGCGCAATTGCAGCACGCACCCGGCCAGCGGCTCGCGCGCCAGTTCGTCGGCGGGCCGCTTCTCGCGCGAGGTGGTGACGTACAGCGTCTTCAGGTCGGGGCCACCGAAACAAGGCATGGTCGGGCAGCGGACCGGCAAGCGCACTTCGCGCGTCAGCGTGCCGTCGGGGGCGAAGCGCAACAGGCACGCACCTTCGAACATCGCGACCCAGTAACCGCCGTCGGCATCGACCGCGGCGCCATCGGGGCGGCCCCCGTAGCCAGCGAGCGGCTGCTCGGGTGCCCTGGCGGGGAACTGTACAAACACGCGCCGCGCCGACACGCTGCCGTCGCTGATGTCGAAGGCCAGCGCATACACCCGGTGGGCCTTGGTGTCGGCCCAGTACATCGTGCGCGCGTCGGGGCTCCAGGCCAGGCCGTTGCTGACGGTGATGTCGCCGGCCATCCTGTCCAGGCGGCCCGCGCCGAAGCGGTACAGCGCAGCACGCGGCGGATCGCGCGGCTCGTAGATCGTGCCGACCCAGAAGCGGCCGTGCGGGTCGGCCTTGCCATCGTTGAAGCGCTCGCGCGCCGTGTCGTACGGCGCATCGACCAGTGGCGTCGAGGCTCCCGTCGCCGGGTCGAAGCGCACCAGGCCCCGGCGCAATGCCAGCAGCAGGGCGCCGTCCTGCAGCGGCGCGCAGCAGGCCACGTCGGTGTCGAAGTCCCACTGGCGGTGCCCTCCGGTGGCGGGATCGAAGCGGTTGAGCCGGTGGCCCGGGATGTCGCACCAGTACAGCACCCGATCGATCGGGTGCCACAGCGGCGATTCGCCGAGCAGGCTCGGCTCAACGTCCGGCAGCGCTTCGATCGTCACGCTCACGCCAGAGCCACCTCGATCGTCATCCAGGCCTCGAGCGTGTCGCCGGCGGCCAGTGCGACGAGGCCATGCGCAGCGGGGTCGGCCATCTGGACCGCATTGCTGACGTGGCTCACCGGCTCGACGCAGAAGTAGTCGCGCGTGGGCGGCGTGAAGACCACCAGGTAAGGCAGCGACGAAGTCACTTTCAGCGCCAGCTTTTCGTCGCGCACATTGGCCGCACCGCGCCAGCCCTCGAAGCAGTGGTCGAAATCGAGGTGCCGCACTTCGCCGTCGATGCTGCCCTGCTGCACGCGGCGTGTCGGCAGCTGCGTCGTCGGATCGGACTCCCAGCGCTGGCTGCATTCGACGTGCAGGCGACTGCGCGAGCGCTTCGGGAAGTACGGGTGCCAGCCGAGACCCGCCGGCTGCGTTCGTGCGTCGATGTTGGTCAGCGCCAGGCGCAGCGTCAGCGCGCCGTCGCTGAGCTCGAAGCTCTGGGTCAGGTCGAAGTTGAACGGCCAGTGTTCGTTGGCCAGGTGCGTGACGGCGAGTTCGGCCTGCGAGACGTTGGCACCGGTGACGCGCCAGGCCTCTTGCCATGCCGTGCCGTGCAGTGAATGCGGGTTGCCGGCGTCGAAGTTCGGCGCCGTGCTGAAGTCGCGCCCGAGCCAGCGGAAATGCCGGTAACCGATGCGGTTGGAGTAGGGCGCCATCGGAAAGCAGGCGGACGGGCGCGAAGAGGCCAAATCGCCCGGCTCGCAACTGCGCAGGATCGGGTCGTTGCCGTGCCAGAAGCCGGCGATGGCGCCCCCCAGGTCAGGGCGCAGCGCCAGGCGCAGCCCGCCCGCGTGAAGTTCGAGTGCCGGGGTGGGGGTGACTGCAGTCATGGTTCTCCGTGGCAATGGCGGTGGCGCACCTGCCGCTGCGGCGCGCACTCATCGTAAGCCCCGGGGCTCACCAGCCGGCGGGCAGCACTTCAGACAGCGCCACGACGCGGCCTTCGTCGATGCTCTTGTGCGCGGCCAGGCCCGTGGCCACGGCGCGCAGGCCCTCCGCGAGCGGGATCTCTGCGGGCAGGCCGTTGCGCACCGCGTGGGCAAACTTCTGGTGCTCGACATAACTCGCACCGAAGTGCTGGCCCGGGTACTTGATGTTGGTATCGCGCACCTGGCGCACCGCGACGCCCTTGCCGGTGCCCGAAGGCTGGCCCCAGACCTCGCGCCGGCCCCAGTCCTCGCGCCGGCCGTGGCGCAGCACGCCCGAAGGCAGCAGAGACTCGAGCTTGCCTGCGTCGCCGACGATCACGACCTGCTCGTTGTCGACCGAGTTCTCGGCGAACATGCACAGATCGAGCGAAGCACGCGCGCCGCTCGGGTACTCGACGATGACGTAGGCGCTGTCGAGGATGTCGGGCGTCTTGCCGCCGACCTTTTCGTCGAGGTGGTTGACGCGCTGGCCGCCCGAGGCGAACACGCGCGTGGGCTTTTCCTTCAGGATGAAGTCCATCAGGTTGAAGTAGTGGCAGCACTTCTCGACCAGGGTGCCGCCGGTGTTGGCGGTGAAGCGGTTCCAGTCGCCGACCTTGGGGTAGAAGGGTTCGCGGTGTTCGCGGATCGCCACCTGGTGCAGGCGGCCGACGCCGCCCTCGTGGGCGATGCGGATCATCTCGGCCACCGGCGGCATGTAGCGGTACTCCTGCGCCACCCAGACGATGCCCTTGTTCTTGGCCTTGGCGCGCTCGATCATCTCGACGCCATCGGCGATCTTCGTCACCAGCGGCTTCTCGACCAGGATGTGCAGGTCGGTGGCCAGCGCGTCGCGCATCACCTCGATGTGCGTGAAGTTCGGGCTGGCGACGACCACCGCGTCGCACAGGCCGCTCTTCAGCAGGTCGACGTGATCCTCGAACAGTTTCACCTGGCCCTCGAGCAAGGCCGCGGCCTGCTCCCGGCTCGCCGGCGTGGGGTCGGCAACGGCGGTGACGACGGCGCCGCCCATCGCCCGCAGGTTCTCGATGTGCTCGCGGCCCATGCTGCCGCAGCCGATGATGCCGTAACGAAGTTTGCTCATGCTGGTCTCAGCCCTTGAGGCCACCTTGCGTCAGGCCGCCGACGACGCGCTCCTGGAAGATCGCGATCAGCACCGCGATCGGCACGATGGCCACGATCAGTGCGGCCGAGATGATCGGCCACGGGAAGGTGAACTCGCCCTGGTACAGCGTGATGCCGACCGGCAGCGTGCGGAAGTTCGGGTTGCTGTTCAACGACAGTGCGAGCAGGAATTCGTCCCACGAGTTGACGAAGGCCAGGATGCCCGCGGTGAACACGCCCGGCGCGGCCAGCGGGATCACCACCTTGACCAGTGCTCCCATGCGCGTGCAGCCGTCGATCATCGCGGCGTTCTCCAGATCCTTCGGGATGCTCTGGAAGAAGCTCACCAGCACCAGCGTGCACACCGGCAGGTTCAGCACGATGTAGGGCAGCACCAGCGCGGTGTAACTGTTGAGCAGGCCGAGCGTGCGCATGGTCTCGAAGATCGGCACCAGCAGCGTGACCAGCGGGAACATGCTCGACGCGACGATGCAGGTCAGGATCAACTGCCGGCGCTTCAGGTTCAGGCGCGCGATGGCGTAGGCCGCGAGTGCCGACACCAACAGAGAAAACACCGTCGCACTCAGCGCCACGGCCAGGCTGTTGCCCAGGTACTTGAGCAGCGGCTGGTCGGTGAACGCCTGCACGTAGTTGGCCAGCGTCGGGGTGTGCGGCCAGTAGGTGATGGGCTTGCTGACCAGTTCACTCTCCGTCTTCAGCGAGGTCAGGAGAATCCACACCGCCGGAAAGAAGCCGTTGATCACGACGATGCCCGCGGCGATCAGGCGCAGGCTCTTGGCGTCCCAGATGCTTTTCATCACGCGTTCCTCCCGATCCGCTTCAGATAGAAGGCCGTGACGAACATCGACAGCACGAACATGCACACCGCCAGCGTCGAGCCATAACCGACGTCGAGGTAGTCGATCGTCGTCTTGTGGATCAGCATCGCCAGCGTCTCGGTGCTGTTGCCCGGGCCACCCTTGGTCATGGTGTACGGGATGTCGAAGGTCTGCAGCGCGGTGATGGTGCGAAAGATCAGCGCCACGATGATCGACGGCGTCAGCATCGGGATCGTGATCTGCCAGAACTGCTGCCACTTCGACGCACCGTCGACCTCGGCCGCTTCGTAGAGCGATTTCGGGATCATCTGCAGGCCGGCCAGCAGGATCAAAGCCATGAACGAGCTGGTCTTCCAGATGATCGTCAGGCAGATCGCGGCGAAGGCCCAGTTCGGCCGCAGCAGCCACATCGCCGGCTCGGGAGGCGCCGCCACCCGCCGCACCACATCGTTGACGACGCCGTACTCGGTGTGGAAGAACCACGCGAAGATCAGGCCGGCAAAAGCCAGCGGCAGCGCCCACGGAAGCAACAGCGCCAGGCGCACCGGCCACTTGCGCTTGAACGGCAGATTCGCCAGCATCGCCAGGCCCAGGCCGATCACCAGTGCGCCAGGCACGGTGATCAGCGTGATCAGCACCGTGTTCTTGGCGGCGTTCCAGAAGTCCGGATCCTTGAACACCAACACATAGTTCTCGACGCCGACGAACTTGATGCCGCCGCCACCCGACAGGCGCAGGTCGTAGAAGCTGTTCCAGATCAGCTTGCCGATCGGGTAGACGACGATCAGCGCCAGCAGCAGGAAGGCCGGCGCGAGCAGCATGAAGCCGAGCGTCTTTTCGCTCGGGTCACGCAGTCGGTCCCATGTCGTCGGTGCGGCCATCGGGTTCTCCTTTGCTGGTCTCGGCGCGGGTCCCGCCCGCGCCGAACTTGCGTCTCGCGAAGCGCTTGTGCAGCGCCGCCTATCGCATCACGCGGGTCAGGCGCGATTCGATCTCGGTCACGCCTTCAGCCGGCGTCTTGGTGCGCGCCAACACCGCACTGGTCGTCGTGCGGATCACGTCGCTGACCTGGCCATAGTCCTTGCTCATCGGGCGGCTCTTGCCGGCGATGACGACGTTGGCGGCGTCCTTGAACCACGGTGCCGTCTTGTTGACATCGGCATCGGTGTAGACGCTCTGGTAGACCGGCAGCAGCGAGCCCTCGACAGCCAGGAACTTGCTCGACTCGGCGCTGGACAGGTGCTTCACGAGGCCGGCCGCAGCCGCCTTGTTCTTGCTGAACGCGCTGACCGCCCACTGCCAGCCACCGACGCAGGTGGCGCTCTTGCCGCCGGCCATCGCCGGCAGCGGCATCACGCCGACCTTGCCTTGCACGGTCGAGTCCTTGTCGTCCTTGAAGCGGTCCCAGGCGAAGCCCCAGTTGATGGCGAACACCACCTGGCCGGCCTTGAACTCGTTGACCGTGTCAGGCGTCTTGACCTCGGCGACGTTCTTCTTGATCACGCCGGCATCGACCATCGACAGCCAGGTCGCAAGGCCCTTGGTCGCCGCATCCTTGTCCAGCGTCATCTTGCCGGCCGCGTCGTTGAAGTCCTTGCCCTGGCCCCAGTAGGGCAGCAGGAAGGTGCATACCGCACCTTCGATCGGTGCGCCCTGGATCGACAGGCCCTGCAAGTTCGCGTTGCCTTCGGCCTTCTGGATCTTGGCGGCTGCCGCAGACAGCTCGTCCCAGGTCTTGGGCTCCTTGACGCCATGCTTGTCGAGCAGGTCCTTGCGGTAGTACATGAACATCGCGTCGGCAAACGCCGGCATCGCGGCGATCTTGCCGTCGACCACGTTGGAGCTCGCATACACCGGCAGGTAGGGCTTCATCACGTCGGCCGGCTTGCCGAGGTAGGCGTCGAGCGGCTCGAGCCAGCCCGCGCCGTAGTACTGCGCCGGGTTGACGATGTCGATCAGGTAGATGTCGATCGCCGAGTCCTTGGCGTTGAGCACGGTGCTCAGGTATTGGCGCTGCAGCTCGCTGGTGGCGCCGCCAGTTTCGATCTCGACCTTGACGTTCGGGTTCTTCGCCTGGTACTGGTCGAACAACTTGCGCATCAGGTCGGGGCGCTGGTTGGCGCCGCCGGAAAACACGCGCAGCGTGGTCTGCTGGGCGTAGGCCGTGGCGCTGGCGCCGAGGCCGGCCACCAGGGCCACGGCGCTCATCAGAGCGGTGAGGGAAGTACGACGGATCATGGTCAATGTCTCCTTGCTGTGGGCTGGGCCCGGTTGACGATCGTGGAAGCGGCTTTCGGCGGCCCGCTGCCTGAACTCTTCAAGAAAAGACCCGCGCATGGACGCGAACCGGGGTTTCACAGCGCGGCCCCGGTGCCAGCGTCAAACAGGTGCATGTGACTCGGGTTCATGTGCACCGTCAGCTTCGTGCCGGGTCGGTCGCGGAATGCCGCGTTGCAGCGCGCGGTCATTTCGACATTGCCGACCTTCAACAACACCAGGGTCTCGGCGCCCAGCGGCTCCAGCAGCGAGACCTCGGCCGGCACCTCGAGGTCGCTCTCGCTCTGACGCGCCAGCGTGATGTTCTCGGGCCGGATGCCGAACTTGAGTTTGGCCGCACCGTTGGCACGCGCCGCAAGTTCTCGCGGCAACGTGATCTGCGCACCGCCCAGGACGGCGCGCCCGCCCGCCAGCGTGCAGTCGGCCAGGTTCATCGGCGGCGCGCCGGTGAAGCCGGCGACAAACACCGCGGCCGGGTGGTTGTAGATGTTGTCGGGCGTGTCGTACTGCATCTTCCTGCCGGCCGAGAGCACGGCGATGCGGTCGGCCATCGTCATCGCCTCGACCTGGTCGTGGGTGACGTAGATGATCGTCGCACCGAGGCGTTGGTGCAGGCGCTTGATCTCGCTGCGCATCTCGTGACGCAACTGTGCGTCGAGGTTGGACAGCGGCTCGTCGAACAGGAACACCTTGGGCTGGCGTACGATGGCCCGGCCGATGGCCACGCGTTGACGCTGGCCACCCGACAGCGCCGCGGGCTTGCGCTCCAACATGTGGTCGATCTTCAGCAGCCGGGCCGCGTCCATCACGCGCTGCTTGATTTCCTCTTCAGGCGTCTTGCGCAGGCGCAGCCCGAAAGCCATGTTGTCGTACAGGTTCTTGTGCGGGTACAGCGCGTAGTCCTGGAACACCATGGCGATGTCGCGGGCCCGCGGCGGCAGGTCGTTGACCACGTTGCCGTCGATACAGACCTCGCCGCCACTGATGGTTTCCAGGCCCGCGATCATGCGCAGCAGCGTGCTCTTGCCGCAGCCCGAGGGCCCGACAAAGACCACGAACTCGCCGTGCCTGATTTGCAGGTCGATGCCGTGGATGACGGTCAGCTTGCCGTCGTAGCTCTTGACGACGCCCTTGAGATCAACCGCAGCCATCAATAACCTCCTGTCGTCTGCGTGCCACCCGACAGGGTGTGCACATGGGTTTCACCATCCGGCGTGGTCAGGGCTTTGACCGCCGCTTGTGCGCCACGCATCAGCAGGCCCAGATCGCTGCCGATGGCCACATAGTTGAAGCCCATCGCGCGGTACTGCACCACCATTTCGGGTGTGCCGCCGACCGTGCCGACCGGCATGCCCACGGCATTGCAGCGGCGTGCGGCGTCGGCCATCACGCGCATCACGTCGGGGTGGCCGGTATTGCCCGCATGGCCGAGTGCGGCCGACAAGTCGCCGGGGCCCATGAAGAGGGAGTCGACGCCCGGTACCGCGGCAATCGCTTCGAGCTGTGCCACTGCCGCGGGTGTCTCGAGTTGCAGCACGGCGCCGACGGTCTTGTTGGCCGTCCTGGCGTAATCGGGCACGGTGCCGAACTTGGAGCCGCGGCTCATGCCCGCCAAGCCGCGGATGCCTTCGGGCGGATAGCGCGTGGCGGCAACGGCGCGCTGGGCTTCGTCGGCGTTCTGCACAAACGGAATCAGCAAGGTCTGTGCGCCAGCATCGAGCACGCGCTTGATGCTCACGGCGTCGTTCCAGGGCACGCGCACGATCGGCACCATCTTCGTATTGCCGGCCGCTTGCAGCAGGTGGATCACTTCCATCATGTCCAGCGGCGTGTGCTCCATGTCGATCACGCCCCACTGGAAGCCGGCGTGACCCATCGCCTCGGTGACGAGCGGGCTGGCGGCCATGATCCAGGTGCCCAGCGGCGCATGCGAGCCGGCGGACTTCAGCAGTTGGCGCAACGGATTCATGCCCTGTCTCCTCAATAGATGACCGGCTCGGGCGACGTTGCCGCGCCTTGCAGGAAGTCGAAATCGCAGCCCTCATGGGCCTGCGTCACATGCTCGCGGTACAGGCGCGTGAAGCCGCGTTGCACCGGTGAGGTCGGCGCCTGCCAGGCCGCACGGCGGCGCGCCAGTTCGGCTTCGGCGACATCCAGATGCAGGCGCCGGGCCTCGATGTCGACCTCGATCATGTCGCCGCTGCGCACCCAGGCCAGCGGCCCGCCAACCGCGCTCTCGGGGCTGACGTGAAGGATGCAGGTGCCGTAGTGGGTGCCGCTCATGCGTGCGTCGGAGATGCGCACCATGTCGCGCACCCCCAGTGCCAGTAGTTTCTTCGGAATCGGCAGCCCGCCCCATTCGGGCATCCCCGGGGCCCCCACCGGGCCGGCGTTGCGCAGCACCAGCACGGTGTTCTCGTCGCAGTCGAGGTTCAGGTCGGCGCACGCCTGGTTCATCTCGGCGGGGCTGTCGAAGACCAGCGCACGGCCACGGTGCTGGAAAAACTTCGGGCTGGCCGCGCTGGCCTTCATCACCGCACCTTCGGGCGCGAGGTTGCCGCGCAGCACCGCCAGCGCGCCGTTGGGGCTGACCGGCTTGGCCAGCGGGCGGATGACTTCGTCGTCGAGCACCTGCACGCCTTCGAGGTTCTCGCCCAGCGTGCGGCCATTGACGTTGCGCTCGGCCAGCGACAGGTGCGCGGTGATGCGCGTCATCAGTGCCGGTACGCCGCCGGCGTAGTGGAAGTCTTCCATCAACCGGTCTCCGCTCGGGAACAGGTTGGCCAGCACCGGCACCTTGCGTCCGACGGCATCGAGGTCGTCCAGCGTCAGCGCGACGCCGGCGCGGCGCGCCATGGCCACGATGTGCACTGCGGCGTTGGTCGAGCCGCCCAGCGCCATCTGCACCGCGGCGGCATTGAGGAACGCGCCGCGCGTGAGGAGGCTCTGGGGCGTGAGGTCGTCCCAGACCATCTGCACGATCCGCTCACCGCAGGTGGTGGCCATGCGTGTGTGGCCGGCATCCATCGCGGGGATCGACGTGCTCGCCGGCAGCGCCAGCCCGAGCGCTTCGACGATCGAGGTCATCGTGCTCGCCGTGCCCATCGTGTTGCAGGTGCCGGGGCTGCGCGTCATGTGCGCTTCGAGCTCGATCCATTCGGCTTCGCTGACCTTGCCGACCTGGTACTCGTCCCAGAAGAGGCGGGTGTGCGTGCCGGCACCCACCTTGCGCTCGGGTTGGCCGGGCTTGAGGTAGCGGTCGTTGAGCATCGGCCCGGCAGCACAGAAGATCGTCGGCAGCCCCATGCTGATGGCACCCATCACGGTCCCCGGGGTGGTCTTGTCGCAGCCGGCCAGCAGCACCACACCGTCGACGGGCAGCGAACGCAGCAACTCCTCGACCTCCATCGCGAGGAAATTGCGGTACAGCATCGTGGTCGGCTTGACCATCACCTCGCCCAGGCTCATCGCCGGCAACTCGAACGGGAAGCCACCGGCCATCAGGATGCCGCGCTTGACGGCCTCGGCGCGCTCGCGCAGGTGCGCGTGGCAGGGCGACAGGTCGCTCCAGGTGTTGATGATCGCGATGCACGGCCGCTCGAGCACGTCTTCGCGGCGCAGCCCCATCTGCTGCGCGCGCTGGCGGTGCGCGAACGCCCGCATGTCGCGGGCGGCGAACCAGCGGCGGCTGCGCAGATCGTTGAGCGTCTTGGTCATCGATGCGGCAGGAAATGCGGGATTGCGTGGATAACGGCACCTTGTGTTACCGCTAACATTAAGGCAACCTGCGTCTGCCGACCATCCGCGCAAACCCGAATGCACCTCTCCGATCCGCCGTCCGCCAGGTTGCCTGTACGCCAGGCACGGCGCGGCCATGGCCGCGCGACGCTGGCCGATGTGGCCGCCGCCGCGGGGGTGACCGCGATCACCGTCTCGCGCTACTTGCGCGAGCCGCACCGCGTGGCGCCCAAGACCGCGTCAGCCGTCGCTGCAGCGCTCCGCCACACCGGTTACCTGCCCAACAAACAGGCCGGCGTGCTCGCCAGCGCAGCCATTGGCAGCGCGCGGATGGTCGCCGCGCTGATCCCGAGCATTGCCAATTCGATCTTTGCCGAGACGGTGCAGGGCTTGGCCGATGCACTGCAGGGCTCGGGCTGCGAGTTGCTGCTGGCCTCGACCGGCTACTCGGTCGAGCGCGAGGAGGAGCAGTTGCGTGCGCTGCTTGGCTGGTTCCCGAGCGCGCTGGTGGTCACCGGCCGCCGCCACACGCCCGCAGCGCTGTCACTGCTGCGCCAGGCCCAGGCGCGCGGCACGCCGGTGATCGAGATCTGGGACCACCATCGCGAGCCGGCTGCCGAGAGCTTCACCCAGATCGGCTTCGATCATGAGCAGGTCGGCCGTGCCATGGCCGAGCATCTGATCGAGCGCGGCTATCGCTCGCTGGCCTATGTCGACAGCGGCGTGGCCGAGGATTTTCGTGCCCGTGAGCGCGGCGACGGCTTCCTGGCCGCCGCCAAGCGTCGCCGCGTGCCGGCCCGGCGCGTGACCGCACCGGCCCATGAACCGATCGAGGCCGGACGCCTCGCCTTTGCCACGTTGCTGCAAACCGATGGCCGCCCGGCTGTCCGCGCGGCCGCCTTTGCCAACGACCACCTGGCCTGCGGCGCCCTCTTCGAAGCCCGGGCCCGCGCTCTGGTGGTGCCGCAAGATCTGGCGCTGCTGGGCTTCGGCGACTTCAGTCTGGGCCGCCAGCTCGACCCGCCGCTGTCGACCGTGCACACCCCGCGCCGGGAGATCGGACAGGCCGCCGCGCGCGCCTTGCTGCACGCCCTGCAAAGCGGCCGCCGCGCGGCCGACGAACGGTTGGCCTGGACCCTGTTGGCCCGCGGCAGCAGCTAGTCATGGCCCCCCTCGGAGCGCGTTCGGCGCAGCCACCAGAGGAACGCTAACGTGATTGCCGCCGCCCTGACCGGTTTCACGCTGGGCGCGACACTGATCATCGCCATCGGCGCGCAAAACGCCTTCGTCTTGCGCCAGGGGTTGAAACGCGAGCATGTCGGCCTGGTGGTCGTGTTCTGCGCCGCAGCCGATGCCTTGCTGATGACGGTCGGCGTCCTCGGCGCGGGCCAGGTGTTGGCGGCAGCGCCGCAGCTGACGGTCGCGTTCGCCACCGTCGGCGCATTGTTCCTGGCAACCTATGGCGCTCGCGCGCTGCACCGCGCCTGGCGCCTCGGCAGCCTGCCGCTGGCGCAAGGCCACCCCGCAACCACGCGCCAAGCGGCGCTGGCGCTGGCCGCCGCATTCACGCTGCTCAACCCGCATGTCTATCTCGATACCGTGATGCTGGTCGGTGCCGTCGGCGCGCAGCAGACGCCGGCGTTGCGCCCGGCGTTCCTGATCGGCGCCTGCGCTGCCAGTGGGCTGTGGTTCACCGCCCTCGGCTACGGCGCACGCTGGCTCGCGCCGTGGTTCGCCCGGCCTGCCGCGTGGCGCGTGCTGGACACCGTGATCGGACTGACGATGCTGTTGTTGGCCGCGCTGCTGGCGCGCCACGCCTTGGCCTGAAGTTCAGGCTGGCGCGCCGCTTGAAGTGTGCCAGCGCAGCAACGTGTCGTGCAGGCGCTGCGCGTCGATCGGCTTGGTCAGGAAATCGTTCATCCCCGAGGCCAGCGCCTCCTCGCGCTCCGAGGTCAATGCCGCGGCGGTCAGCGCAATCACTGGCAGCGCTTCGGCGCTGTAGCGCTGGCGCAGTGCGCGCGTGGCGTCGTAGCCGCCCATCACCGGCATCTGCACATCCATCAGCACCAGGCCGAACGGTGTGCCGGCGTCGGCCTGGGCGCTGACCGCGGCCACCGCCAGGGCGCCATTGCCGGCCTGCGCCACCTCGACACCCCATTGTTCGAGCATGGCCACGGCGATCAGCATGTTGACCGGGTTGTCTTCGGCGATCAGCACCCGCAACCCCTCGAGCGGGCTGGGCTGCTCGCGCAGGGCCGAAAACGCAGACTCTGAGCTGGTCTGCTCGCTGGCCGGCAACGGCAACTCGGCCCAGAAGCGGCTGCCGCGACCCGGCTCGCTGACCACGCCGACTTCACCGCCCATCAGCTCGGCCAGTTCGCGGCAGATCGACAGGCCCAGGCCGGTACCTCCAAAACGCCGGGTGGTCGATTCGTCGGCCTGGGTGAAGGGCGTGAACAAGCGCGCCTGGACCTCCGCTGCGATGCCCGGGCCGCTGTCCTGCACCTCGAAGCGCAGCCGCGTGGCATCTGCGGCCCGAACCTCGATGCGCACGCCGCCATGCTCGGTGAACTTGAGCGCGTTGCTGAGGAAGTTGGAGAGCACCTGCCGCAGACGCACCGGGTCGCCGCGCACGCGCCGCGGCACGCCCGTGCGGACGACCATTTCCAGCGCCAGCGCACGGGCTTCGGCCAATGCGGCGTAGCCATGCTCGATCGACTCGAGCAACGCGCGCAGGTCGAACTCCGCCGACTCCAGGCGCAGCTTGCCGGCTTCGATCTTGGACAGGTCGAGGATGTCGCTGATCACGCCCGACAGAGCCTGCGCGCTGTCGTCGATCTGCTGCAGGTAACGCGCGCGCCGGTCCGCATCCAGGCCAGGCTGGCGCGCCAGTCGGGCCAACCCGACCAGGCCATTCAGCGGGGTGCGGATTTCATGGCTGGTGTTGGCCAGGAAGGCGCTCTTGGCGCGGTTGGCGGCCTCGGCCTGGTCGCGCGCCGTGGCCAGGGCCTGTTCGACGGCGCGCCGTTCGGTCACATCCTCGGCGATCCAGATCGTCCCCCCGCTGGAGGGATGGGCTGGGTCGACGACGCGGGCCAGCAGGCGTCCCAGGAAGGTGCTGCCGTCGCGACGCTTCAACATCCGCTCGACCTCGACCGGCTCCCCGCGCGACAGGGCCGGCCCGACAAGGCGGCCGAGTTCGGCATAGGCCTGGTCGTCGATCGAAATCGCGCTGCCCGGCTGGCCGACGAGCGTGCCCGGGCTCCAGCCGAACATCTGCTCGAACTTCGGGTTGGCGAGCTTGAAAACCCGCTCGCGCGTCATCGCGATGCCGATCGACGCATTGCGCAGGATCGCCTCGCGCTCGAGGCGCTCACGCTCGATCGCCGTGACGTCGCGACCGTTCAGCACCAGGTAGTCGCGTCCTTCGAGCGTGAAGCGCGCAGCCGACACCAGCAGCAGGAAGGTACTGCCCCGGCGATCCACGAACTCGACTGCACGATCACGCACCTCGCCGTGCTCGCTGACATCGCGCACGAAGTTCGTGCGCGCCTCGATGTTCGGCCACACGCCGAGCTCGACGGCGGTATGGCCGATGGCTTCGTCGCGGCTCCAGCCGCTGACGCGCATGAACGCTTCATTGACCATCACATAGCGCCCGGTGGCCAGATCGGTCAGCGTGATCAGATCGGGGCTGGTGGCCACCAGGTGCGTCATCAGCGCTTCCGAGCGCACCCGCACGACTTCGGCGCGCAGGCGATCCGTTTCGTCCTGGTAGATCGACAGGATCGCCGGGCCGCCGCCGGTGTCGACCTTGACGCTGGTGACCTGGGCCACGATGCGCCGACCGCTCGCCGCGCGCAGCCCGAACTGGTGGGCCGGCATCGACTCCCCGACCGGCAATTCACGCAGCGTCTGCGCGCGCTCGGCGGCGAGCTGCCGTGAACCGTCGGTCTCATCGTAGAAGTCCAGCAGCCTGCGCCCGATCAACGTGGCCGCGTCGCTGATGCCCAACAGTTCCAGCGCTGCGCCATTGGCGTCGAGCACGACCGCGTCGCGGTGCAACACCAGCGGCGACGGCGAACGCGCAAACAGCTCCCGGTACCGCGCCTCGGTGGCTGCGCGCGCGAGCTCGGCACGCTTCTCGGCGGTGATGTCGCGGCCGACGCCCCAATAGCCGAGGAACACCCCACGCTCGTCAAAGCGCGGGCGCCCGCTCACCGAATACCAATGCGGCGCGCCGTCGGGTCCCGCGCGATGCAGCACCAGCCCGGCGAAATCCTGGCGCGACTCGAGATCGGCACGGTGGGCGTCCATCGCCGACGCATCGAGGCCGAATCCGTCGATCTCCCAGGGGGCCTTGCCCAGCCGGCGCGAGGCTCGCAGGCCCGAGCCTGCGGCCTGTTCCGACACATGGGTGAAACGAAACTGCTCGTCCATCTCCCAGTACCAGTCAGCGGCGACCGCAAGCAGGCCCGCAAAGCGCTGCTCGCGCGAGCTCGCCCGCCGCAAGGCATGCTCGACGGCGCGCGCGAGCACCCGGCCGATCGCCAGGGCCGTCAGCAACAGCAGCAGGTGCGTGATCACGCGCAGTGGCAGCGAAGGGATGACCGAGGCCGCCATCGA
>Ga0315283_10001294_pt1 | contig 20000 bp, 18 predicted proteins | sample YL17G09_0_MG_FD_204541 | JGI IMG/M metagenome (GOLD analysis project Ga0315283, IMG submission 204541) | Sediment microbial communities from Yellowstone Lake, YNP, Wyoming, USA - YL17G09_0 | ecosystem: Environmental > Aquatic > Freshwater > Lake > Sediment | place: USA: Wyoming | collected... | reverse complement strand
CCTGCAGGGGTTGTTCCCCTCTGGTTTCAGGCGTGCAGGCCATCAAAGTTCTGCTGTGCCGAAATGATTTTTCCACAGCCTGCTAGCTGGTAGCTTGTTCAACGATTCGGAGTGTTTCTTCGTCCGGTGTTCCCAGTGATGGAGATGAGATGAGTTTCCTGAGACTTCTTCCCCAAATCAGCGTTCCCCCGATCGAGCCCAGAGGCCTTGGCGAGTCGTTCCTGGCCGAACAGTTTGTCGATCGGCTCAAAGCACGCCTGGCAGAGATGCAGCGTGACCTTGCAGAGCATGAACAACTAGACGTGGTTGCGTTTCTCCCTTCCGGTCAAGCCATTTCTGTGGAAGTCGTGGGCTATGCCAATCCGGCACTCGTCACACTTGGCGGCAGGGAGCAGGGGAGCGGGAGGGCCTGCACGTTGCTGGCCCATCAATCATCGATACAGGTCTTGGTCTCGATAGAATCGATTCCCTCCGGCTCTCAAAGGAGGGTAGTGACTTTTGAAGCCCGGTAAGGATATCGTCATCATCATGTGCCCCCACGCCACGGAGTAACTCCCATGCCTACAACGACACAATTGGTCATTAGCGGATTGAGCAGGCCAGGCGTCATGGCTCAAGTGGCCCAGGTCCTCGGTGAGGCGAAGGTCAACATCAAGGCCTTTTCTGCTCCAGAAGTCACCGGAAGGGGAAAGCTGAGGCTGTTGGTCGCGGATCTGGAGGGAGCCTGTGCGGCGCTGAAAGCTGCGAAGATCAAGTTTACACAAGAAACCGCCTTGCTGTTGAGCCTCAATAACAAACCCGGGGCTCTGAGAGAAGTGGCGGATCTGCTGACCAAGGCTCGCATCAATATTAAATGCGGCTATTGCACCCCATCCCGCGAGGGGAAACGCGCGATCGTGGTCCTGACAGTCTCAAACACAGCTAAAGCCCTCACTATCTTGCAGAATCAATCTCTCGATGAGTTCTAGCAGGATGCTAAAAAAGTCCGCCAGCGCAAAAACTGTATCCCGTGAAGCGTCCCTCGTGAAGCGTATCTCGCAAGCAGGAAAATCAATGCTTGCAAACGACGAGATCCCAGATACGAGAGACGAGAGACGAGCGACGGGCGAAGAGGACGGCCTTTTTGAGCATCCTGCGTGGCTTACTCCTGTTGTCTCAGAGGCGCGAGCCAGTGAATTTCTGGCGTGCCATATTAGTTTTTCCGCAGCCTGCTAGGCATGTCTCGCGGACCTCAATCCTCCTGGTCCCGCAGTCTGGTCTTTCTTTTCGTACCATTTTTTCTTGCTACCCTGGCCGCTTGTGGCGGCGCCCCCAAACCTACCTATTTCCCAGGCTATCCTGTTGGGTTCGTCGAGCGTGGTGTCGCCTCATGGTATGGCCCAGGATTTCATGGGAACAAGACGGCAAATGGCGAACGGTATGACATGCATCAGCTGACGGCTGCTCATCGCACCTTGCCACTCGGTTCAATCGCTGTGGTTCGATCAATGAGTACTGGCCGACAGGTGACCATCCGCATTAACGATCGTGGCCCCTTCGCCAGAGGACGGGTGCTTGATCTCTCACTCGCCGGGGCACAAGCGCTTGGGATGACCGGGGCTGGAACCGACCAGATCGAATTACGAGTGGTTGGGTATCAAGGGCGGACTGCTGATATGGGGGTTTTGCGAGTGCAAGTCGGGTCCTTTTCCGATCAGCAGAATGCCCTCACCCTCTTGGAGCGAGCGAAACATCTCTACTCAGGCGGCAGAGTCCAGATTGTCGATCTGCCAGAAGGAAAGCGATATCGAGTTCAGATCGGTCAGTTTTCCAGGGAAGCTCAGGCAGAAGCTGCCGCCTCCCATCTCGAATCCTCCCTTGGGCTCGAGGCCTTTGTGTTTCGAGACGACTCATAATAATAATGACGGCTTCATCTAGCCAGCCTTTCCAAATCTTCAGTTTTTATGCGGACATGCAATGCAACTATTTGATATTGTGGCGTGTTTGCAGCATACGCTTGCTCGCCACTCCGTCCTATGGTACATGTACAGTCCAATGGATACAGGTCCGATAGGCCCCTATTACGTCACGTTGTTCTACCAACTCTCACATTGCCGGTCCAAGGCGATAGGGGACAGCCCCTGGACTCTCCGATGTTCCAGGCCGACCGGCATAGTCGGTCGCCTCTAATACATTACAATCCATGGATGTTCTAATCCTCTTAGGTCTTATTGTTATTTCAGCTGTGATATCCACGGCCGAAATCGGATTCTTTGTGGTCAACGACACGAAGCTGAAGGCGCTCGCCCAAACCGGGAATTCTCGTGCGAAGTTAGCCCTCCATCTCCGTAGTGATCCCCAAAAGCTCCTCTCGACCATTTTGGTCGGCGACCGTCTGGTCGGCGTGGCGACGCCGATGTATGCCACCTTTCTGACCCTGAATATCTATGGAGGCCAAACATCTTTTGACGAGGCGATTGCCGTCATGGTCGGCCTGCTGACCTTTGTGCTCTTGGTGGCCGTCGATGTGATCCCTAAAACGTTAGCCGCCAAGTTTGCGGTTCCGGTCACTCTGAACATGGCCTACCCCGTCTACGGGGTTCAGTTACTTCTCAAACCATTGTTGTTTGTGATGGTGCCGTTAATCCACAAACTGACCGGCGGGAAAGGTCTGACGCTTCCCCTCGTGACCGAGGAAGAGCTGAAGATCATGCTGGATGAGGGGGGAAAGACCGGGACCATTGAGGTCGAGAAGGTGAAGATGATCAAAAACGTCTTCCAGCTCAAAGGCATCACGGCTGAAGACGCAATGACTCCTCGACTCTATGTCTTTTCATTGGATGGTAACCTGCGCCTGAAAGAGGCTCAGGAACTCCTCTATAACTCGAAATACTCGCGGATCCCCGTGTATGACGGGACGCTCGATAACATCACGGGCATTCTCTACAAGACGAGGGCATTGACCGAACTCGCCAAGGGGCAGAATGAGGCGAAACTCAGGGACATTGCCTATCCCCCGCTGTTCGTTCCCTCAGGCAAGACGGCGGACGACCTCATGAAGCAGTTTCAGCAGGAGAAACGGCATATGGCCGTCGTGGTCAACGAGTTTGGTGGCGTGATGGGGATTGTCACGCTTGAAGATCTTCTCGAAGAAGTGGTCGGGGAGATCATGGACGAAACCGACATCACGGAAGAACTGATCAAACGGTTAGGGAAGAACCATATCCTTGTTCACAGTAGAACCGAAGTCCGCAAGGTCAACGATTTCCTGAAAGTCGACCTCGGCGATGAAGCCGTGACGATCGGCGGCCTCATTCAACAGGAGCTTGGCAGAATTCCTAAGGTGGGAGAAGAATTGCGGATCGCCAATTGCCGGATCCTCATCCATGAAGCCGAGCCTCGATCCATCCGCAGTGTCCAAATCTTTCGTGAAGAGAAATCACCGGCTCACGTCGAAGATCCGAACCTCAACCTCGTCGGCTAAGCCCTTTCTCGTCCTCCCCGATCAGGGAGGCAAACTCCTGTTCCGTCAAAATCGTCACCCCCAGGGTGCGGGCTTGGTCCAGCTTGGAGCCCGGGTCCCGTCCCACCACCACATAGGATGTCTTTTTACTCACGCTTGACGCCACGCCCGCTCCTGCGGCTTCGACAGCTTGCTGCGCCTCATCTCGCGTGAAGTGATCCAGCCCACCGGTAAACACGAACGTTTTCCCAGCGAGCGGGGAATTCCTCCGGTCGCCCGTTGCCATGCCCGGTGCAACCTGTACGCCGGATTCCTGGAGCTGTGCGATGACCTCCCGGTTGCGCGGCTCAGACCAATAGACCACCAGGCTCTCGGAAATTTCAGGACCAATCTCACGAATCTGTTGAAACCGTTCCCGATCCGCCGACATGATCTCTTCGAGGGACCCAAAATCACGGGCCAGGACTTTGGCGATATGTTGTCCGACTTGCCGGATCCCGAGTCCCATCAGAAAACGATCCAGGGAGACGGTTTTACTGCCTGCAATCGATTCCAAGAGGAGCGTGGCGGATCGTTCGGCAAATCCTTCAAGTTGGACGAGCTGGGCGTTGGTCAGGCAATAGAGGTCGGCGAGTGATCGTACCAATCCCTCGTCAACCAACTGCGCCACGGTCTTCTTCCCTAAGCCTTCGATGTTGAGTGCATGCTTGGAGGCAAAATGTTCGATGGCCCCCTTCAATTGTGCACCACATACCAATTGACCGGTACAGTAGAAATAGGCGCCTTCGCGACCGACGCTTGATCCACAGACCGGGCAGTGATCCGGCATGCGAAAGGGGGCCTTGCGTTGCTCACCAGGGACCAGGACACGCTCGGCAATCGCGGGAATCACATCGCCGGCCCGTTCTACCTTGACGGTATCGCCGATCCGAATGTCTTTCCGCGCCACTTCATCGGCGTTGTGCAACGTGGCTCGGCTGATGGTGACGCCACCGACCTCCACCGGTTTCAATAATGCGACGGGCGTGAGGGTCCCCGTTCTTCCGACAGAGACGACGATATCCTGCACGATGGTGATTTCCTTGCGCGGCGTAAATTTGTAGGCGATGGCCCAGCGTGGGCTGCGTGACTTCACGCCGAGGCGGCCCTGCCAGTCTCGGCGATTCACCTTCACCACCACGCCATCGATTTCATAGGGCAGCTGATCCCGCATCGATTCCGTTTCGCGATGAAACGCCATCACCTCATCAGCCGAAGCACAGAGCCGCCGAAGCACAGGCGCCGGGAGACCCCACTGAGCCAACGTCTCCAGTTCATCCCAATGTGTTAGGGGGAAGGGCGCGGATACGGCCATGATTTCGTAACAGGTCACGACCAACGGACGGGTCGCGGTAATCGTGGAATCCAGTTGTCGGAGCGAACCAGCGGCCGCATTGCGTGGATTGGCAAACGCGTCGTCGCCCCGTTCCGTCATGCGCCGATTCAAGACTTGGAAATCGTCGAGGCGCATATACACTTCGCCCCGCACGACAAGATGATCAGGGAGGCCGGATTGCGCGTGCAACTGCAGCGGCAGGGAACGAATCGTGCGAAGATTGACGGTCACATCCTCTCCGGTCGTTCCGTCGCCTCTGGTCGCTCCACGGGTAAAGATTCCATGGTCGTACATCAGTTCGACTGATAACCCATCGAATTTTGGTTCTGCGCTGTACTCAACGGACGGGGTTTCCAGTTCGCGTTTCATCCGTTGGTCGAACGCCTGGACCTCGCTCTGATCTACAATTGAGTCCAGGCTGAGCATCGGCTGTTCGTGGGGAACCTTGACCAATTCCTCCAGCGGCGGTGCGCCGACACGTTGCGACGGAGAATCTGGCGTCACCAACTCAGGGTGGGCCTGTTCCAGTTCGACCAGCTCTCGAAAGAGGCGATCGTACTGGGAGTCAGCAATCTCTGGGCGATCCTTGACGTAGTACAGATAGTCGTGGCGCCTGATTTCGTCCCTGAGGGCAATCAGTCTGGCGAGGATGTCGGCGTGGGCCATAGGACTGGATGGTGACGAACAGAGGAAGTGACGGCCTCGACCGTACCATAGGGCTAGGGAGTGGGTCAAACGACGAAGGCGCCATATTCGCTTTGACTTTCGCTGCGATAGACATTATTGTAAGAAATCTAAATGAGTCGATTTTCATTGATCGGCAGCCAGTATCCACTCCTTGCTGTGAGAGGGAAACTCCCTCACGACCGTCAGAGGAGATATCTATGAAAGGGGAAAATTGCGTGAACAAGTTGATGCCAAGATACAGTTATCGAATCGTCACCCTCATCTGTGGAGGGCTGTTGTTGGGCGGATGTGTCATGGCCGAGAAATACGATGCGGAAAAGGCGCGCAGCCTGAATTTCCAACGCCTTCTGGCCCAGGAAGAGAAGCGAACCGGCGAGCTTGATAGTGAAGCGAAGCGGAGCAAAAGGGAATTGATGGAGTATGAAGCCAGGAATCGTGAACTCACGGCGCAGATGCAAGCCGTTCAAGAACAAATGGCCCAGGTGCAGGAAGAAGCCGAGGCCATGAAGGAATCGGCGCTGCTGGAACGCAAAGCCAAAGGCGATATGAAGCGCGCGTCCGCACCGATGCGCAAGGCACCGCCGGTTGAACCGATGCCCGACACCATGGAACCCAGTCCGTCGGCCCTCGGAATCAATCCGGAGGTTCCGGCTGCTCCCGGGCTGACAGAATCGTTGCTGGCAAGATCGTCTTCGGGAAGCAGGCAATTTTCCACCGTTCATGTCGTGAAGCCGGGCGAAACGCTTTATCGGATCAGTCGGCGGTATGGCGTCACGGTCGACAAGGTCAGAAAGTGGAACAAGCTGCCGGACGACATTATCGAGGTAGGACAGAAGCTCATCGTGGGCCAAGAATAATTAGGACGATACTGTGGCGCCGCCACAATACTCACTCAGTCTTGATCAATTTCGGCAATATGCCGGACAGGGCAACCTCGTTCCGCTCTATCGCGAAATTCTCGCGGACTATGAGACACCCGTCTCTGCCTTTGCCAAAATCGATCATGGCCCCTCAGCCTATCTCTTGGAGTCCATTGAGGGTGGTGAGAAATGGGCACGCTATTCCTTTCTCGGCAGTGGTTCCCCCGTTGTCGTTTACGAAGATGGTGGCGACCTTCTTGTCGTGCAAGGCACACGCAAGAAGCGCATTCCCAGCCGTGGGAACCCCCTCGAACGTCTGCGTGAGATGATGGACGGCTTTCGCCCGGTGACCGTGCCGAACCTTCCCCCGTTCGTCGGCGGTGCCGTCGGATATCTGAGCTATGACATGGTGCGCACGTTCGAGGACTTGGCTGCCCGGCAGAAGGACTCACTCAATCTGCCGGACTTTGCCTTCCTGCTCACCGATACGATGCTGATCTTCGACAATGTCGCTCAGAAAATCAAAGTCGTGGCCACCGCCCATGTCACGGCAAAGGGGGAGCGTGGCATCAAGGGCGCCTACCGATCGGCAACGGAACGGATCGAACGCACGATCACAAGACTCAAACGTCCGCTCCGCCGAACGCGTCCGCATCGCCGACGCAGGCCTGTGACCTTTACGTCGAACATGAGCAAGGCGGATTTTGAGAAGATGGTTGTGCGGACGAAGGAGTACATTCGGGCCGGCGATATCGTGCAAACGGTGTTGTCTCAGCGATGGGAGACCAACGTACAGGCGCCGACTTTACAGCTCTATCGCGCCTTGCGCGTGGTGAATCCCTCTCCCTATATGTATTACCTGCGCATCGCGGGGGTCGAACTGGTCGGCTCCTCTCCCGAGACGCTCGTTCGCTGTGAAAACGGTGTCATTTCTGTCCGTCCCATTGCGGGCACGCGCCGCCGCGGCGTCAATCCTGACGAGGATCAACAGATGGAACGGCGGCTATTGGCGGATGAAAAGGAACGGGCCGAGCATGTGATGCTCGTCGATCTTGGGCGGAATGATGTCGGCCGCGTGGCGAAACCAGGCTCGGTGACTGTGGATTCGCTCATGCACGTCGAGCGCTATTCGCATGTGATGCACATTGTGTCAAATGTGACAGGACAACTGGATGCGTCGAAGACCTCGTACGACGTGTTGCGAGCCTGCTTCCCTGCCGGCACGGTCTCCGGTGCGCCGAAGATTCGAGCGATGCAGATCATCGACGAACTCGAGCCCACGAGGCGAGGTCCCTATGCCGGCGCGGTAGGCTACTTTAGTTTCTCCGGCAACATGGACATGTGCATTAATATCCGCACGATCGTGGTGAAAAAGCACCAGGCCTTCATTCAAGCCGGGGCCGGCATCGTCGCGGATTCGAATCCGGAACACGAATATGAAGAGACCTGCAATAAGGCGCAGGCCATGATGAAGGCGATTGAACTGGCGGAGCAGGGACTGGAATGAGGGAGCTAATAGCCGATGGCGTATAGCGTATGGCAAGAAGAGACGGAAACGAGATCGATCCTCGGCGATCTTGACCATCAGCCATCAGCCATACGCCATACGCTCTTTTGATCATGTTACTGATGATCGACAACTATGATTCCTTCACCTATAACCTCGTGCAATACTTCGGGGAACTGGGTGAAGACATTCGGGTATTCCGCAACAATAAAATTACGATCGACCAGATCGAATCGCTGCAACCCAGCCGCATCGTCATTTCTCCTGGACCCTGCACACCGATGGAAGCGGGCGTATCGGTCGAGACCATCCGGCATTTTGGCGGGCGTCTCCCGCTCTTGGGCGTCTGCCTCGGCCATCAATCTCTGGCGGTGGCGTTTGGCGGCGAAGTCGTTCGAGCCGAACGGTTGATGCATGGCAAAACCTCGAAGATCCGGCATGACGGGAAAACGATCTTCCATCAGCTGCCCAATCCCTTTGACGCCACCCGCTACCATTCTCTGATCGTGAAGCGAGAGACGCTGCCTTCCTGTTTTGAGATCTCCGCCGAAACAGCCGAGGGGGAAATCATGGGATTGCGCCATCGGTCGTTGGGCATCGAAGGGGTGCAGTTTCATCCGGAATCGATCCTCACCACGGCAGGGAAGGACCTGCTTCGGAACTTCCTTAAACTGTAGCCTGACATGGCTGGTCTCCCATCCATGATCAAAGACGCGATTGCCAAACTCTCCGACCGCTCCTCCCTCACCGAACAAGAAGCCGAATCGGTGATGCTGGAGATCATGGACGGAGCAGCGACTCCGGCACAAATTGCAGCCTACTTGATGGGGCTCCGTCTCAAGGGAGAAACCGTCGAGGAAATCGCCGGCTCTGTGCGAGCGATGCGAGCCAAAGCCGTCCGCATCGCAATCGGAGACCCCCTAGTCGTGGATACCTGTGGCACGGGCGGGGACGGGGCCCACACGTTCAATATATCCACCACGGCGGCATTCGTCGTCGCAGGCGCAGGTTTGACCGTGGCGAAGCACGGCAACCGTTCTGTGTCATCCAAATCAGGGAGTGCAGACGTCCTCTCGGCACTCGGCGTCAAGATCGATGTGTCGACCGAACGTGTGGCCGATTGTATCAATGAGGTCGGGATCGGCTTTCTCTTCGCCCCGCTCTATCATGGAGCGATGAAGTATTGTGCGGGCCCAAGACAGGAGATGGGTATCCGGACGATGCTGAATCTCTTGGGACCGCTGACCAATCCGGCAGGAGCTACAATTCAGGTGCTGGGTGTCTACGAAAGTCGATTAACCTCCCTGCTGGGGAATGTGCTCATGCATCTGGGATCGCAACATTGCTTTGTCGTACATGGGATGGACGGACTCGATGAGATCACCCTTACCGCAAAAACGCAGATTTCAGAAGCCAAAGGGGGCATTCTTTCGAACTATCTCCTGGACCCGGCGGAGTTCGGACTGGCGCTGGTCCCAGCCAAACAGCTAGCCGGAGGGACGCCGCAAGAGAATGCCGCGATCACTCGTGACATTCTCCAAGGGCGGAAAGGACCGAAACGGGACATCGTCTGTTTGAATGCCGCTCCGGCCCTTGTCGCAGGGCGCAAGGCGGCAAGCCTTCAAGATGGATTCCTCTTGGCAGGCCAGGCCATCGATTCCGGCGCCGCGGCCGATAAACTGGCTCGCCTCATCGCATTTACTAAAAAGGGCTGACACCATCGTGATTCTCTCTCGCATCCTGGAGCATAAGAAAGCTGAACTCCGGCACAAACAAAGCCGGGGCTACCTCTCCGAGCTGAAGGCGAAGATTCAGGACGCGCCGGGCCCACTCGGCTTTGCCGTGACCCTCGAAGCCACGAGAACGGGCGGCAGTCCTTCGCTGATCGCCGAAATCAAAAAGGCCTCACCCAGTCTTGGCCTCCTCCGTCCCGAGTTCTCCGATCGGTTTGATTACCTCGAGATTGCCAAGACCTATCATGCCCATGGCGCCTCGGCTCTGTCAGTCTTAACCGACAAGGATTTCTTCCAGGGGAGCCTCGATTACCTCCGTGAGATCAAACAATCGGTGCCCCTGCCGGTCTTGAACAAAGAGTTCATGGTCGACGAGATCCAGTTTTACGAAGCGCGCGCCTACGGGGCCGATGCGGTCCTCTTGATCGTCGCGGCGCTCGAACGACAGCAATTGATCGATTTCTATGCCCACGCCCGTGGGTTAGGGTTGGATGTGCTCATCGAAGCCCATCACGAGCGGGAACTCGATACGGTATTGGAACGACTCCCGGAGGCGCGGCTGATTGGCATCAACAACCGAGATCTCAAGACCTTCACGACCGATCTGGCCGTCACGCTACGTTTGGCGAAACGGATTCCGGCCGACAAGCTGATCGTCAGCGAAAGCGGCATCCACCAGCGCGCAGATGTGGTGCGGTTGATCGAAGCCGGCATCCATGCCATGTTAATCGGAGAAGCACTCATTCGGGCCGATGACATCGGGGAGAAGATCCGTGAGTTGAGAGGAGTGCCGGCTCCATCACACGCTTAGCAGGATGCTGAAAAAGTCCGCCAGCGTCGTTCTCGCATCGCTCAGAGGCTCAACGTTGAAGAGAACTTTTCGGAGGCCGGAAACACTGGCGGGGCTTATCCGTTCACCAAGATCCATTCTAAAGGTGAACGGCCACACGAAGTGCGGTGCGTACCTCCTCGCCTCTTCGCTCGCTGCGGCCTTGCCGGACGAACTTTTTGAGCATCCTGCGTGGTGCTTTCCTGTTATCCATGAGGTACGGACCCGTTAAGATGACCTATATACCTAAAGTAAAAATTTGTGGCATCACCAACGCCGAGGACGCCGCCGCGGCAGTCGAGGCGGGGGCCGATGCCTTAGGATTCGTGCTCTATCGGAAAAGCCCCCGGTATATCGAGCCCACGGTGGCCCGGCAGATCATCATGAGCCTGCCTCCCTTAGTGACGCCGGTGGGTGTGTTCGTCGACGAAGACCAACAAGTGGTCCGGAATCTGATGGACGACTGTGGTCTCGCGCTCGCACAGTTGCACGGAAACGAATCGGCGACCTATTGCCAAGAGTTAGGCCGTCCGGTCCTCAAAGCGCTTCGCGTGAAAGATCAGAGCACGTTTCTCGCCTTGGCAGAGTTTCGCGGGCGGGCCGGCGTTCGAGGGTTCGTACTGGACGCCTTTTCCGAACAGGCCTACGGAGGCACCGGACAGGTGATTGATTGGCAACTCGCCGCAGAAGCAGCCAAGGCTGCGAGCATTCTCCTGGCCGGGGGGCTTACCCCGGACAATGTCGGGAAGGCCATCCAGGCGGTACTACCGTACGGCGTCGATGTGAGCAGTGGCGTCGAGCGGGCACCGGGCAAGAAGGATCACGCGAAGGTGCATGCATTTATTCGAGCCGTCAAGGTTGTCTCCCTGACATGAGCTCGTTTATACTGCGGCACTCGGCAGGATGCTGATAACTCTGTAGGCACGCCAGAACTTTACTGGGCCGCACGTCTGGGACAAGCGGAAGATACCACGCAGGATGCTCAAAAAGGCCGTCCAGCAAGGCCGCAGCGAGCGAAGAGGCGAGGCGTACGCTTCGGTACGTTGAGCCTCTGAGCGATGCGAGAACGACGCTGGCGGACTTTTTCAGCATCCTGCTCACGAACATGAGGATGGTGATGAGTTCTGTTCCCACTAAACACGGTCGCTTCGGTGCGTATGGCGGACGCTATGTCCCTGAAACACTCATGCCTGCTCTGCTTGAATTGGAGCATGAATATGCCCGTGTAAAAAAAGACCGGCGCTTCCAGTCCGAACTTGCCTATTATTTGAAACACTACGTCGGCCGGCCCACCTCGCTCTACTTTGCACAACGACTCACGAAGCGGTTGGGTGGAGCGAAGATCTATTTGAAGCGCGAAGACCTCTGTCATACCGGGGCCCATAAAATCAATAACGCGATCGGGCAGGGGCTTCTGGCCCAGCGGATGAAGAAGCCGCGCATCATCGCTGAAACCGGGGCCGGACAACATGGGGTGGCAACGGCGACTGTCGCGGCGCTGTTCGGGCTTCAATGTGAAATTTATATGGGGACCGAAGACATGCAGCGCCAGGCGCTGAACGTCTTCCGGATGAGATTGCTCGGCTCGACCGTCACGGGCGTCGACGCTGGAAGCCGCACGCTCAAGGATGCCATCAGCGAAGCCATGCGGGATTGGACGACGAATATCCGCACGACCCACTACATTCTCGGTTCCGTTCTCGGGGCCCATCCCTATCCGATGATGATCCGTGACTTCCAATCCATCATCGGACGTGAAGCTCGGCGACAGATCCTGGCGGCAGAAGGCCGGTTGCCTGATTGCCTCATTGCCTGCGTCGGCGGTGGCAGCAATGCCATGGGACTCTTCTATGCGTTCATCCGGGACAAGAAGGTGAAGATGGTCGGCGTCGAAGCCGGCGGCCTGGGGGTCGCGAGCGGAAAGCACGCCGCGCGGTTTGCCGGAGGAAAGCCAGGCGTCTTGCAAGGCACCATGACCTATCTGCTCCAGGATGACGACGGACAAATTAATCTGACGCATTCGGTTTCAGCCGGCTTGGATTACGCCGCGGTCGGTCCCGAGCACAGTTATTTGCGGGATCAGGGCCGCGCTGAATACACTTCGGTTACCGATGACGAAGCCATGGCCGCGTTCGATCTGCTGACCAGAGAAGAAGGGATCATGCCGGCCCTGGAAAGCGCCCATGCCATTGCCCACACTGTGAAGGTGGCACCCACGATGAAAAAGAACCAGATTCTAGTTGTGAATCTATCCGGTCGTGGAGATAAGGATGTTCAACTGGTAGCCAAGATGCGAGGGATCGCGCTGTGACATCGAGGCTGGACCGTACCTTTGCTCGGCTTCGACAGGGAGGTGAGAAGGTCCTCATTGCCTATGTGATGGCAGGCGACCCCTCACTGCAAGAGACCGAACATCTTGTCGTGGAGTTGGAACGGGCAGGGGCCGATATCATTGAACTGGGTGTCCCGTTTTCCGATCCCATCGCAGATGGTCCCGTGATCCAACAGGCGGCAGAACGAGCCTTGCGCAATGGGACATCGCTGCGAACGATCCTTCCCATGATCACACGCCTCAGGGCCAAGACCCAGATTCCACTGGTCTTGATGGCCTACTACAATAATATCCATGCGTTCGGTCTTGAACGGTTCTGCCATGAGGCGGTCCAGGCCGGTGTTGACGGGCTGATCGTGCCTGACATGCCGGCGGATGAAGCAGGCCCGCTCAAAGGGCCGGCCGCGGCGGCTGGGCTTCAACTGATTTTCCTTCTCGCCCCCACGAGTACGGTGGAACGACGGACATTTGTCGCACGCCAGTCAGAAGGCTTTGTCTATTACGTTTCGTTGACCGGGATCACCGGCGCGAAACTGCTCAACGTGGCCGATGTGGGTAAGAGCGTCGAGAAGATCAGAAAAGTCACCCACGCTCCGGTGGCGGTCGGCTTCGGGATTGCGACACCGGAGGATGCTGCCAACGTCGCGGCGATTGCCGATGGGGTGATCGTCGGCAGCGCCATCGTCAAGCAGATTGCCGCACACCAGCAGAAACCCGCGATGGTGAAGCACGTGGCCGAATTTGTCCGCTCATTGAAAAATGCCATGAGAGCGGCTCAGCCAAAAACCCGCTAGCAGGATGCTGAAAAAGCCTGCCAGCGGCGTTCTCGCATCGCTCAGAAGCTCAACGTTGAAGAGAACTTTTCGGAAGCCGGAAACACTGGCGGGGCTTATCCGTTCACCAAGATCCATTCTAAAGGTGAACGGCCACACGAAGTGCGGTGCGTACCTCCTCGCCTCTTCGCTCGCTGCGGCCTTGCTGGACAGCCTTTTTGAGCATCCTGCGGGAAGAAAAAGGTGTCAGTCTAATTAGTTTCGTCCAACCAAATAGACCAAATGAACAAGAGACGGGGCGGGGACTATGGTTTGGCTTGGGGAGGCATGGCCTTAATCATCTCAGCTGCCAGCTCTTTCGCGATATCCTTTAAATTCGGCCGGTAGAACATATAGCTGCTCGAACGTTCATGTCGCGCCTTCCACACAGTGGTGCCGGTTGTGGCATCGACCAGACGGAGGCTCAGGCCCACACGACCGACATTATCGCCTTCCTTGCGCATGTACTCCCAGGAGTTCACCCGTACCACTAAGAACGAGTCCACGTTCAGCGCCTTGCCCAACTTCACAGCTGAGTCCTTGTCGGACTGACCCGTCATTTCCAGACGTGAGAAGTAGAACACCAACGCATCGAACGCTTCTTTCGAACTCTGGAAGATATCCGTCACATTTTCAGGAGACACCACACGCTCGATACTGGCGGTCTTGTTCACGGCATCGGACAAGACCTGTTGAATATCCTCGCGCGCGCTGTCGTATTGGCTCGCCATGGGAGGAAGCACCGCAATGGCTTGAGGCCGGAATATTTTCGCCCCTGGGCCTTCCCACACTTCCTGTAAACCGCCACAGCCGGCGACTAGGAGCGGAAGCAGGAAGAGGAAGATGGCAGGTCGTAGGTGATGAAGCAGAAACATGGGTTCAGTATAACATCTAAAATGTCCAAGCAAGCGCGCCAGAAGCAAGCGCGCCACCTTCATTAAAGTCGTAACCGCCGGCCAGATCCAAACGGAAGGAATATATTCGGAGCCCGATTCCGGCCGTCGGCGTAAAGATCGATCCCGCATCCTGCACATTCTTGTATGTCCCAACCCGGAGGGAGAGAAACTCTGACAGAATCGTCTGTTCCATACCGAGGCTCAAGACCTGACTCTTGAGGCCGGGAACGAGCGTCTGATTAGACGTAATATCCATGTCCGCGGTAATGGTCATGGTCGACCAGGGATTCAGCGCCATTCCACCGCGCACTTGCGGTGTCAGCTTGAATTCGCTCCCGTCCGGAGCGTCGAACGTCGGTTGATTGATGTCTTTTGCCACCACGCCGAACCGCAACCATGAGGAGGGGCGATACATGGCGCCGACATCGATGCCGTATGACGTAGAGATCCTCGCTTTCCCAAGATTGTCGAGAAGATTGGGATCCTGACCTCCTTGGAGATTTGTCGTATTGGTATAGGCAGCTCCTTGAATAATTTTGCCGGTGACGCCGATGGCAAACGTCTTATCTGCGAACGCATAGGCATAGGAGAAGGCCGCCTGCCTGGCCTCCAGCGCTCGTAACGCCATCTGACCGGTAATATTGATCTGCCCGGCTGAGGAGACCTGCAACGGTGAACTGACAAATCCTCCCGACGTGGCGACATCCGACACGTTGAACCCGAATGCATGTTCCCCGAAGTGTCCTTTGAAGTAGAGACCGGCGGCACCAACCCCGGAGACCGTTGCACCGGCCCGGTTGATTTGATCGGCAATGCCCTGGGCCTTAGCTACGTTAGCGGGTGACGTATCATTCGGGTTGAAGTCCTGGAGATCGTTCAGTGCACTGCCGATCCCCAATCGATCCGTCACCTGAGCGGTCCCTTGTATCCGAATGTCCATGGATTTGACCATGGCCAGCCCGGCGGGGTTCCAATAGGTGGCGTATGCGTCGGTGGTCACGGCCACTCCGGCGCCACCCATCCCGGCCGCACGGGGGCCGACGATAGCAAATTCCACGGCCACTGCCGGCGTCGCCACCAGAGACAGAAGGACACATATAAGGATCAGAATCGATGCACGTGTTTGCATCATGACGTCATCCGCATGAACGCGCGTGGGCCCTTCCGAGTGTATTGAGCCAACGAGTGCGCGTCAAGGGTTAGACGATCTGACCATCCTGCATATACACGATCCGGTCGGCTTGGGCCGACAGCTTATCGTTATGGGTGACGATCACGAAGGTCGTTCCGCGGGCTTTGTTCAGTTCACGCATCATGGCAAAGAGCGCGTCGCCCGTATGCGTGTCCAGATTTCCAGTCGGTTCATCAGCCAGCACGAGATCAGGCTTCTGCAAGAGGGCCCGCGCGACAGCCACGCGCTGCTGTTCACCGCCGGACAACTCACCAGGCTTGTGATGCAAGCGACCTCCCAGCCCGACCTCCTGCAATAACGCAATGGCTTCAGGTTCAATATCTACTTGTTGCCGTCGCTGGATCAGGGCCGGCATACAGACATTCTCGAGTGCGGTGAACTCCGGCAGGAGGTGATGAAATTGGAAGACAAACCCGACACGCCGATTTCGAAACTCCGCCTGTTCACCCTCCGACATCTGAAACAGATCCTGGCCGTCGAAGTGGGCCGTCCCTTTCGTGGGACGATCGAGCGTCCCGATAATATGGAGCAGCGTGCTTTTCCCGGCTCCCGATGCCCCGACAATGGCAATCAACTCGCCCCGCTGAATCTGCAGATTGACGCCCTTCAGCACCGTGAGGGTCTGCCCGCCCATCGGGAACGATTTATACAGATCGGTGACTGTGATCATGCCAGAGTTCCAGTATGAAAGAAAAATGATGGAGGGGCCTGCATGATCATTCGTAGCGTAGCGCGGCCACCGGTTCGAGCTTGGCTGCCTGGAGCGATGGGTAGACCGTGGCGGCAAAGCTAATCACAATTGCGGAACCCGCCACGAGGAGGACATCCAGCGCTTGTACGTGGACGGGGATACGCGAGATGTAATAGACCGTGGGATCGAAGGTCCAAAATGTCTGGATCAGCCAGAGAAACGCGTAGCCGAGCGGAATGCCGATGGCTGTCCCGGACAGGCCGATGATCAATCCGTTCAGCATGAAAATGCGCCGAATGCTTTTGCGCGTCGCGCCCATGGCCTTGAGGATCGCAATTTCCTTTTGTTTCTCCGTGACGATCATGGTGAGAGTGCTCACGATGTTGAAGGACGCCACGATTGTGATCAGCACCAACAATAGAAACATCATCGTCTTTTCGAGCTTGAGCGCCGAGAATAGATTACGATTCATCTGCATCCAGTCACGCGCCCCATAGGCGAAGCCGAGCGACTGCTCCACGGAGCGAGCCGTCTCGGCCGCGCGAAAGACGTCAGTGACTTTGATTTCGATCCCTGTCACCGTCTGCCCCATGTTGAAGAACTTTTGCGCTTCCGCCAGATCGATGTAGGCCAAGGACGAATCGTACTCATACATGCCGGATTGAAACAGAGCGATCAGCGCGAAGGTCCTGATCTTCGGCACCATGCCGATCGCACTGATGGGACCGACAGGGGACACCACATTGACTGTGTCGCCGACAAAGACGCCGAGTCGCAGCGCCAATTCCTTACCCAGAATGATGCCGGGTTTTTCTGTCTCGACCGCCGGGCCGGTTGGGTCGTCGATCGGTGATTGCTTCACCTTGACCGGTCGGCTGAGGTCGGCTAACTGTCCAGTCGAGAGATTCTTGGCCAGTTCGGTCACCGTGCCCTCGCGTTGCGGATCGATGCCGCGAATCACGATGCCTTGCACACCGGTTTGGGTCGTGAGCAAGACCTGCTTGAGTACGAACGGGGTTGCCGCCACGACACCCGGCACGGTTGCGACTTGCTTGGTGACGGGATCGTAATCGCTCATGCCATCCTTCATTCGATCCTGTACGATGATATGGGCCGTCGTCCCCAAAATCTTGGCCTGAATGTCCTCTTTAAAACCGGTCATGATGCCGACTGTCCCAATCAGAGCGGCCACACCGAGTGTGATCCCGGCAATGGAGACCACGGTGTTCAATGAAATCGTCCGATTCCGGCGCTTTGCGCGCAGATACCGCAACCCGACAAAGATTTCGTAGGGGAGGGCCACCGTTATTTCTCGGGCCTCAGTTGGGGGAAGAGGACCACGTCGCGGATTGAAGCCTGGTTGGTAAAGAGCATGATCAACCGGTCGATGCCGATGCCTTCGCCCGCGGTCGGTGGCATGCCGTACTCCAAGGCTCGCAAGAAGTCTTCATCGACCAGATGCGCCTCTTCGTCGCCCGCCGCCCGCTGTGCCGCCTGCCCTTCAAACCGTGCCCGTTGATCCAATGGATCGTTCAACTCTGAAAAGGCGTTCGCGATTTCTCGACCGGCAATGTAGAGCTCGAAGCGATCGGTCAACGCCGGGTTCGAATCTTTGCGCCGGGCGAGCGGAGAAATTTCAATCGGGTAGTCGGTAATGAACGTCGGCTGCTGCAGATTGGGCTCGACCGTTTCCTCGAAGATTTCGTTCACGATATTGAAGAGCGGCCATTTCGGATCGACCGCGATGCCCAGCTTTTTGGCCGCCGCAATCGCTTTGTCCTGATTCTCAAGGACGGAAGGATCGAGGTGATTCACCTCCAGAATTGCCTGATGATAAGACCAGCGGCGCCACGGAGGCGTGAGGGTGATCTCCTTGCCCTGATAGTCGATGACCGTCTTGCCGAGGACCTCCTGCGCCAACGAAGAGACGAGTTCTTCCGTGAGGATGATCAAGTCCTGATAGTCGGCGTAGGCCACGTAGAACTCCAGCATGGTGAATTCCGGGTTGTGAATCGTCGAGATGCCTTCGTTCCGGAAGTTGCGATTGATTTCGAATACGCGAGGAAAGCCACCCACGATCAACCGCTTCAAGTAGAGCTCCGGCGCGATGCGAAGATAGAGATCGACGCCGAGGGCATTATGGTGCGTGACAAAGGGTTTCGCCGCGGCGCCTCCGGGAATCGGATGCATCATCGGCGTTTCGACTTCAAGGAAGTCTCGCTCGATCAAGAAGGCGCGAATTCCGGCGATGATTCTGCTGCGCGCGGCAAAGATGCCATGGACCTCAGGATTGGCGATCAAGTCAACATAGCGCTGCCGATAGCGGGTTTCCACATCCGTCAACCCGTGCCACTTTTCAGGAAGCGGTCTAAGGGCTTTGCTCAAGAAGGTCAGCTGGGTGACCTCGACGGTGAACTCATTTGTCTTTGTGCGAAAGAGGATGCCGGTCACGCCGATCCAATCGCCCAGATCGAGCTGCTCGGCGACCCGATAGGCCTGCTCTGAGAGATGATCTTTCTTGAGATAGATCTGAAGCCGGTCGGATCCGTCTTGCAATACCGCGAAGCCCGCCTTGCCGAATCTCCGCAGGGCGACGATGCGTCCCGCAAAGGTACAGGAGATCTTTTCTTCTTCCAATATCTCTTTGGTTTTCTCGGCATGGAGTTTGATCAGTTGGCCCGCACGATCCTTCACTTCGAATCGCGCGCCGTAGGGTGCCACGCCCGCTTCACGCAGGGAGTCGAGCTTCTTGATGCGCTGCTGCTGCTGTTCGTTCAGTTCGTCCATAAATATGCGCCTGTATCGATCTTCTTTTCCCGGTCAGCTATCAAACTCGTCCGTTCCCGACTGTTGATAGCTGAGAGCGGTCCTCCCAAGCTGCTTCATCTTCAAATAGGCCTCGATGAACCCGTCCAGATCACCGTCCATGACGGCGGCTACCTGGCCCACTTCGTAGCCGGTCCGGTGATCTTTAACCATTTGATAGGGCTGGAACACATACGACCGAATTTGGCTGCCCCAGGCAATATCCTTCTTCTCGCCGACGATCGCATTGAACTCCGCCTCTTTCTTTTTCAGTTCCAGTTCATAGAGGCGAGACTTCAAGACCTTCATCGCACCATTGCGATTCTGGAGCTGTGACCGTTCGTTCTGACATTGCACCACGATCCCGGTCGGCAGGTGCGTAATACGGATGGCCGTCTCGACCTTATTCACATTCTGGCCGCCGGCGCCGCCGGCCCGAAAGGTATCGATCTTGAGCTCTTTGTCTTCGATCACGAGTTCGATATCGTCATCCACCTCGGGATAGACGAACACGGAGGCAAAGGAGGTGTGCCGCCGCTTGTTCGCATCGAAGGGTGAAATGCGCACCAGCCGGTGCACGCCCGCCTCAGCCTTGAGATAGCCATAGGCATAGGCCCCCGTTATTGACAGCGTTACACTCTTCACTCCGGCTTCTTCTCCAGGGAGCAGGTCCAACGTTTCGACCTTGAATTTCTTGCTCTCGGCCCAACGCACGTACATGCGGAGCAGCATCTGCGCCCAGTCCTGCGATTCCGTCCCGCCGGCACCAGGATGGATCGCCACAATCGCATTGTTGGGGTCCAGTTCGCCCGAGAGCAGAAGTTCAAGCCGTAGGGCGG
>Ga0315283_10001293_pt1 | contig 20005 bp, 18 predicted proteins | sample YL17G09_0_MG_FD_204541 | JGI IMG/M metagenome (GOLD analysis project Ga0315283, IMG submission 204541) | Sediment microbial communities from Yellowstone Lake, YNP, Wyoming, USA - YL17G09_0 | ecosystem: Environmental > Aquatic > Freshwater > Lake > Sediment | place: USA: Wyoming | collected... | reverse complement strand
CTCGGGCGCCCAGGTCTGCATCGTCTGCGACCAGTGCGCGAAGGCGTGCCCGGACGACCTCATCTCGCTGGGCGGCCACCGCGAGCCGGGGATGAAGCTGAAGGCGCTCGACTACTTCGACTTCAACCTGTCCCGGTGCAGCTTCTGCGGACTGTGCGCGGAGGTTTGCCCGACCAAGCCGATTAAGGCGCTGATCATGAGCGAGGATTACGAGTTGGGCACCTACAGCCGAGAGGCGCAGATCCTGCGCATCGACGACATGTACGACGGCCTGCCGATTCAGCAATACACCCGCTAGGGGCTAGGGGCTAGCGCCTAAACCCTGGCTCCTAGCGTCGAAATGCGCTATCCTTCCGGTAGGGATTCCCCACACTGCTGTTTCCTGTCCGGAGGTCGCATGACGCTCGGCGCTCGCCCCCGTCTGGCGCTGATCACGGTCTTGGTTGCGCTTGGATTCCTGGTGTCGGTCGACGCCTTTTCGCCGTCCGACACGCCCGACATCCAACTCCAGCTCGGCCAGCTGCTCTTCGCGGAAAGCCGGTACACAGAAGCGCTGACGGCATTCCAGCGCGCGGTGGTGTCCGAGGAGCCGCGCGTGCGCGTGCCGGCGCGCATCGGCATCGTGCAGTCGGCGCTGCGCATCGCCGCCTTCGGCACGGCGCGCGACGAAGGCGTCCGGTTGCGGGACGAGCGCCCCGATGATCCGGCGCTGCTGGCCATCTACGCGGACGCGATGTGGTCGTCCGGCCTGTTCGAAGAGGCGGCGGGCGCCTACGCGCGGGCCATCGCGATCCAGCCGAACGAGGCGCGTGGCCACAACGGCCTGGCGCGCATCCTGTCGGCCCGCGGCCAGTACGAGGAGGCGCTGAGCCACGCGATGACCGCGGTCGGGCTCCAGCCGCGGGAAGGCGACTTCCATCACACGCTCGGGAACGTGAACGAGCGGCTGGGCCGGTTCGAGGAGGCCGCGTCGGCCCTCGGCAGCTTCATCAACCTGCTGCCGAAAGGCTACGCCGACAACCGCGCTGTGTGGGCGGGGGCAGAATTGAAGTTCCTGACCTCGTTCGGCAAGCGGAAGCCGTACGACATCACGAGCAACCCGGACGCGGTCTACACGGTGCCGTTCCGTATCGAGAACGAGAAGATCATCGTGTCCGGGCGGGTGAACGGCAGTTCGCCGCTCGACTTCATCGTCGATACCGGTGCCGAGTTGACGACGGTTTCCGGCGCGACGAGCCGTCGGCAGGCCGTGGACCCGATCACCTATACCGTCAGCGCGGGCGTCGGGGAGGTCGGGCTCCGGGGACTGCAACTCGGGCGGATCGACAAGCTGCAAGTCGGCGACCTGAAGATCAGGCACGTGCCGTGCATCATTAAGAGCCCGGCGTTGCGTGACCTGCCGACGGTGGAAGGCGACAGCCTCTCGCCGCTCGCGCTGGGCATGTCGGTGTCGATCGACTACGGCAGGCGCGTGCTGACGCTGGCGCGGCGGCTGCCCGACGAGGGCCCGGCCGATCAGACCATGGCGCTCTGGATGCACCGCCTGGCGACGGTGCGCGGGATGGTGGGGACCTCGCCCCGCAGTTTCGTCGTCGATACCGGCGGCCAGGTCATCTCGATCAGCACGGACACGGCGCAGGGGCTGCCGCCGCGTGGCGACGGACGGAAGATCGCGCTGCGGGTGTACGGGGCGTCCGGGTGGGACCGTGATGCGTATCTGCTGCCCGGCGTCGATCTGGCCTTCCAGGGGATCCGGTACGACAAGCTCTCGGTGGTCGTGCTCAATCTGCGCGCCCCCAGCGTGCTGCTCGGCTACGAGCTGGGCGGCATCGTCGGCCACCAGTTCCTGAGCCGCTACAAGGTGTCGATCGATCTCAGCCGCGCCGAGCTCCGCCTCAAGAAGGCGTCCTGAAACGACGCATGGGGTCAGAGCCGATTGCCCGCGAACCCGGCACTCGGCTCTGACCCCATGTGCGATCCAGGCCGTCAGCCTACCAGTTGTAGCCGATCCAGAACTGGAACCTGGGCTTGCGCCACTCCTCGGCAGCAACCGTGGACCCGAAGACCGCGTTTTCCCAGTTCTTGTTGAACAGCGTGCGCCACGCCCAGTCGAAGTGGACCGGGAAGCCAAGGGCGGACGTCTCGAAGCCGAGTCCGTAGGACGCGCGACCGTCCACGAGCCGGAATCCGGTGATGCCCACCGGGTCGCCGTAGACCGGGATCCCCAGCCCGGTGCCCGGATCGATGTCGATGCCGATCTGGGGCGTGTAGGTCTGCGACGCGTTCGTCCAGAACTTGTAGCCGCTGTTATCCCACCAGGCGCCGCCGACGTCGAAGAAGAACATGCCGCGCACGCCCCCGAGCACGCCGATCGGCGTCGCCATCGCCTCGATGAGCGGGAAGCGCAGCTGGACGTTGCCGTAGACGGCATTCTGCCCCGTGAACTGCAGGTACTCGTAGCCGTGCAGGTCGGCGTTGCCGCCAAAGTAGGTGAACCCCGACTGCTTGCCCCAACTGCGGAACATGCGGCCGCGCATGGCGAGCAGGCCGGACGATCCCATCTTCAAGTACTTGCGGGCCTCCACGTCGACGGTCTGCCACTGCAGCATGTTGCCGCCGAAGGCGGGCGCGATCTCGTAGCTGGCGCGCATCGTCGAGCCGGAGAGCGGGCCGAACTCCCTGAAGATCGTCGTCTCCGAGATGAACGACACGTTCAGCGGCACGTACCAGCCGTTACGGTAGAAGCTGTTGCCGTACACCGCCTGCTGGTACTCGTTGGCCAGCTGCTCGAGGGCCGGATCGTTGTACTGCTCCCGCATGAACCCGAAGCCCGCAGACACTTCGACTCTGCGGTAGCGGTCCAGCGGGTAGATGCCGTACGCGGTGGCCCCACGGTTGGTGCGAGTCGACGTGGCCGTATCCTTGTCGATGTACGGGCTGTACGCCGCGTCGTAGAATTGGGTGCCGTAGCCGTAGAAGAACTCGTCCTGCCAGTACGCCTGCAGGGCATAATTGAAGCGCTTCTCGAGGTTGATCATCGAGAAGCCGAACGACCGGTACTGGGACATCGACGCGGCGTAGATGTCGATGCGCCGGTCGCCGAGCACGTCGGCGAAGGACACCTGCGTGCCGCCGAAGAAATTCCCGCCGCTGGTCACGCCGACGTTGACCGGCGGCCGGCCTTCGAGGAACAACGAGTCCCACGAGCCCTTCTTGACGCGGTTCTCGCCGATGAGCGTGTGGCTGAGCGGCGCCTGGAAGTCGATGATCGGGCCAGGGGCGCCGAAGTCGCTCGTGTTGGCGGTAACCACCGCCTCCTTCCGATCGAGCGTGTGCAGCTCGTACTCGCCTTTGTAGTAGGTGACGAACGCGACCCTCGTCGCCTGGCCGTCCTTGAGCACGACGGGCGAGAAGTTGCCGCCCAGCGCGTCGGTCCACTGCTTGAGCTCCCCGGACTTCAGGTTGAGCGTCCACAGGTTGAAGACGTTGGCGTTGCGCGCGATCTCCGGATCGATCGCCTTGTTCGGGTCCATCGCCGTCGACGGGAAGATCACCGTATCGGCGTCGAAGAACTTCGCGGCCGCCTCGTCGTGCGTCCCGAAGGTCAACTGGGTCTTCTTCATCGTGGAGAGATCCAGCTTGAAGAGTTTCTCGTTCCCGCTGATCCGCGCGAGGTAGACGATGAATTTGCCGTCGGGCGAGTACGTCGGCCCGTAGTTCGCGACATCGTCATTGGTCAGATTGGTGACCGCCCCCGAGTCGATGTTCACCGTAAAGATGTCGGCGGAGGCGCCCTGCATCGCGGAGAAAGCGAGGGACCGGCCGTCGGGCGAGAAGCTCGGCGACTCGGGCTCGTCCACGGTCTTCAGGTCGATCCGCTTCTCGACTTTCCGGCTCACCGCGTTCTGGATGACGATGGCCTTGCCCTTCTCCTTCCGCACGACGTAGGCGATCCGATCGCCGCTGGGCGACCAGCTGATCCACGGGACCGAGATCCACCGCTCACCGGGGGTGACGATGTAGTCGAAGCCCATGTTCTGATCGAAGCCGGCCGTCAGGTTGCGGATGACCTTGCCGTCCTTCGACGAGACCAGCACGATGTCGACTTCACGATCCTTGCGATTGAGCGTGGCCGCGGCGAGCAGGTCGCCGGAGGGCGACGGCTCGGCGGTCAGGGCGCCGATGAACGACGACCGCTCGGGCCTGGGCGCGAGGTTGCGCCCGTAGTCCGCCGGGGTCTCCTTGTCGCGGAACGGCTTGAAGCGCGCCTTGAGGTACCGATCGAACTGCTGATCGAACTCCTCGGCCGAGAGTTGGAACGCTTCCTGGTAGGCGCCTTCGCCGCCGCCCACGATGCTCTTGCGCATCGAGAACAGGAACTGGCGCAGGCCTTCCTTGCCCCACCTGGACTCGATGAACTCGAAGGTCGCATGCCCCAGGTTGTAGACGAGCCTGGGGTTGCTCGTATTACCGTACCCCTGGAGCTCGCTCATTTTCGGGATGATGTCGGCAATGGCCGCGTCCCGGACGGTCATCAGATCGATCGGCCGCCAGATCCCGGTCATGTAGTCCGACAGCCCTTCCGCCACCCAGAGCGGCGTCGTGTCGCGGACCAGCGACTGCGGGATGATGTCGAACTCGAAGATGTGCGTCAGTTCGTGCACGATGAGCCGGTAGAGCAGGTCCGGCGGCGAATCCATCGGCAGCAGCATCCGGTCGCGGTAGGGCTCGGCGAAGGCGCCGACGCCCTCCTGGGCCGCGCCGGGGATGACGTTCTGCTGTTCGAACTCGCTGTGCGTCTTGAAGATGATGAGCGGGACCTTGAACGCCAGGTCGTGCTTCAGATCGGCGCTGATCTGCTGGTACGCGCTCTCGGCGTACCCGGCGATCCGCTCGAGGTGCTTCTCGATTGCCGGGTAGTAGTAGATCTCGAAGTGCTCGGTCTTGTAGATCTGCCAGTCGAACCGGTCGTAGCGCACCAGGTTCTTGCCGTAGTACGGCACGTACGGCGTCTGGGCGGCGGTATCGCCAACGGCCGACACCACGGCCACAGCGACGAGAGCAGCGGTCCAGAGCGCCATGATAAGGCGCCTCGGGCGCTTGCGCATACCATCACCTCGCGGGGCAGGAACAGGGGCGGCTGACATCACTATTCGCATCTTAGCGTCTGTATGACGAGCGCTGCAATGCCGGAGATCCCGGCCGGGCTCCGCCCCCCTCCCGTCGGCCAGTCCGTCGGCGCTGCCTGCGCCGGCGCCGGCCGCGTCCGGCCCCGGGGGGGCGCCATGCGCCCGCCCTGTATACTGTCGGGAATAACCGTACGCGCCAGGGGGTTCCATTCACTGGCGCGGGACACTGGAACGCGTGCTGCGCAACCGATCATCGTCGACCGCCGAGGCCGTTCCGGCTTCGTTCGAACAGGAGGCGCTGGCCTTCCTCAATCGCCTGTACGCGGCGGCCCTGCGGCTGACGCGCCACAGCGCGGATGCGGAAGACCTCGTCCAGGAGACGTATCTGCGCGCGTTCACGTCCGCGCACCAGTATCAGCCGGGCACGAACCTGCGGGGCTGGCTGTTCACGATCCTGCACAACACGCATCTGAACCAGCGCCGGGATCGCGCCCGGGACCCCGTGGAGGCCGACAGCGACGCCGTGGAACTGGCGTCCAACGCCGCCGACGGCCCCGCGTCGCCCGAGGACCAGCTGCTGCGGGCCACGCTGGACGCCGACCTGCGGGACGCGCTGGACCAGCTGCCAGAGGCGTTCCGCGAGGCCGTGTGGCTGCGCGACGTGGAGCAGTTCTCCTACGACGAGATTGCCCGCATCGTGCAGGTGCCGATCGGGACGGTGATGTCGCGGATTTCACGGGGGCGGCGCCAGCTGCACGATCGGCTCGTGAGCCGATCCGAGCGGTTCGCGCGCCGCGCGTCGGCGTCCGGGGACGTTGCGGCGCGGCCGGGCGTCTAACAGACTGAGAGACTGATGGCACGCTGTTCAGACATCGACCCGTTGACCACCGCCTACGTGGACGGCGAAGTGCCGCCGGGGGACCGGCGTCGCCTCGCCGGCCACATCGACGAGTGCCCGTCCTGCCACAGGAACGTGGCCGCCGAAGCTGCGGCCCGCACGGTCGTCCGGGCCCACGCCGAGACGCTGATCGACGCGGCTCCCGCCGACCTGCGCGGCCGGTGCGCCGCCGCGCGCGCCCCGCGGGCCGGCTGGGGGCTGGTCCGGCTCAGCCAGGCGCGCTGGCCGATGGCGCTGGCGGCCACACTCCTGCTGGCCGTGGGCGCCGCTGTCGCCTACGGCACGATTTACCCATCCCGCGCGGCCGCAGCCCAGCTCACCCTCGACCACCTGAAGTGTTTCGCCCTGTTCGGCCAGCCCTCGGCGGTGCAGCCCGCCGACGTCCAGGCCGCCCTGAAGGCGCAACTTGGACTCGACGTGGCGCTGCCGGACGCCGACCACGCCGACGGCCTGACGCTGGTCGGGGGGCGCCGCTGTCTCTACCTCGACGGATCGGTGGCCCACATCCTCTACCGGCGCGGCCCGGTCCCGGTGTCGCTCTTTGTGCTTCCTCCGGGCGCCCGCCTGAGTCACACTGAACGGGACGTGCTCGGCCACACGGCGGTGGCGTTTGCGCGCGGCGGGCGGACCTGGGTGGTCCTCTCTCGCGACGCCCGCGCTGACGTCGAGCGGATGGCGGCCGTGTTCGGCCGCAGCGCGGCGCAGTAAGCTCCCGGGGCGCCAGTCATCTGAAGGGTTCCACGATGGACAAGCGGTGGTTGGTGGCAGCAGGTCTCGCGGTGGCGCTCGCCGCCGTCGTCATCTCGGGCAAGGGCATCTTCTCGACGGCCGGCGAGGCGGCCGGCGCCGGTGCCTGCGACCCGTCGGCGAAGCCCGCGAATCTCAACTTCACCCTGAAGGACGTGAACGGCAGGGACGTCAGCCTGGCGACGTTCAAGGGCAAGGTCATCCTGCTCAATTTCTGGGCGACATGGTGCGGGCCGTGCAAGATCGAGATCCCGTGGTTCATGGAGTTCCAGCAGAAATACAAGGACAAGGGGCTGGTCGTCGTCGGCATCTCCTCGGACGACACGATTGAAAAGCTGAAGCCGTTCGTCGCCCAGCAGCAGTTCAACTACGTCATCCTGCAGGGGCTGGACCGCGATGACGTGCACGACGCGTTCGGGCCGATCTGGGGCCTGCCGACGACGTTCCTGATTAGCCGCGACGGCAAGTTGTGCAAGAAGCACATGGGCCTGGCGCCGAAGGAACAGATCGAGAAGGAGATCCTCGGACTCCTGTAGTATGATCAACAGGTGACGTTGAAGGGCTTCGTGAATGCGCGTCTGGCCTGCGGGTGTGTGCTCAGCTTCCGCGAGGGAGTGGAGGGCAGCCCGGTGACGGTCGTGCTCGACGCGAAGTCGCCCGCGTGCGCGGTCTCGTGGCACGTCGGCGGCCTGCCCCTCTACGACTACCGGGAGGCCATCCGGATGCCCACGCGGTTCCTGCCGCCGCGGGAAGAAGGCTTCGAGGAAGAGAGCTAGCGTCTACCCAGGCGAAGCGCCGGGCCTCAGTCAATCACGCGGGCCGCCGGACTCCCGGCGGCCCGTTTTCGTGTCCGTCCCCTGCTTCACCCGACCGGACTCATGGAGCGCGCGGCGCAGCAGGAACTCGATCTGCGCGTTGACGCTGCGCAGGTCGTCGTTTGCCCAGCGCTGCAGTGCTTCGTGCAGCCGGGGATCGAGACGGAGCAGGAACGGTTTTCGCTCGGCCACCACGCGCCTATTGGTAGATCGAGCCGGTGTTCACGACGGGCTGGGCCGCCCGATCTCCGCACAGCACGACCAGCAGGTTGCTGACCATGGCGGCCTTGCGATCTTCGTCCAGGTGGACGATGTCCTTCTGGTTGAGGCGCTCGAGTGCCATCTCGACCATGCCCACGGCGCCCTCGACGATCTTCGTCCGGGCCGCGACGATGGCCGACGCCTGTTGGCGCTGCAGCATTGCCGCCGCGATCTCCGGCGCGTACGCGAGGTGGCTGATGCGGGCCTCGATCGTCTCCACGCCGGCCTTCGAGAGCCGGTCCTGGATCTCGGTCTTGAGGTGGGCCGCGACTTCCGACGTGTTGCCGCGCAGCGACATCTGGTTCTCGACGTGGGAGTCGTAGGCGTACCTGGTCGACAGGTTGCGCAGCGCCGCCTCGCTTTGTACGTGGACGTAGTTGTTGTAATCGTCGACCTCGAAGCAGGCCTCGGCCGTTTCGACGACCTTCCACACGACGACCGCGGCGATCTCGATCGGGTTGCCCTCGCTGTCGTTCACCTTCAGGCGCGCGGTCTCGAAATTGCGGATGCGCTGCGAGATCCGGCGCTTGCTGTAGAACGGGTTCGCCCAGCGCAGGCCGGGCGTCTTCACCGTGCCGACGTACTTGCCGAAAATCTGCAGCACCTTCGCTTCATTGGGGTTGACGATGAAGAACCCCGCCCACATCAGGAAGTTCACGGCCCAGACCAGCACCCAGACAATGACCATCCAGGGGTCGGCCGGCGGCCGGACCGCGGTCACGAATCCGAAGATGCTGACGGCCAGGACCAGGATCTGGATGATCAACATCAGCCAGCCCTGCATCGGACGACACTCAATTTCGCGGATCATCAACGGGCCTCCTTGTATGCTTTCTAAATGATATCATTGTGAAATCTGTTTGTCAAGGCCCGCCGCTCGAAACGTGGAGCTGCCTCACCATCGAGCTCCTGCCGAAGGCTGCCGCGCCACGCTCGTACACCGGCGCAGCGACGCCCGACCGGGTCAAGAGGTAGAGAAGGCTGACGGGCGGTTCCCGGGACGGAGGGCGGAAGACGCATCGTGGTTCTCAGGCGCGACGCGCCAGCGCTCTCGCGGGCTCCCGAGGTTCAGCGCGGCTTCTGCCAAGGGGTCGAGCCGCCACGCTGGACATGCCTTCGCAGGGCAGCGGCCAGTTCCTTCACCTGTTCCCCGTGCGTCGCCGCCAGGTCCCGCTGCTCGTACGGGTCGTCGTTGAGATTGTAGAGTTCCAGCGCACTGTAGGGGTCGTTCTGCATGAGTTTCCAGCCGTCGCGGATGATGGCTTCGTAGCTCTTGCCGCCGTACGCAGGACCTCCTTCGCGTCGCACGAAGTACAACTCTCTTGACGGCGGCATCGGCTGGCCCCGCAGCGCCGGAACCAGGCTCACCGCATCGAGATCGGCCCGCCGTTCGACGCCCGCCAGCTCGAGGAACGTCGGGAACACATCGAAGATGAGCCCCTGGTCGTCGCAGCGTGAACCCGCGGCGATGCCCGGTGGCCACCGCATCATGAACGGGACGCGCAGCCCTCCGTCGTAATGGCTCTGTTTGCCGCCGCGCCACGGGTCGTTGTTCTGCGCATGCGGCAGCGACCGGCCGTTGTCGGCCGTGAAGACGACGACCGTGTTCCGGTCGAGGCCCAACTCCCGGAGGGCGTCCAACACGCGGCCGATGTTGTCGTCGAGGTGCTCCACGAACGCGACGTTCCGGACCCTCTCCTCGTTCAGGAGCGGCGCGCGCTGCCTGACCCTGGCCAGCCACTCGGCCGGCGGCTCGATCGGAAAATGAGGCGCGTTGTACGCCAGGTAGAGGAGGAACGGCTGATCGGGCTGCCGGGCCCGCTCCCGCAGGTAATCGCCGGCCCAGGCGGTGAACAGCTCGGTGGCATGCCCTGACGGGCTGATCACGTCCGCATTGCGGCGCTTGTAGTTCCGGCCCTGACGCTGATGCGTGAGGTAGCTGTCCCTCATGTCGCCGAGAAACCCGTGGAACAGATCGAACCCGCGTTCGTTGGGGGTGTTCGGCGACTCCAGTCCCAGGTGCCACTTGCCCACGATCGCGGTGTGGTACCCGGCCCGTGTGAGCGCGTCCGCCAGGGTGGGGACCGCCGGATCGAAATAGCCCCACGAGTCTGCCGGGTCGGTGCGGATCACGCCAGGTACCCCGACCCGATCGGGGTAGCGGCCCGTGAGCAATGCCGCGCGCGACGGCGAACACACCGTGGCGTTGGCACGCATCGCGGTGAAGACCATCCCCTCGGCCGCGAGGCAATCGATGTGCGGCGTGCGGACGTCGGACGCACCGTAGGTCGAGACATCGCCGTAGCCGTGGTCGTCGGTGACGATGATCAGGAAGTTCGGCTTCGTGCCAGCCGATGCGAGATCGACGCACACGAGCCACAACAGCGAACCGATTCCGGCGAGGCGTCGCACGGTCCCCCCACTCCAGCAGAACGAGACACGCGCTCCGTATCCTAGCGCGCCTGCGACGCGCTGTCGCGTGGGGCCCGCCCCGGACGCGTTCTGGATGCGCGCCGTCGCGCGCGTCGTCGCATGGGCCGCGCCGGTCGGATACAAGTAGGATCTACCAATGCTGCGTCACCGGCTTCGTCCTGTGGTCGTGCTCGCCGTGCTGACCGCCGTGCTTTCACCCGCGGCGGCAGCGGCCCAGCCGCAGGGTGTCCGTCTCTTCAATGGGAAGGATCTGTCGGGCTGGAGCCACTTCCTCGTCGACCCGACGGTGCCCGCTACCCACGTGTGGAGCGTCCAGGAGGGGGTCCTCGTGTGCACGGGAGAGCCCCTTGGCTACCTGTACACGAACGCCGAGTACACGAGCTTCACGCTGATCGTGGAGTGGCGATGGGCTCCGGGCGCCGCCGCCCGCCTCGGGAAGACGCCCAACAGCGGTGTGCTGATGAGGGTCAACGGGGAGCCGAAGCCGAAGGGCGTTCCCCGGGCGTACGAAGCGCAACTCCAGGCCGGAAACGCGGGCGACCTGTACGGCTTCTGGGGCATGCCGCTCGAGCGCGACGCCCAGCGGCGGCGCGCAGCCACGGGACACGATCTGCTCGGCGACATGGTGGGGTTCCGGAAGACGGATGCCGCAGAGAAGCCGGAAGGCGAGTGGAATACGTACGAGATCACGCTCGACGGCCCCTCACTCGCCGTGCGGGTCAACGGGAAGACGGTCAACGAGGCGAGAGGCGCCACCGTCATGCCCGGGCGCATTGCGCTCCAGTCCGAGGGCGGCGAGATCCACTTCCGGCGGGTCGAAATCCGGCCGATCGGCAAGTAGCCTGGCGGGTCTTCGATTCCTCCCTGCCCGCCGTGCGGCCTGGCCGCTACTCCGGCGGGACGTCCTTGCGCGCCTCGACTTCGGCGACCATGCGCCGCCAGTGCTCCGCGAGAAACGGCGACGGACCCGGGAAGGAAGGACCGCGTACGGCATGGCGACGTTCAGATGGCCTGGGAACCAAATAATACGAATCTAAGGCTGCCGTGCCGACCATGTATCATGAGCGGGTGCAGCGCAGGCTCTGGGCGTCGGCTTGGGGAGCTCTCTGGGTGGGCCTGCTCGCGGGTGGTCTGCCGGCGGCGTGCTCGAGCCAAGCGCCTCCGCCCATCAGGGTGGAGGCGCGCGCGCTCACCGTCGAGAACCAGTCGCGGGAGACCTGGGAAAACGTCGAGATCTGGTTGAACGACCACTACCGCGCCACGCGGTCGCGCATGCCGGCGGGGGAGCGCTTCACGGTCCCGCTCGACGCGTTCGTGGCCGGGTTCGGCCAGCGCTTCGTCCCGGGCCGGCAGGTCGTCAAGGGCATCGAGGTGACGGCGACCTCCCGCAGCGGGCAGGCCGTACGGCTGGTCTGGGGAGAGGGCCGGCGCCGCTGACGCGCAGGGCGCGCCGAAGAGGGAACACCGTGGCGAAACTGACGTCGGAAATCGAACTGACCTGTCCGTGCTGTTCGGCGATTCTGGTCATCGACAAGAACCTCGACCGGATCATCTCGCACCGCGAGCCGCCCCGCGGGGATCGGCCCGACCTCGACCGGGCCTCCCAGCTGGTGGCCGAAGAGACCGCGCGGCGCGAGGCCATCTTCCAGCAGTCGGTGGTGGCGGAAAAGGGCCGCGGGGACGCGCTATCGAGACGGTTCGAGGAAGCGCTGAAGCAGGCGAACCAGGAGCCGGTGACCAAGCCGAAGCGGGATTTCGATCTCGACTGAGCCTCACGCCGCGCGCAACGCCCGGCTCATCGCGGCAGCGGGTAGTTGACCGCGTACCCGCGCCTGCTGAACTCTGGCGGCAGCGCCGTCCAGCGATGGCGGCCGGGGTAAAGCACGGGCTTCCGGTCCGCGTACTGCTCCCTGAACGCCGCATACCACGTCCGCCATTTCCGTTCGCGGGCCTTCCTGTACGGCAGCGGGTTGTGCCGGTAGTCGATCAGCATCTGCTCGACCTTCCAGATGTTCCGATCCCGGAGGCGCCAGTCGTAGCGCCCCATCTCGGCCCGCACATCGACAACGGCAAAGGCGTGGATGCAGCCGCTGAAGTCGATGTACGGCTCGAAGTAGCTTTGCGCCAGGGCGCGCGCCGTCGCGAAGACCGGTTTCCGTCCGTGCAGGCCCGGATCGCGCGACCGCGCAATCGACCCCCACCGGCCCCGCTCGCGGTAGACGAAGATCACGTGGTCGAGCTTGTCGATCGACTCGAAGCTGAGCACGAGCGGCGGATAGCCGTGTTGCTCGAGGATGACGGCGGCGGCCAGCGCCGCCTCGAGGCAATGCGCGGTGCGGTGGCGGACGACGCCCCGGAAACTGCGGAGCGTCGTGCCGACCGGCCGGGACTCGTTGTTGTAGGGCAGACGGTTCAGGAACTGCTGGACCAGCGCCGGCGTGCGCAGCCGACCTGTCAGGCGGCGCTCTTCCGGCGTGAAGGCGGCAAGGGGCGGGGGCTGGCCCGTCATCGCGAGGTGCGGCGCATCCGTTCGGCGCAGAACACGTTGAAGAGCCGAAGCGCGCGGTCGGCCGACCGGAACGTGGGGATGCCGGCGGTGACCAGCGCCCTCGCCATGCCGTCGTACAGCGCGCCCGCGTCCACCACGGCGATCCACGGCTTCCCATCGTCGCGCCGCAGCGAGACGAGCCGCGCGACGATCCCGCCCGGCGCGGTGACGTTCTCCGTGTGGCCGGGGCCGGCCTCGAGCGTGTTGAGCGCGGCGGTCAGCGGCACGACGCCCACCACCACGGCATCGGCATCCGGATCGGTCAGGAGGGTGTCGACGACCTGCGCGTACGCTTCGTCGCCGGCCATGGGCGTGAGATCGATCGGGTTGTGGACGTCCACGACCTGGTCGATGCGGCAGCGGACGAACACCTCGCGCAGCCGCGCGTCGCTCGCGGGGCCGAACGCCGGCAGGGTGAACCGGCCGAGGGTGTCGGCAATCGCGACGCACTCGAACCCGGCGTTCGACACGGCCGCCAGCCGCCAGCCGGCGACGGCGCGATGGCCGAGCTGCGAGAACAGGATGACGAGATCCTCGAAATCCTCCAGAGAGTCGGCCACGACAACGCCCGCCCCGGCGCCCAGCGCCCGGATGACCGCGTAATCGCCGGCGATGGACGCCGTGTGGCTGGCCGAGGCCTTCGCGCCCGCGGCCGTACGGCCGGCGCGGTAGAGGATGACGGTGCGGCCGGAGGCCGTGATGGCCTTCGCGGCCTCGAGGAAGCGCAGGCCATCGAGCGGGCGGAAGCCCTCGACGTAGACCGCGAAGACCTCGATCTCGGGGTCGTCCTTCAGGAACGTCAGGTAGTCCCCGATGGTCAGATCCATCTGGTTGCCCAGCGTGATCGAGTAGCGCGGATTCACCACGTCGAGTTTGCTGGCCTTCGACACGGCGAACGCGCCGCTCTGCGAGATGATCGCGAGCCGGGACGGCGCGCCCTTCGGCACGGGCAGCTTGTACTCGGGGATGAACGTCGTGTCGTACCGGCCCGGCAGCGAGCGTATGCCGAGGCAGTTGCCGCCGTTGATGACAGGGCCGCCCCACGCGGTCTGCCGCGCGCGGGCGAGGGCCTCGTGCATCCGCGAGACAATGGCCTCGCTCCCGGCCTTCTCTTCGAGGCCGCCCGGAATGAGCACCACGCTCTCCGCCTGTTCCCGCTCGATGATCTCGACCAGGGCGCCGGACGCCTGGGCCGCATCGATGCACACGACGAACAGATCCACGCGCTCGGGCAGCGACGCGATGTCGGGCACGCAGCGGCAGCCTTCGATCTCGTCGCTGCCGGCCTTCACGATGAACAGGCGCTCGCGATCGAATCCCTCGCGGATCAGGTTGTTGACGATGATGTGACCGGGGTTGAGCCGCTCGGACACGCCCATGATGGCGACCGAGCGTGGCTCCAGCAGCTGCCGGAGTTTGCCGATCGGCCGCGGCCCGGGGCCGGCGGCCGGGCCCGGCGTGCGCAGCGTCACCAGGATGTCGAGGGCGACCACCCGGCCGTCCTGCGCGAGGACAAACGGGTTGACCTCGGCCTCGGCGATCTGGTCGCCGAAGGTGCGCCCGAGCTCGAGGAAATGCGCCGCGAGGCGGGAGATGGCCGATTCGGCGACCTTCGGCGGTTGGCCGCGAAGCGACCGCGTGACCAGCTGGACGACCGCCACCTCCTGCAGCGCCGCACTGACGGCGCCCGGATCCGTGAGCGAGGGCGAGAGCAGCGCGACGTCCTGCCCGGGCCGGAAACGGGCGGCCAGGAACTCGGTGTAGATGCCGCCAGCGCCGACGGTCACGACCGGCCCGACGTCCTCGGTCCAGCGCAGACCCACGAGGATCTCGTGGCCCAGCGCCGGCGAGTACGGGATGAACTCGTTGATCGTGTAGCCGGCGACGCCCTGCGCGCCGAGGCGCGCCTGCATGTCGGCGATCGCCGCGCGCACGCGCTCGGCCGACTTGTCGACGATGGCGACGCCGCCCACGTCGCTCTTGTGCAGGATCGCGGGCGAGATCACCTTCACGACGGCCCGGTTGCCCGGCAGCGCAAAGAGCGCCGCGTCCGTCACGGCATCGGCGCCGGTCACGAAGAGATGTCCTGGCGCGGGGATGCCCATGGCCTGGAGCAGTTGCAGGCCCTCGGTCTCCAGGAGAACGTCACGCCCGGCGCGGCGGACCGAGTCGAGGAGCGCAGTGATCGCGGCAGTGTTCATCGCCTCGGGCCTCAACGGGGGGCGGTCGCCGCACGGCCGGCGTGCAGCGCCTTGAGATTCGTCTCGACGACTTTTTCGCCCTTCGCGGCGAACAGCGTGCGGACGAAATACTCGATGGTCTCGAACGTGACGGGCAGCAGGCTCGACGCGGCGCCGACGATCACCATGTTGGTGGCCCGCGCGGATCCCGCCTGCCGGGCGAGGGCCTCGGCGTCGACGAGCACGGCATGCGGCAGGCGGCGCACCTGCGCCAGAACGTCGTCTATCGGCGGGTAGTCGGCGATGTTGACGACGGGGTCGGTGGCGGTCAGGAGCGTGCCGCCGGGGGCGAGATAGTCGAGGTAGCGGAGGCTCTCGAGCGGCTCCATGCTGAGCAGCAGCGCCGCCGACCCGCGGGGGATGAGGTCGCTCGCGATCGGATGGTCCGCGATCCGCAGGTTGGCCAGCACCTCGCCGCCGCGCTGCGACATGCCGTGCACCTCGGACTGTTTCACGGCGAGGCCTTCCTTCATGGCGCTCGACGCGATGATGGAGGAGACCGAGAGCACGCCCTGGCCGCCCACTCCCGCGAGGATGATATCGAACGTCATACGGATGTCCCCTGGGCGGAGGCCGCTGATTGCTCCTGCTTGCCGCGCTTGACCGTCTCGATGCACTCGCGTACGGCGATGATGACCGACAGGCCGCGGTGGTTGACCTCGCGGCGCAGGATCTCCGTGTTTTCCGCCGTGTGCCGCGGGTGCGCCTCGACCACGTGCAGGTGATCCGGGTTGATGCCGAGGCCGCGCACGACGCCCTCGAGTTCGGACGAGCGCCTGATGGTGGGCTGGCCGCCGGTCATCCCGACCGTCTTGTTGTCGAGGATGAGCAGCGTCATCGGCGTGTCGGAGGCCACCGCGTCCAGCAGCGGCGTGATGCCGGAGTGCAGGAACGTGCTGTCGCCGATGACGGCCACGACGGGATGGTAGCCGGCGTCGGACGCGCCCTTCGCCATGCCCACCGACGCGCCCATGCAGACGCAGGTGTCGATCGCGTCGTAGGGCGGCAGCGCGCCGAGCGTGTAACAGCCGATGTCGGAGGTCACGATGGCGTCGCTGAACGACGCGAGCACCGAGGTGATCGACTGGAAGCTGTCGCCGTGCGGGCAGCCGGCGCACAGCTGCGGCGGCCGGTTGGGCAGCCGCAGGCCGTCCAGCTTCACGCCCGCGCGGGCCGGCAGGCCGAGCGAGGCCCGCACGATGTCCGGATTCAGTTCTCCGTCGGCGGGCACATGGCCCGACTCCCGGCCTTCGATCGCGAAGGGCGGCGGCACGATGCCGCGCAGCGCCCGCTCCACGAACGGATAGCCCTCTTCGAGGATCAGGACGCGCGACAGCGTCGCGACGAAGGCCCGGATGGTCTCGACCGGGAACGGGTAGGCCCCGATGTGCAGGTGGGGCAGCGGGGCCGGCAGATCCGGCGCGTTTTCCACGAAGTAGTTGCGCGCCAGCCCCGTGGTGATGACCCCGACGCTGCCGGGCGCGTCCTCGAGGCGATGGTGCGCCGACGCGGCGACATAGCGGCGGATGTCGTCCGTGCGGTCGAGCAGGGCGCGCCACTGCCTGCGCGCGTTGGCGGGCAGCAGGATCCAGGAGGCCCGCGTCGTGTCCTTCTGCGGCGGGTTCTCGGGCCGCGTCTCGCGCGTCTGCACGATGCCGCGGCTGTGCGCCAGGCGCGTCACCAGCCGGATGACGACGGGGATGTGGAACCGCTCGGACGCGTCGAACGCCTCGCGCGTCATCTCGTAGGCCTCCTGGTGCGAGGCGGGCTCGAAGCAGACGACGCGGGCGAAGTCGGCGAAGTACCGGCTGTCCTGCTCGTTCTGCGAGCTGTGCATCCCAGGATCGTCGGCCACGGCGACGACCAGGCCGCCGTTGATGTGGACCAGCGCCGAGTTCATGAAGGGATCGGCGGCCACGTTCAGGCCGACGTGCTTCATCGCCACCATCGTGCGCCGGCCGGCGAAGGACACGCCGAGGGCGGCCTCGTACGCCGTCTTCTCGTTGGCGCACCACTGGGCGCGCGGGCCGCCGTGCATGCGCTGGTACCGAATCAGGTATTCCACGATCTCGGTGGACGGCGTGCCCGGATAGGCGTACGCCGCGGTCAATCCCGCGTGTACGGCACCCAGGGCGACCGCTTCGTCACCAAGAAGGACCATCTCGCTCATGAACGACTCCTGCGGGCAGACCCGTCACAGACCATGGTTCTTCGGGAACTCGCTCGGAACATGGCGTGGATCGACCCGCGGCGCGGACGATCGGACGGCATGCGGGGGGACGGGCGTTCGAGGCGGCGTTACTTGACCAGACCCTCGAGGTCCCGGACGACCGCGTCCGGCGACCAGTCGTTTCCATTGTATTGCGTCACGAGCGTTCCGTCTCGGCCGATGAGCGGGGTCCGGAGATTGTGGGTAATGGTCTGACCATTCGGCCCCTCCCGTGTCAGGCTGAGCCCGAACCGCGCGCCGAACCCGTCCACCACGTCGCGCGGCGCGGTGACGAATTCCCACACCGCCGGATCCGCGCCGGCCGCCGCAGCCGACTTCGTCAGTTGCGCCGGCGTGTCGAAGTCCGGATCGAAGGAGATGGACAGCAGGCGGACCTGTCCCGCCAGCGCCGGCCTGGCCGCGATGGCCTTCTGGAGCGCGGCGAAGTGCGCGTTCATGCGCGGGCAGTAGTCGGGCAGGGGACACCGCGAGTAGATGAACGTCATGAGCACGAACCGGCCGCGATAGGCCGCCAGCGGGCGCGGTTTCCCGTCACGGCCCACGAAGGCGATCGCGGGCACCAGTTCGCCGGGCTGGAGCAGCGGCACGGCCGGCGCGGCTCCCGCGGGCGTGGCCGGGAGCGGGGCGGTGCCCGTCTTCCGGAGGCCTTTCAGGAATCCCTCGTCGTCGGTGATCACCAGCGTGGCCGAGATGAGGTCCCCGGGCTGCAGGCCGTCGAGTTCCTTCGGCTCCTTGATCGTGAAGACCATCGTCATCGCGTCCATGAAGCCCTTGACGTCGTCGTGCGTCACCGTGGCCCCGCGCCGATCGGGATTGATGGCCAGGATCTGCCCGGTGAGCGGGAACTCGCGGACGTTGACGGGGGGCGCCGCTGGACGGCACGCGGGCAGCGCCGCGGTGAGGGTCAGGCCAATCAGCAGGAGACCGGGCATGGCGCGAATCATGCGCCCACTGTAGCGCGGAGCGGCAGGCGGGGCAACGGGGCGCCTACGCCATCTGCTCCGCGACGAACTCGACGATCCGCTGCTCGGCCCAGTAGCCGTCGTACCCGTTCCGCGCCTCCTCGACGAAGCCGCAGTGCCCGCCGTAGCGGGTAATGCGCAGCGTGATCTGCGGATTGCCGCTGACCTTCGGATCGCGGAAGGGCTCGACCGGAATGAAGGGATCGTCCTCGGCCGTGATGACCAGCGTCGGCACGCGGATGCGATCCACCACGCGCATCGCGGCCGCCTGGTGGTAGTAGTCGGCCGCGTCCTTGAACCCGTGGTGGGGAGCCGTGTAGCGGTCGTCGAAGGCGCGGATGCTCCACAGCTTCCAGAGGCCGCGCGTGTCGTAGAGGCCGGGGAACAGCGTGGCCTTGCGCCGGATCCGGCCGCGGAGGCCGCGCATGAAGTTCCACTCGTAGAGCCGGTTGTCCGCGCGCTCCATCGCGTCCATGCACACGCCGAGCTCAAGCGTCGGCGAGACGGCGCAGACGGCGCGCAGCCAGGGAGGCGGGGCGTCGCCGGCCTGGCCGGCCATCCGCAGCGCGAGATTACCGCCGAGCGAATACCCGGCAACGGCCATGCGCGGCAGACCGTCGCGCGCCGCCAGCTCGCGCATCACGGCGGCCACGTCGTTGGTCAGGCCGGAGTGGTACAAGCCGCGCGACAGGGCTTCGGTCCCGCCGCAGTTCCGCTGGTTCAGCCGGACGATGTTGAAGCCGCGCCGCAGCGCCTTGTGGGCGATGCCGCGCATGTAGTGCGCGTCACTCGAGCCCTCGAGGCCGTGCAGCACGACGAGCGTCGGGTGGGCCGGCGGGTCGTCCTGCCAGTGGCAGTGCGCGAGCACACGCGTGTCGGCGTCGACATCGAAATAGCGCGGGACCGGCGGCGGCAGGCCCGGGAGCGTGCGCGATCGCGCCCACGCGTAGACCGTCATGCGGTGGCCGCCGCGCAGCCATCGAGGGGGCAGATACTCGGACATCGTCTTCCCAGTCTAACGCAGGGGGCTCTGGGGTAGACTGGGCACCCATCACGCCCGCAGAACCCGGAGGGATGACGCATGTCGCGATTCAGACACCTGCTCGTCGTGGCCCTGATGGCCGCGCTGGGCGGCGCGCTCGGTGCCGCGCCGCAGGAGACCGCCCCCGCGCCCGCCGCCGGCCCTTCCGACGCGAAACTGCAGGCCCTCAAGCAGCAGGCCATGACCGACATCGACGGGATGAAGGTCCTGACGCAGCAGATGATCGACCAGGTCTACAGCTACGGCGAGCTCGGATTCCAGGAGATCGAGACGTCGAGGTACCTGACCGGCGTGCTGCGCCAGAACGGGTTCGCGATCCAGGAGGGCGTCGCCGGCATTCCGACCGCGTGGGTGGCGTCGTGGGGCAGCGGCAAGCCGGTCATCGCGATCGGGTCGGACATCGACAGCCTGCCGCAGACCAGCCAGATGCCGGGCGTGCCGCACCACCAGCCGATGATCGAGGGCGCGCCCGGGCACGGCGAGGGCCACAACTCCGGCGTGCCGATGAACATCACGGCGGCGATCGCCGTGAAGACGATCATGCAGCGCGAGAAGCTCTCCGGCACGCTCCTCGTCTGGCCCGGCGTCGCCGAGGAACTGGTGGCCGCGAAGGCGTTCTATGTGCGCGACGGCGTGTTCAAAGACGTGGACGTGGTGCTCTTCTCGCACGTGTCGAGCGCCATGGGGGTGTCGTGGGGAT
>Ga0315283_10001291_pt1 | contig 20008 bp, 21 predicted proteins | sample YL17G09_0_MG_FD_204541 | JGI IMG/M metagenome (GOLD analysis project Ga0315283, IMG submission 204541) | Sediment microbial communities from Yellowstone Lake, YNP, Wyoming, USA - YL17G09_0 | ecosystem: Environmental > Aquatic > Freshwater > Lake > Sediment | place: USA: Wyoming | collected... | reverse complement strand
AGTGGCGCCTTCGGGGTACGCGGAAAGCCGAACGCCGTAAACGAGCGGTCTTTCGCGGAAAAACGGGGACAGAGGGACAATGGGCCGACGCTCGCCTCGTCGGATGTGGCATGTGGCAGCTGCGCTCGTGCCGCTTCCGTTGATTGGACTGGGCTACGCTTCGATTCCGGGCAACCAGATTGCCTTCCGGATGGAGCTTATGCTTTCGGGCAACGGTTCGGCGTATGCTTTGACGCGAGCCGCCGACGCCTCCGAGGCCCCTCAGCCCTTGCCGAGGGCGGCTCTCCCGCTCTTCAGGACGCAGGGCAAAGGCCCGCGTGCCGATCAGTATCTCGTCGTAAAAACAACCTCTTATGCCGACAAGCAATTCGTCTCGGCGAGTCTCGCGGGCGCCGATCTGACCGGCCTAAACGGCCAGGGCTTTGGCAACCAGAAGACCGACCGCCTGAACTCGCCCGTCAGCGAAGTGGCTCTGCGCGGCACTCTCGATCGCGGCGCATCGATTTACATGGATTTCTCAACCAACCCGGTGCAGTTCCAGCGCGCCTCGAGCGTCGGCAGCGCAGCCCTTTCCGCCCAAACCATCGCGTACCACCCCTCTGCCGAGGGCCTGGGCTTCAAGTCGAAGGGCGAGAGCCAGGCGGAGTTCGAGGAGCGTGAGCGGCGTTGCCTTGCCACCGCGATCTATTTCGAGGCGCGCGGCGAGCCGGTACGGGGCCAGATTGCCGTCGGCCAGGTCATCCTCAATCGGGTGCGCAGCCCGCAGTTCCCGCAGACGATTTGCGGCGTCGTGTATCAGGGTCAGTTGAACCCAGGCTGCCAGTTCTCCTTCGCCTGTGACGGGCACACCGACATGCCGAGGCAAGACTCCCATTGGGCGCTCGCCCAGGACCTCTCCCGCCAGATCACCTCGGGCCAGGTATGGCTCCCGGAGGTCGGCTATTCGACTTACTACCATGCGGATTACGTTCGGCCAGGTTGGGTCAACGCCATGAATAAGATCGACTCGATCGGGCGGCATATCTTCTACAAGAAGCGCTACGAGCAGCCTTATGTGGTGCAGCAGGCATCCGCTGGCCCCGCGACCCTTGGCCCGCTCGGCGCGCCTCAGGCCTCGCCGGCCGCAGCAACAGTCGCTCTCGTCTCCTCAAGCGATGGCTCTATCGCCGCCACTCCAGCGATAGATCTAGGCTTAACGCCGAGTGAGTGAGCGCGCCGACGGAGATCAGGTCGACACCGGTCTCCGCGATCGTCCGAATCGTCTCTAGAGTTACGCCACCGGACGCCTCCGTCGGGACCCGGCCGCCGACCAGAGCCACGGCCCGCGTCAGCGTGGTGATGTCCATATTGTCGAGCAACAGGGCATCGACGGGGAAGCGCAAGGCCTCCTCGAGCTGAGCAAGGGTCTCGACCTCGACCTCGACCTTCACCAAGTGCCCCTTCCCCGCGCGCAAGCGCTCCAGCGCCTGCGCCAAGCCTCCGGCCGCGGCGATGTGGTTGTCCTTCACGAGCACCGCATCGTAGAGCCCGAAGCGATGGTTGACGCCGCCGCCGGCCCGTACCGCGTATTTCTGCAACGCCCGCAAACTCGGAATCGTCTTGCGCGTGCAGACGATGCGAGCGCGCGTGCCCTGGACGGCGGCGACGTAAGCGGCAGTCAAGCTCGCGACCCCGCTCAAATGGCCGAGAAAGTTGAGGGCCACTCTTTCGGCCGACAGCAGCGCGCGCGTCTTGCCTTTGATCCGCGCGATGCGCGCGCCGGCCGCCACCTTGGCGCCGTCCGCGACGAACGCGCTGAATTCGGCGTGGGGGTCGAGCGTCTTGAAGCTTGCCGCGGCGAGCTCGAGCCCGGCGATCACGCCGGCTTTGCGGGCCACTATCTCGGCCTCGGAACTCTGATCGGCGGAAACGATGGGGTCGGTAGTGATATCGCCGGCTTGACCCAGATCCTCCTCAAGCGCCGCGGCAACGGCGCGCTCGACGAGGAGGAGCGGCAATTCGAGCTTGCGCAGATCGTCCGTCATGCATGCAGAGGGGCGACCCGCCTCGGGGTCCGATCGCGCGCATCGACCGCTTCGGCGGCCGCCGTCTCGACCTCAGCCAATGTCAAGACACTGCGCTGCGCGAGTTTTGGGTCGGCCTCCGGATAGTCGCTGCGGAAATGGGCGCCACGGCTCTCCTTTCGCACCAGCGCGGCAGTGGTAATCAGCTTCGCGGTGGTCAGCATATTGCCGAGGTGTCGGTCGGGAGGCGCGCTTTGCTCCAGCCCCGCGATCACGCCAAGCGCCGCCTTCAGTGAGGCCGCATCACGAATGACGCCGACCTTGGCCGTCATGGTGCGGCGGAGCATTTGCACGGCTTCAGAATCGGGCTCTGCCGCCAACGCGGCAGAAGAATTTGCTGCCGGCTCGAGCCCTTCAGGCTCGGCAGGCTCCACGGTCTCGGCGATATCCCGCGCGACGCGGGCGCCGAACACCACCGCCTCGAGCAGCGAATTGGAGGCAAGGCGGTTGGCGCCATGAGCCCCGGTCGAGGCCACCTCGCCGCAGGCCCAAAGACCATCGACGGTAGTCAGCCCGTTCGCGTCGGTGAGCACGCCGCCCATGTGGTAGTGGGCCGCGGGCGCGATCGGGATCGGCTCGCGCCTCGGATCGAGCCCGGCCGACTGGCAAATGGCGAAGACCGTGGGAAAGTGCGAGGGCAGCTCCGCGCCGAGCTTGCGGCAGTCGAGAAAAGCGCCGCGTCCGCTCATCACCTCGCGATAGACGCCGCGGGCGACAATATCACGGGGGCCGAGCTCGGCATCTGGGTGGAGCGCGCGCATGAAGCGCTCTCCGCGGCCGTTGATCAGGACGGCGCCTTCGCCGCGGAGCGCCTCGGTGGCGAGGGGGGCCGGGTCGCGGCCGATGTCGATCGCCGTCGGATGAAACTGCACGAACTCCGCATCGGCTATTGCCGCGCCGGCCCGGGCGGCGATGGCGATGCCTTCGCCGCGGGATTCGCGCGGATTGGTGGTGATGGCAAAGAGCTGGCCCGTGCCGCCAGTGGCGAGCATCACGGCCGATGTTTCGAGCATTAGAGCTGGCGCAAATGAACCTGAATCAACGCGAGCGAGCTCAATTCCAGCCACGCGTCCATCGCGCATGACGAGATCCCGCGCGCCCCAACCTTCCAGCATGTGGATCGACGGCGTGGCGCGGGCCGCCGCGGTCAGCGCGGCCATGATGGCACGGCCTGCGGTGTCACCCTTGACGTGGAGAATGCGGCGCGTGCCATGGGCGGCCTCGCGCGCAAGGTCGAGATGGCCCTCGAGGTCCTTATCGAACGGCACGCCAAAGCGGAGCAGATCCTCGATGCGGTCGCGCGCCTCACGCGCCATCAGCAACGCGATCGTCTCGTCCACGATGCCGGCGCCCGCGCGGATGGTGTCGGCAGCGTGAGCTTCCGGGCTATCTCCCTCTGAAAGCGCCGCGGCAATGCCGGCCTGGGCCCAGATACTGGAGCCGCCTTGGCCGGGGGGCGCGACGGAGACCACCGTCACCGGCAGCGGCGCAAGCTTCAGCGCCGTGAACAGTCCCGCGAGCCCAGCGCCGACAATCACCACGCCGCCCCCGGACGCCCGGTGCAGAGACCTCGCAGCGGTGCGCCTGTTGGTCTTGGTCATAGGACCTACCTGACCGCCACGCTCTAGTGGCTGAGATTGATCATGCGCTCGACCGCAGCCCTGGCCCGTTCGGCAACATGCGAAGGCACCGTGACTTCTTCCTTGAGAAAGACGAGGGACTCCAAAATCTTCGGCAGCGTGATCCGCTTCATGTGCGGGCAAAGATTGCAGGGTCGCACGAATTGCACATTCGGCGTCTCGACGGCGACGTTGTCGCTCATCGAGCACTCGGTCACGAGCAGCACCTTGCTCGGCTGATGATCCTTCACCCATTTGATCATGCCGCTGGTCGAGCCGGTGAAATCGGCTTCGGCGATCACGTCAGGCGCGCATTCCGGATGGGCAATGATCTTCACGCCTGGGTCGGCCGTCCGATAGGCGCGAAGCTCGTCCCCGGTGAAACGCTCATGCACCTCGCAATGACCCTTCCAGGTGATGATCTCGACCTTGGTTTGGGTCGCCACCCATTTGGCCAGATACTCGTCGGGGATCATGATGACGCGCTTGGCGCCCAAGGACTCCACCACCCGCACGGCGTTGGACGAGGTGCAACAAATGTCCGACTCGGCCTTCACCTCGGCCGAAGTGTTGACGTAGGTCACGATGGGCACGCCCGCATAGGCCTCGCGCAAGGCCCGCACATCGGCGCCAGTGATGGAAGCAGCCAGCGAGCAGCCGGCGCGGCTATCCGGGATCAGCACCATCTTGTCGGGATTGAGCAGCTTGGAGGTCTCGGCCATGAAATGCACGCCGCCTTGGACGATGATATCGGCGTCGCTCTTGGCCGCCTCGCGGGCGAGCTGGAGCGAATCGCCGACGACGTCGGCGACGCAGTGGAAGATCTCCGGCGTCATGTAGTTATGGGCGAGCACCACGGCGTTACGGGACCGCTTCAGCTCGTTGATGGCAACGATATAGGGGGCAAAGCCCGGCCATTCGATGGGTGGGATCACGCGGGCCACGCGCTCGTAGAGATGCGCCGTCTCGCGCGCCACTTCCGGTGTGTAGGCAAGATCGGGGAGCATAGCAGGCTGAAGCTCTGGCGCCGGCTTAAGCTTCCTGCTCCTCGTTGCCGCCAAGGACTGCACCGTCATAGCCACACTCCCGTCCTCTCGATCAATAATGCTCACAATGAGTATATATGGGACCTAAAACATCCGGCACAAGGCCGGCCCCCTCTATGCTGAGCTATTCTCATTCGGAGTATAGGGTATTGGGAAGGCCCTTCAAAGGGCCAATGGCGAGATTGTGAAAGAGGGCCGGAAAGTATGGCAAATCCATCACCCCGGGCGAAATTGAGGCGCCGCAAGGCTCCCGCCCGTCTGAACCAGGGATCAGTCTTGGATCATCGCCAATGCGGCCCGGCGGTCTCCCGTCTTCAACCGAAGAAACAGCGTTCGCGCATTCTTGATGTCTCGCGCGGAGCCACTCTCGGCGGCCGCCTGGAGCGCGACCGTCGTCGGATGATCCGCGCCGCAGATGAAAACCAGGGCTTTCGCCAAGCGCCCCATGGCTGCGCTGTCAATCGTCGTCTCGTCCATTGGCGATAACCTCAAACCACTATTCGCTAGTTGGGCAGAGAATCATGGCGGGGCGGTGGCCCCTGCCCCTTTCGGCCCTACCAAGACGTAGATCGCGACACAGCCAAGCAGCAGGGCCCCGGCAATCGCCGGCGCGCGCCAATCTCCTGTCGTGACGCGCACGCCGACCAGGGCAACGCAAACCAGCGCGCCAAACGCGGGAACAAACAGCGGAATCTCGAAATACCCACGCGGCTCGGCCGACCGCCGCTTCAGAATGAGCAGCGCCCCATTGACGACGGCGAAGACAATGAGCAGCAGCAGCACCGTCGCCGCTGCGAGCTGCCCAATCGTGCCGAACAGAGCGAGCGGCGTGGCGATGAGGAAGAGAGCGGCAATCGCCACATGGGGCGTCCGACGATCGGTGTGAACATCGCCAAAGCGAGACGGCAACAGACCCTGGCGGGCCATGCCGTAGATCAGGCGGGAGGCCGTGACGTAGTTGACGAGCGCCGTATTGGCGACAGCAAAAAGCGTGATCCCGGTGAAGACGAGCGGCGGAAGGGCGGGTGCGGCCCGCCGCATCACCTCGGTGATCGGACCCGGCGCCGCGGCGAGATCGGGCCAGGGCACGACCGAGACGGCGGTGATCGCCACCGCCACATAGAGCATGGCGGCCAGACTCATGGCGAGGATAAGCCCGATCGGGATGGTTCGGTGCGGATCGCGGCATTCTTCGGCGACGTTGACCGTGTCCTCAAAGCCGATGAAGGCAAAGAAGGCCAGGACGGCGCCCTGCAGCAGGACGAGCCAATCGCCCTCCCCGCCGGCAGCCTCCGGCATCTCCAGATAATCGACGCTGCCCCAATAGGAGAGCCCAACCACCACGACGAGGACCAGCCCCGAAGCCTCGACCAAGGTGCAGAGCACATTCAGCCACATCGATTCACGAATGCCGCGGAACACAACGCTCGCGAGAACGAGCAGGAAGCCGAGCACGATCCACCAGAGCGGAATGGCCTCAAGATGCACAAGGGCAGCGAGATTGGCGGCAAACACCCGCGATTGCGTGGCCACCGAGGTGAGCCCGGAGCAGACCAGCGCGAGCCCGACCAAGAAGCTCAGGGGCGGCAGCCCATAGGCGCGCTCGGTAACATAGACAGCACCGGCCGCGCGCGGGTAGCGCGATCCGAGCGAGGCATAGGAAAGCGCCGTGAGGAGCGCCGCGACCAGGGCGATAACGAAGGCAAGCCAGACGGCGTTGCCCACTTGGCCCGCCGCTTGGCCAATCAGCCCGTAGATGCCCGACCCCAACATGCTGCCTAGCCCGTAAAGGGCGAGCTGCGCCGGTCCGATCGAGCGGCGTAGCGGTGGGCGGTCCCTCCGTTCGGGTGGGCTTAGCTCTGTCAGCACTTAATCCTCTTGGGCCAGACCCCATCACCACCCTGAAGGCAACGAACCCTGTCTAGCTCTTCAGCCGATAACCAGTCTTGAAGATCCACCAAATGACCAGGAGGCAGATCGCCATGAACAGAGCCGTCATGGCGAGGCTTAGCCCCACGCTCACGTCGGCTACCCCGTAAAAGCTCCAGCGGAAGCCGCTGACGAGATACACCACCGGATTGAACAGCGTGACCTTCTGCCAGAACGGCGGCAGCACCTTGATCGAATAGAAACTGCCGCCAAGGAAGGTGAGCGGGGTGATGACGAGCAGCGGCACGATCTGCAGCTTCTCGAAGCCATCCGCCCAGATGCCGAGAATGAAGCCGAATAGGCTGAAGGTCACGGCGGTGAGCACCAGAAAGGTGAGCATCCACAGCGGATGCTCGATGCGGAGCGGCACAAAAAACCCGGCGGTGGCTAGAATGATCAGGCCGAGGATGATCGACTTCGTCGCCGCGGCGCCGACATAGCCGATGACGATCTCAAGGGATGAGATGGGCGCCGACAACAGCTCGTAGATCGTGCCCACGAACCTTGGGAAATAGATGCCGAAAGAGGCATTGGCGACGCTCTGGGTCAGCAGCATCAGCATGATCAGTCCGGGCACGATGAAGGCGCCGTAGCTCACTCCCTCGATCTCGGCGATGCGCGAGCCGATCGCCGCGCCGAAGACCACGAAATAGAGCGAGGTCGAGACCACCGGAGAGACGATGCTCTGCATCAGCGTGCGCCGGGCGCGCGCCATCTCGAATTTGTAAATTGCGCGTAATGCTGGCACGTTCATTTTCGCTGCCTCACCAGATCGACGAAGATGTCTTCCAACGAGCTTTGCGTGGTGTTGAGGTCCTTGAACCTGACACCCGCCTGGTTCAGGTCCTGGAGCAATCCGGTGATGCCGGTGCGCTCGCCTTGGCTATCGTAGGTGTAGACGAGCTCGTGACCGTCGGACTGAAGCGCCAGATTGTGCCGGGCAAGCTCGGCCGGCAGGGCCTCGAGTTGCTGGTGCAGCTCAAGCTTCAATTGCTTCTTCCCGAGCTTGTGCATGAGCGCGGCCTTGTTCTCGACGAGGATGATCTCGCCATTGGAGATCACGCCGATCCGATCGGCCATGTCCTCGGCCTCTTCGATGTAGTGGGTGGTGAGGATGATGGTCACGCCGGAGGCGCGCAAGGCGCGCACCACCTGCCACATCTCTTGGCGGAGCTCGACATCGACGCCCGCCGTCGGCTCGTCGAGGAACAGCACCTCGGGCTCGTGCGACAGCGCCTTGGCGATGAGCACCCGGCGCTTCATGCCGCCGGACAGCGTCATGATCTTGCTGTCCTTGCGGTCCCACAGGGACAGCTCTTTGAGCACCTTCTCGATATGCGCCGGGTTCTCCCGCTTGCCAAATAGGCCGCGGCTGAAGGACACCGTCGCCCAAACGGTCTCGAAGGCATCGGTGGTCAGCTCCTGCGGCACCAGCCCGATCATGGAGCGGGTGGCGCGGGGGTCGGTGATGATGTCGTGACCGCCCACCAAGACCGTGCCCGCGGATGGTGTGACGATGCCGCAGACTACGTTGATCAGCGTCGTCTTGCCTGCGCCGTTCGGCCCGAGCAGGGCGAAAATCTCGCCGCGCCTGATCTCCAGGTTGACGTTTTTGAGGGCCTCGTAACCGGAGGCATAGGTCTTGGAGAGATCGGAAATGGCGATGATCGGCTGCATGTATTGATGTCGCTCGCGGCTGACGAAGGGCAAATGTCGATTGGGGGATCGCCTGATTGGCGGAGGGTAGGCTAGTCGACCGCGATTGGCCTAAAGGTGCAAGAGGAGCACGGTTTAGGCCGGAATCCAGTCCGCAATGCGGCGGGCAATATCCACTGCACCCGGCTCCACGGGGAGCATGTGTCCGTGCCCGGCTGCCTCCCAGAACGGGGCGTTCTGGTAGGACGCCGCCGTTGCGCGGGCGGTCGGCAGCGACACGAGGTTATCGTCGGTTCCCGAGAGACACAGCACCGGGCAGCGAACCTTAGCCGTGTCGACCGCGGTCGCCCCTGTCTTGTCGAACATCCAGAAGAAGAGCTCGAAATAGGCCCGGCCGGATTCCGGACCGAACCGGTCGAACACGCTCCGCTGTTGCTCTTTCGGCACCCGGTTGAGCGAATAGACGCAAGCCAGTTTGAAATCCGGATGAATGACGGTCTTCCAAAAGGCCGCGATGGTCATCAGATCTTGGTCGAGTTGCCGCTCGCTGTCGGTGGCCGGCAGTATCCCAGCGCGCGGCGCCGGGCTGACCAACACCAGCGCGCGGGCAAATCCGGACGTGGCGAGCTGCTGGGCGAGCACCGCGCCCATGGAATGGCCGAGCAGCACGGGCGGCGCTGATAACGTCTTCAGGAATTCCGTGAGCGCGGCGCGATAGTCGGCCATGCCGACGCCGGCAAGCTTGTCGTCAGCGTCAGCGACGTCCTTGCCATGACCGATCAGATCCGGCGCATGACAAGTAAAGCCCAGGCTGTCGAACACCCCGCGAAATTGATCGAAGCACCAGCCGCCCGCGGAGGCGCCATGCAGCATCACGATGTCCTTGGCCACGCGTTGTCCCCGCCCCTGCCCGGTGGCCACTTTTCCGGATCAGGCTCATGTTGGAGAATGATCTTTTCGGAAAACCGGTGGCCACTTTTCCGGATCAGGCTCCAGGCGTCAATGTTCCGTGATTGCCGTTGCGCATGAGGGCTTCCAGCCCCGCTTGCGTTGCCGTGACCGGGACCCAATCGACTTGGCTCAGCGCCGAGCTGTCAGCAACGAGAGCACCGGAGAGAAGCCGATAGGTCTCGGCTTGCCCCAGCGTCCGCATCGCCGCCGCGAGAACCAAGCGCGGCACCGGAAAGAGCCCAGGCCGCTGCCCGAGGCCCCGGCGCATCGCCATGATCATCTGCCCAATAGTCAACGGCTCGGGGTCGGCGACGATGAAGGGGCGCTTGAGCGGGGCCGGTGCGGCAAGAACCTTGGCCACGGCCTCCACCAGATTGTCGAGCGCGAGCAGCGAGCGCTTCGCTTTCAGCGCGCCAAACGGTAGCGGGTAAGGAGAGCGCGCAAGCTGCACCAGCCGCGCCATGTTGCCCTGGACGCCCGGGCCATAGACCAGCACGAGCCGGAGCGCGACCCAGTCGAGGCCCGTCGCTGCCAATCCCTATTCCGCCGCGAGCTTGGATCGGCCATAGGCGTCGGTGGGCTCGGGCTGCATAGCCTCGGTGAGGACGCCGTCCGCGGTGGCACCGGTTTGCGCGCGAATCGAGGACAGAAAGACGAAGCGCCGCACGCCCGCCCGTTCTGCCGCGCGGGCGAGCTTGAGCGTGGCCTCCGTGTTGAGCAGGCGATAGTCGTCCTCCGGCAAGCCGGACATGGCTTGCGCGACGCCGGCGGAGTGGATCACCGCATCGACGCCGGCGAGCGCTTCCGACATGTTATAGGGCTGCGCGAGATCGCCGATCAGAGCGCTCGCGCATTCGATCGGCACGGGCGTCGGCCGGCGCAGCAGCACGCGCAAGCGGTAACCGCGCCCGCGCAGATTGGCCAACAGATGCTGCCCGATGAAGCCCGTGGCACCGGTTAGCGCGATAAGGGGCTTATGTGGCGAAACCGGGGTCGTTGCCGCCGTTCCTCTAGTCCTGCTCGCACCAAAGGGCGCATTCGCCTACTCGGCCTTGCAACGAAACTCTAGACCTTGCGCGTCATTGGGGCGAATTCTCGAGCGTGAGGCGCAGGATCTTGCCGTTGTCCTCGTCGGTCAGGGCATAGACCGAGCCGTCCGGCGCTTGCGCCACGTCGCGGATGCGCGTCCCCATGAGAATCCGCTCCTCGGCCGTGACGCTCTCCCCATCGAGGGTCAGGCGAACGATGGCTTCCGAGGACAAGCCTCCGATCAGGAGATTGTCTCGCCAACCGGGGATTGCCTCACCCGTATAGAAGGTCATGCCCGACGGTGAGATCACCGGAGTCCAATGATAGATGGCATCGGCGAATTCAGGCTGTGTCGGCGGCTCCGGGATAGAGCGGCCGTCATAATGCTTGCCCCAACTCACCACGGGCCAGCCATAGTTCGCACCGGCTTCCGGAATGTTGAGCTCGTCGCCATCCATTGGGCCGAATTCGCTTTCCCAGAGCTTGCCGGTCTTCGGATGGATGGCAACGCCTTGCGGGTTGCGATGGCCGTAAGACCAGATCTCGGGACGGGCGTCGTTTCGCCCGACGAAGGGATTGTCCGTTGGCACCGATCCGTCCGGATTGAGGCGCACGATCTTGCCGAGATCGTTGGAGAGATCCTGGGCAGGGGTGAATTGGAAGCGCTCGCCCAGCGTGACGAAGAGCTTGCCGTCTGGGGCGAAGGCAAGCCGCGACCCGAAATGGTTGCCTCCATTTACTTTCGGGACCTGGCGGAAGATGATTTCGACGTCCTTGAGGCCATCGTCAGTCAGCTTGCCCCGCGCGACCGCGGTCGAGGCGCCGCCCTCGCCTGGCTCCGCATAAGAGAGATAGACGAGGCGATTCGCCTTGAAATCAGGGTCGAGCACCACGTCGAGCAGTCCGCCCTGACCTTTGGCAAAGACTTTGGGAACGCCGGCAAGCGGCTCGGAAAGCCCGCCGTCCTTCGAGACCAGACGGAGCTGCCCCGGACGTTCCGTCACCAGTATCCGCCCATCCGGCAGGAAAGCGAGACCCCATGGATGATCGAGCCCGTTCACCACGGTTTCGACCTTGATCCGCCCGGCCTCGGTGCCGATCGCGCGACCCGCGGCCAAACCCTGCTGCGAAATGAGCACGAACGCCGCCAAGGCGAGGAAAGCCGGAGGTGCGGCTTGTTGTCGTTTCTGTTGCCGGCCCAAGATTTACCCTTTAGTCCGAGCCAATTTCCCGGGAGAATACACGATCAGCCCTTTGCTTGCCGCAAAGGCATGTAATTTCGATGGCTTGGCCGAGCGCGGGTTGGCATGTTCAAGTCCTGCTCGGCCATGCCGATCTTGATCGCCCAATGAGGGAGACAATGGCGATGCCACCGTCCAGTTCCCGGCCAGTCGATGTTTCTCGGCCCGATCCAGTTGTGATTGACGGTCAGCAAGACCGGTATGCCGGGCGAGCGCTTGGTTATCTCGTCCTCCTCAACGGCGCTGCCGCGCTTCTCTTGCTAGCGGCTTTCGCTCTCGGTTTTCAAGACACCGAGCCGAAACTCGTCGCGGCCATGCTGGTGTTCGGCAGTGGCGCCATGGCAGGGTTGCTCAGCTCGTTGATCGCTTATCTCAACCGGGTTGTCCGAATAGAGGGACCGGGGCGAATTCAGTTGAGAGATGCGTTGCGGCTTGCCGCCATGGTCGCCGTGATCGCCAGCGGCGCAAGTTTTATGATCGGTCTCAACATGGTCGGGACGGCCACAATAAGCCGCTCAAGCACGCATCCAAAGACCAAGCTTCAGGATCGCGGCCTTGCTTCGGCCCCCGCAACGATTCGCGGAGACGCAATTGCCACCCGCATGCAAAGTGCAGAGCGAGTGGCGTAGGTGGCGATGGGCGCCGGGCGGCCGATCAGATACCCTGCAGCTCGTCGCAGCCTTCAAGCATCAGGAAGATCCGCTCGCCCCGCGGTCCGATCCGCGAGAGGAAACGCACGGGCTGCTCGTAGCTCATTCTGGGGAGCGTGGGCGGCAAATTGGACATCACGGAATGCCGTCACCATCAGAGACAAATTGGCGTACCAACTCCGCGGCGAAGCCGCACGCGAAAGGCCTCGACGCGACTAAGCAATGAGCGCAGGGTCGCAAGGTGCGTGGGTGACCCTCCCGAGAGTATGGCCGTCCTCTAGATGGCGTTCCCAGTGACGTGGAGCTCACGCACACCTAACCAGATGCGCCGTGCGAACGAGGCTCTATCTCGCGACGTCACGCCTGCTTGGCGGGTTCCGCTCGCCCATTCCTTCGCTGCCGGGCTCGGCCGGACGTTAGCGGGGGCAACGGTTCCGCAGGGGTGGGGATCAGCCAGACGGTAATGGTGTCCGGCTCGTCGAGGTAATCGTCATCGGCAGCCCGGTCGCTCGATTGACTCCATGTCACCGATTCACCTGAGGTCGCCTTGCGTGCAATGATTGCCGATTGGCCATCCCATACGGCCCGGCCGCCGCTTTGGAGCCGTTCGAGAGTTCGGCGCATCAAGCCATGGACGTCGAGCCAGGCTTGTGCACCGGAGTCGTCGACCGAGCGAAAGGCAAAGATCGCGCGTCCGTCAATCTCTGCGACATAGGTCTGCATGAAGTCGTCCTCTTGTCGGCCTCTGTTGCTTTGCGCTTGAGTGCCGGCCGGCTTGCCTGAGCTTCGACGGCGGGCGTCACTGCGGACGCACACGATGCGCAGCGATGTGCGTCTTTGCAGAGCCTCCAGACCCGGACAAGATCATTTTGGGTGATCAGCGAGCCCGTCCGTCGCCGGACAGCTTACCCACTCTTCCTCTTGGCGCTCGAGTCGGCGGCGCGACGGGGCAGAGGATATTCGGTGCTCTCGTAGAGGCGGCGGATTCCACTGCCGTCGAACCGATCCTCCTCGACCTCCAGATAAGCGCCCAACAGGAACTCTGGCGGGAGCTCTTCGATGGCAAAGCGGATGGCATCCGCCGCAGCCGTGAAGCGCTTATAGCCAACGCCACGGGATTTAGACTTCCAATTCCTGGCAGGGAACAACTCGGCCTCTGCGGTGTAATCAAATGCGCTCATTGCTGAAAGCCTTACTTGCCGGATTGCGGCGTGTGCGGACCACGACAATCGAAGCCACCGGAAGCCGCCTCAAAATAGAAGCAATATCCTTTGAATGATCATCATCCAAGCTGCAGCAATATGTAGCGCGGAATGGCCAAAAACACAAGAGATGAGCCAAATCTAATTCAGCACCATCAATTTTTCCTGACTGCTCCGTTGTACAAATTCTTGGAAGCTGTTCGAAGGATCATCGACTCTTCTCACCGCACAACCGCCCATGCGGCCTCGATGCAGGGCCCGAGCTATGTGCTGCGATGGCGCTCTAGGCGCGGCCGGCCTTCACCCGCAGGCCAGGCGCCGGCCGCTCCAGCACCACTTCGCGGCGGAAGCGATAGAGCTTCGCCGGCCGCCCGCCGGTCTCGGTCGAGACCTTGCCGGTGGGTTCCACCAAGCCGCCTTGCTCAACAAGACGGCGGAAGTTCTGCTTGTGCAGCAGCGTGCCGGAGATGGCCTCCACGGTCTTTTGCAGCTCGAGCAGGGTGAATTCGGGGGGCAGCAGCTCGAACACCACGGGTCGGTATTTGAGCTTGCCGCGCAATCGCCCCATGGCCGTGGCGAGGATGCGGCGGTGATCGAAGGCCATGGAGCGGCCAAGCTCCGGGAGCTCGCCCCATTGACCCGCAGCCGCCCGTCCGTCGCGCCCGGCCTCCGTGACCAGCCCCGCCTCGTAGAGGAGCTCGTAACGCTCCAGCACCTTCTCCTCGTCGAAACCGGCACCGATGCCGAAGCCGACCTTCAGCCGTTCGGCGCGCCGGAGCGGCCGCGCGGGCTCGTCGGGTAAAGGCGTCCGCTCGGCCCAGACTTTGAGCCTCGGCTCGATCTCGCTCAGGAGAATCTCGGGTTTGCCGCGCCGCCAATCCTCCCAGGGGAAAAAAGCGTACCAGGGCGACCAATGCGACCCGAGCAGCTCCTCGCCCGAGCTGCGGGTGAGAGCGAGATAACCGACGGATAGGATGTGCGAGGCGATATCGCCGGGCTCGGCGTGACGGCCCCGGTCGCCGAAAGTGTAAAGCTGCTCGACATAGCCGAGGTCGAGCCCGGTCTGACGCTTCACCCAGGCGCGGAGGCCGATGTCGAGCGTGCGGTGGGCGCGAGGGGAGAAGGGGCCGAAAGGAAGCGTGTCCCATTCGCCGGACCCGACCGTCCCCGGACGCACCACAAGGATTTGCGGCTGCTGCTCGCGAACGCTGACGATCGCCGCGTTCAGCCCAAGCTCGACTTGGGTCTCGCCTGCTGTCTCCGCGGCACGCATGGCCTCAGGCATGGGATCAGGCCGCAGGCAGAGCAGATAAAGCGAACACCTGCCCCTCCTCGGCAACCGCCCCGCGGCCGATTTCCTCGACCGCTGCCACCATGCGCCCGGAGCGGGCAAGCGTCTCATCGCCGAGCGCCACCAGCCGCCGGTTGGGGCAGGCGGTGGGAGAGGCAAACCGTAGCGCCCGGGCGAGTTCGAACTCGTCGGCCTCGGGGTTGAGCGCGCAGAGCGAGATGAAGGCCGCTGCGGTCGAGCGGCTGATGCCGGCCCAGCAATGGATCAGGAGGGGCGCCTTGCGGTCCCAGTCGAGCGCGAATTGGACGAGATCGGCGACATGCTCCTGGCAAGGCAGCACGAGGCCCGCCGCAGGCTCGCAGATGTCGTTCATGGCGAGCCTGAGATGGCGGTCTGGGCCGATCGATGGCGGGGTGGGCACCAAGGTCTCGCCATTGATCAGTGTCACGAGATGGCTGACGCTTAATTCGGCAATCGTGGTCTCGACCAGGCTCAGCGGCGCGACATAGATCGTCTCTGGCGTCATCATGCGCGGCACTCTAGTGAGTCTCTTGGCGAAATCAGGGTGGCACTCCGGTCTTCCTTTGGCAAACCGGTCTGCCTGAGCGGGGCCGTCATGGGGCGAGCTCATTGAAACGGTTGAGGAACCGGGCCTCGCCCTCCGCTGCCGGGAGCGGCGTGAGCTGCGACAGCTTCGTCACTAGGCCCGGCTTCAGCCCGCGCGGCTGGCCGAAGAAGCGGCGGGCCTCTTCGACCGAAAAGCCCGCTAACGCGGTCGCCTCGTAATAGGCCGCGATCTTGTCGGCGCGCTTGATCAATTTGGTGACCTCGGAGGGGAGCTCGGCGGGCACGCCGAAACGAATATGGATGGCGGCGAGCAGCCTCGTCTCGAAGGCCTTGTAGTCGAGCGACAGCGCCGCCTTAAAGGGGCTGATCAGGTCGCCGATGACATATTCCGGCGCATCGTGGATCAAGGCCGCGAGCCGGAAGCGGCGGTCGAGCCCGGGCGAAAGGGCACCGGCAATGGTCTCGACGAGCAAGCAGTGCTCCGCCACCGAGAAGGCATGCGCACCCAGCGTCTGGCCGTTCCAGCGGGCGACGCGGGCAAGCCCATGGGCTATATCCTCGATCTCGATGTCGAGAGGCGAAGGATCGAGCAGGTCGAGCCGACGGCCGCTCAGCATGCGCTGCCATGCGCGCGCACCCCCTTCGGCGGCAACATTATTATGCATGGCTCACCCAGTCCTCACGCAGGAGAAGCGAAGAGCATTTGCCCTGGCCGATAGTGGATAGCTTGGTAGGTGCATCAGGAAAACATGGACGAAATGGATGCATAATGCCATTCATTAGCCGATTCTTGTTCGAGTACAGGCCCACCTCAGTTCAAGACTCGGGAGACGCACATGGCAAGGCTGCCCAAATTTTCACTTTCGCACAACGACCAGAAGAAGAAGTGGGAGCTCAAGCACGAGGGCTCTGGCGAGGTGGTGAAGCGATTTGCGACTAAGGCTGCGGCGACGAAAGGCGGCGTCTTGGAGAAGGCCGTTGGTAACATGGGTTCGGTCAGGATCAGGAAGCGGGACGGAAAGATCCAAGAAGAGCGGACCTACCCGCGCAGCATGGATCCCCGCGGCAGGGGCTGAGCTCCGCCGAGTTTCGCGCAAGCTTGGTAACGGTGGCAGCTCGTCAAATGGTCGTTGACCATGCCGACGCTCTGCATGAAGGCGTGAAGTGTCGTCGGTCCGCAGAAGCGAAAGCCCCGGTCTTTTAGCGCCTTGGCTAGTGTGCTGCTTTCCGGCGTCTTCGCCGGGATTTCAGCCATGCTCTCATAGCGGCTTTGCTTCGGCTTGCCCTCGACGAAGCTCCACAGGAACTGGCTGAAGCCCGGCCCGGACTCCAGCTTGAGGAAAGCTTGCGCGTTCCCGATCGCAGCCTCGATCTTGCCGCGATGGCGGACGATGGCCGCATCGGCAAGCAAGCTCTCGATCTTGCTTTGCCCGTAATTCGCCATGGCCTCCGCATCGAAATTGTCGAAGGCGGCGCGGAAGCTTTCGCGCTTCCGCAAGATGGTGATCCAGGAAAGGCCTGCCTGGAAGCCTTCGAGCACGAGCTTCTCGAACAGCGCTCTGGGATCGGTCTTGGGCACGCCCCATTCCTCGTCGTGATAGGCGACATAAAGCGGGTCAGATCCGGCCCATGGGCAACGCTTCAGCTCGCCGCGGCTCATGAGGCAATGGGCGCCGGGGTCTTGAAGCGGGCCCAGAAAGGGATGCGCACAGCGACCGTGACGTCGCCCGCACGCAAGGGAAGACCCGCCGCCTTCGCCTCCTCGGCGCGGTCGAGGCGCAGAAGCGCAAGCCCTGCGGCGCCGCTCGTCGAGCCGAGCGTCCCGATCGGATTGCCGCCCGCGGTGATTTCGGTGCCGGATGCGGGCAACGGCCCCTCCCCCTCGACGCCGACAATGCGTTTCCGCGCCGTGCCTCTGTGCTCCATGCGCGACACGACCTCCTGGCCCACGTAGCAGCCTTTCTTGAAGTCGACGCCGTTCAGCTGGTCGAACAGAGCTTCGTGAGGAAACGCGTCGCCATAGGCATAGTCGCGTCCGCCTTCGGGCACACCGAGCCCGATCCGCCTTGCATGATAGTCGGCCTCGGGGACAAGCGCGCAGCCGAGATCGGCGATGCGTGCATCCTGGGGGAGCAGGATGCGAAGCCCTAGCGCGGGGAGCCGGGGGTCGGCGTAAGCAATAGCGCCCTCCGGCAAGCGGGGCGGCGCGCCCCACGCCGCCGCCACACTGAGCGACGGTTCCTCCTTGATCTCCACTTCGGCGCGCAAGCGGTAGAAGACGAGCCGTTGCATGAGCGCGCTCGCTTGCGCCTTGCAGCATTCGAGCAGATAGCCGTCCCCTTCGGGCACCACAAAAAAATCGAACAGAATCTTCCCTTGCGGCGCGAGCAGACCGGTATGGATCGCGGCGCCGTTCCCCGCTTTGTTGATATCGTTGGTGATCATCCCTTGCAGAAAGGCGCGCGCGCCCGGGCCTGCGACGCGGACCACCGCGCGATCGGCAAGAATCGCCATTTTGCCTTGGCTCATGGTCAGGTCTTCCGCTTGCCAGGTGCTCAAGACTTATTTAAGCGGGCACAAGCCTGAGCGCTAGCGAAAGCCCCATCTTGGCCGAAACCTTCGATCTCCTCATCAAGGACGCGACCCTCGTCAACCATGCCGGCGAGGGTCTTGCCGATATTGGCATCAGGGACGGCCGCATTGCGGCGATCGGCAGCCTCACTGCCAATGCCGCCGGCAAGACCCTCGATGCGACCGGGCTGCATATGTTGCCGGGCGTCATCGACACTCAGGTGCATTTCCGGGAGCCAGGGCTCGAGCATAAGGAAGATTTGGAATCCGGCAGCCGGTCGGCGGTTTTGGGGGGCGTCACCGCTGTGTTCGAGATGCCCAACACGCGGCCCGCAACGGTGAGCGCCGAGGCTCTCGCCGACAAGGTCGCCCGCGGGCGCGGGCGCATGCATTGCGACTTTGCCTTCTTCGTCGGCGCCACGCGCGAGAATGTCGAGGAGCTTCCTTACCTCGAAACGCTCCCTGGCGCCGCGGGCGTCAAAGTGTTCATGGGCTCCTCCACCGGCGACCTGCTCGTCGATGATGAAGAAACGCTTGCCCGCATCCTTTCGCTTATCGAGCGGCGCGCCGCCTTCCACGCCGAGGATGAGGCGCGCTTGCGCGAGCGCGCGTCGCTCCGGCGCGAGGGTGAGCCCACGAGCCACAGCGGATGGCGCGACCCCGAGGCGGCGCTGGCGGCGACCGCGAAGCTGCTCAGGCTCGCCTCCGCCGCGGGTAAGCGCGTGCATGTGCTGCATGTGTCGACGGCGGCCGAAATGCAGTTGCTTGCCCTGCACAAGGACCTGGCCAGCGTCGAGGTCACGCCGCAGCACCTGACGCTCACCGCGGCGGAAGCCTATCGGGCGCTCGGCACGAAGGCGCAGATGAACCCGCCGCTCCGTGATGCCAGCCATCAGGACGCTCTGTGGTGGGGGCTCGCCCAGGGTGTGGTCGACGTGCTCGGCTCTGATCACGCGCCGCATACGCTCGACGAGAAAAGCCAGAGCTACCCTGCCTCGCCCTCCGGCATGCCGGGGGTGCAGACGCTCGTGCCGGTCATGCTCGACCACGTCAGCAAGGGACGCTTGAGCCTCGCCCGCTTCATGGATCTGACCAGCGCCGGACCCCAGCGCCTGTTCTCGATCGCCGGCAAAGGCCGCGTGGCTGTCGGCTATGATGCGGACCTCACCATCGTCGATCTCAAATCAGAGCGCGTGATCGAGGATGCATGGATCGGCAGCAGATCCGGTTGGACGCCGTTCGCCGGGCGTAAAGTGAAGGGCTGGCCGATCGGCACGATCGTGCGCGGCCGCGTCGCCATGTGGGAGGGCGAGCTTGGGCGGGCGAGCGGCGAGCCCGTCCGTTTCGCCGACGCCTTGCCGCGCGAGCCGCGGTTGTCTTGACGCGTAATCTTATCCGAAAAGTCTGCAACTTTTCGGGATCATGCTCTCGCTCTATTGCATGAAATAGTGCCAGACGCCGTCTCCCCCGAGACCGGCGCGGTAATAAGTGTATTTGCCGCTTTGCTTCATGGCGAGAGCTTGGGCGGGAGGCAGGAGGCGGTAAAGCTCGACCTCTTGGCTCGGCGTCAGGGTCTTAAGGTCGAGCTCGGCGAAGTAAGGCCAGACATACATCGCGCTCTTGCCCTCGCCTTTCTTTACGAAGCCTGAGCTGAAAACATTCAGCATGGCGGCGAGCACGTCGCGGCCCTGCCCATCGGCGGACGCCTTCTTCCAGAAGGCGATCGGGTCGCTCACGGCCGACGTGCTCAGTATCGGCGGCAGCTCGTTCTCTTCCAGCACCGGGAGCATCTCGTCGATGTCGCCGCTTTGCGCCACGACGACGATGTGCTCGAGCATGCGCTTGATCGGCTTCGGCAACTGATTGAGGTCGTACTGCACCTTTGGCGCCGGACCCGCTGGCGGAGCCGCGGGGGGCATGGGTGCCGGGGCTTCGCTTGCGGGCGCGGCAGCCTCGCCCTCAGGTTTGATAGCTTCGCTTTGGGGTTTGGCCGGCTCGCTGGCGGGCTTGGCGGCTTCGCTCTTCGGGCTTGAGGATTCGTTCGCGGCGCGCGCCCCGGCCTCGGCAGCGCCGGCGTGGAACGCATTTTGTTGGCTGTTGGTTTCAGCAAGGTCTAGCGCGCCGTGCCCGGCCCGGTAGACGCAGACAATAAGGAAGGTGCCAGCTACCAATGCGGCAAGGGCCACTATGAAC
>Ga0315283_10001290_pt1 | contig 20015 bp, 15 predicted proteins | sample YL17G09_0_MG_FD_204541 | JGI IMG/M metagenome (GOLD analysis project Ga0315283, IMG submission 204541) | Sediment microbial communities from Yellowstone Lake, YNP, Wyoming, USA - YL17G09_0 | ecosystem: Environmental > Aquatic > Freshwater > Lake > Sediment | place: USA: Wyoming | collected... | reverse complement strand
GCTTCTCCTCCTTGCGCGTGCCGCTCTTGGCGACGTCGATGGCCGGGTAGATGCGGCGCTCGGCCAGCTCGCGCGACAGGTAGATCTCGCTGTTCCCGGTGCCCTTGAACTCCTCGAAGATGACCTGATCCATGCGCGAACCGGTGTCGATCAGCGCGGTGCCCGCGATGGTCAGCGAGCCGCTGCCCTCGATCTTGCGGGCGGCGCCGAAGATCATGCGCGGCGCCTGCATGGTGGTGGCATCGAGCCCGCCCGACATCGTGCGTCCCGAGCCCTCGGAGGCGTTGTTGTAGGCGCGTGAGAGGCGGGTGATGGAATCGAGCAACAGCACCACGTCCTTGCCCTCGAGCACCTGGGCCGCCACGGTCTCCATGGCGCGTTCGGCCGTCTCGATGTGCTCCTGGATGGTCATGTCGCTCGAGGCGGCGATGACGTTCGCGGGCGTGTTGCGCCGGAAGTCGGTGACCTCCTCGGGGCGTTCGTCCACCAGCAGCGCGTAGATCGCCACCTCGGGATGGTTGTGCGCGATCGAGGCGGCGATGCTCTGCAGGATGCGGGTCTTGCCGGCCTTGGGCGGCGAGACGATCAGGCAGCGCTGGCCGCGGCCCAGTGGGGCGATGATGTCGATGCAGCGCCCGGTGGTGCGGTCGCCGTAGGGCGGGTTCCCCTGGCCGGGCAGCAACTCGAGGATGAATCGCTCCGTCGGGTCGAGCGCCGCGCCCGCCTGCTGCAGGTCGCGGAGCAACTCGAGGCCGCGCCGCTTGGCCGGCTGGTTGTTCCCACCGCCACCACCGCCGCTGGTGCGGCCGCGGCGCTTCTGGCGCGGGCCCTGCTGGCGGGGGCCGCCCTGGGGGCTCGGATAGGGTTGGGGGGCGGCGTTGCTGAGCGGGCGGCCGCCACCGCGCCGGCTGCTGCGGCGGCGATTGCCGGGCGTCGGTGGTCCAGCAGGGCTGGAAGGCCCGCCGGGACCGGAAGGTGCTTCGCCTTCCGCGCCAGCCTGGGGGAGGCCTGGGTCACCCGCGACCGACCCTGGTTGCTGGGGCAGTCGTGGTCCTCGTGGCCGGCGACGACGTGATCTCATGGACGTTCCTTCTGCGGATCCCTCGCCCCGGCGCCGGATGAGGCGACTACGGAAGCGCCAGCGAGTGGACGCGAGGTGTTCACTGCGGGACCGCGCGGGGAAACCCACGCGGGCGCGGAACGGACTCCGCCTCGCCCGCGGGCCTCTACCTGCCGACCCTCATTCGTTCTTCTGCAGCGTGTATACGGCCGGGACATCAAGACTGCCGGCCGGGGTGGACGAGGTGGAGATGCTGATCACCTCGGTGGCCACCTTCATCAGGGGGCCGCCTGCCGCCGTGCCCGAACTCGACATCTCCTCGGTTTTCTTCTCGGCGTATTTCGCGGTCCCGTCGCCGAAGCCACCCAGGCCTTCGGAAACCGACTTCTCCTCGATCACCGCGTCCGCGCTCGCGGAGGAACACAACAGGGCGCGAGGATCAGGGCGGGGCGCCTCTCACGAGGGGAGCGACGGCCGGATGCGATGGAACCCACGCATCCGCTGCATGAATCCTCCTCGGAGGGTGTAAGACGGCATTATCGCCGCAGGGCCACCACTTGTCCAGGGGCCGTCCAGGGGTCGTCCAGCGCCGTGGCCGTCCAGCGCCTGGATCGGGGCCGTTCGCCGGCCGATTCGGCGGGCTCAGGGCCGCCGGGGGTGCCACTCCGTCTCGGGGACTCCGGCGCGCCGGTTGCACCAGCGCGCCATGACGAAGAGCAGATCCCCTAGGCGGTTCAGGTAATGCACCAGCCGCAACCCGATCGGTTCGACCTGGAGCAGGGTCACGGTCCGGCGCTCGGCCCGGCGACAGACCGCGCGCGCGACGTGCAACTCGGCTCCGAGCGCGGAGCCGCCTGGCAGCACGAAGCTCGTGAGCAGCGCCAACTCGGTATCGAGCCGGTCGATCCAGCGTTCGAGCGCGGCCACGTCCTCGTCACAGATGCGCTCCTGCCTTGCCGGGAGGTCCGGCGTGACGGCCGCCAGTTCGGCCCCTACTTGGAAGAGCCTGGACTGGATGGTGGTGAGTTCGGCGGCCAGCCAGCCATCGAGGTCGAGGGTCCGAACCACGCCCAGCACGGCGTTCAGTTCGTCCACGCTGCCGCAGGCCTCCACGCGTGCGGCGTCCTTGAAGACCCGGCCAGGGCCCAACAGTCCGGTAGTTCCGTCGTCGCCGGTGCGGGTGTAGATCCTCATGGGGCAGCAGTCTAGGGTGCGTTGCAAACGGGCACAAGGCCTTCGTCCCGCGCTTCGTCCCGCGCCCTCCTTGCCTCGCGGTCCGGACTGAGCAAAGATGGATGCCCTTCCGGCCATCCGGACCCCTCTCACAGGACGCCCATGACCATTCGAAGCTTCCTTTCTTCCGTCCTGCGCGGCGAGGAGGCTGCCGAACTCACGCCCCCGACGCGGGAACGCCTTGAGACTTTCGCGGCCGAGGCGCTCGCGGCGCGTTCCCTGACGATGGTGCGCGACGAGTGCGCGGGCCGCCAGCGGCAGTCTGGCGCCACTCCGGGCGTGGAGTATCTCCTCGGCCTGGCCTGCGCCCTGAACGGCGAGACCGAACGCGCCCTGCAGACGCTGCTATCGCTGGGGGAGCGGCTGGTGGCCGGGAGTCAGTGGGAGCCCCTGGCTGCCGTGGCCGAGCGGAGCCTGGCGCTCGAGGAAACGCACGCCGGGGCGCGGCTGCTGGTGCGCGCTCACGAGGGCCTGGCGCACGACCCCGAGCGGCTCGAAGCGCTCGAGCGCGCCTTCCGCATCCTCACCGACGACCTCGACCTCGGCTTGCTGCTTGCGCAGCGTCTGGGTGAGGCGGGCGAGGGCGATCTGCGCCGCCAACTGCTGGCCGAGATGATGCCTGCGTTCGCGGCCGAGGACCGTTTCGTCGGGCTCGAAGAGGCCGCACTCGAATTCGTCGAGCACGGTGCCGTGGACGGGCTCGTGGACCTGGTCCGGGCGCTGCCCGCCCCGGCGGAACGCGGCGCGCTCGATCCGTGCGACCAACTCGTGCGCATCGCTCTGCCCGAGCTGTCGCGCGCGGGTCGTGCGGGCGAATGCGAAGAGGCGCTGCGCGCTGTGCTCAAAGCCGCGGTGGAGAAGGATGGCGGCGCGGGCGGCGAGCGCTTTCGCGCGGCGCTGGTCGAGGCCCTGCGCCAAGGCCCGGGTGCTGGGCTGCCCGATGCGGCCGCGGTGATCGCGATTTCAGGCGTGGCTGAGCGGACGCGCCCGCTGCTCGAGGCGCTCGAGCGTTTCGACCGGATCGCCGCGCTGCCACCGGGCCGCGCGGTCTGGCACGGGACCCTCCAGGCGGGCCGGGTGACCGCGGACGATGGCGACATCGTGGTGCTCGACTTCGCGCGCTCGAAGAGCCATCGCATGCCGTACGATGCGGCCAAGCGGTCGCTCCTGCCGATGGCGGAGGATGACCTGCGGCTGCTGCAGCTCACGCGGCCCGCCGAGATGAAGCGTCTGCGCGCCGAGGAACCCGGCGAGGTGCTGGCGCGCGCGCTCAAGGCGCTCGGCGGCGCCGGCGATGCGCAGCGGCTCAAGGTGTTCCTGGTGGGCACCGACCTGGTGCCGCTCAAGGAGTGGAATGCGTTCTGGCGGCAGGCGCGCGCAGCCGCCCCGAAGCATCCCCGCATCGATGCCGCGCGGGCCTTCGAGCAGTCCTACCGTCTGCGGGTCGAAGGCGAAGTCGCCCCGACCCCGGAGGCGGCGGTGGCGGCCGCGCCGCTGCCGGGCCTCGCCGTCAGCAAGCCCGCGCGCGCGAACCTCACGACCCTGCGCAAGTTCATCTCGCAGCACCCGGCCTCCGAGCCGGCGCTGACGCAGCGTTTCGGCAAGTTCATCGAGCGCACCATGCTCGACGAGGAGGGCGAACGCGTGGACCGCGCGCGGGCGGGACTCTATTTCGCGCGCTGGTTCCCCGAGCGCGGCGCGGATTGGACCGAGGTGCTCGGGACCCTGTGGGAGCAGGGCCTGGCGGTCACCGACCTCTCGGGGGAGGTGGAGCAACTTGCCCTGCTGGCCGTGTCGCACGCGCCCGGGGTGGAGTCCGATGCGATCCTCTCCGCCCTCGACTCGCGCTTCTCGGCCGTGCGCGAGGAGGCCGTGCGGCTGCGCGCGCTGCTCGATGATGACGGACGCACGGACCTCCGGCGCACCCTGCTGCTGCACGCCGCGCGCTATCCGGGCGCGGCCCTGCGCTCCATCGAGGACGAGTTGGAGGTCCCGGTGGCCCCGTCCGACGGTTGGCTCGTGCTGTGGTCGGCGCTGGCGCTGCTCGAGGACCGGCCCAAGCGCACGGTCGCCGAGAAGGTGCAGCGCTGGCTCGAGCCGGGCGGGGCCTTCGAGCGCCTGCTGCAGGAGCGGTCCTGTCCGGAGGAGGTGCAGCTCAAGGTGCGCATCCTGTTCCGCGCGTGGCGCTCGAGCGATCGCTACCTGTTCCCGGCGCTCGACGCGCTCGACCGGCTGGGGCTCGCCGAGGAGGTCGCGGTGATCCGCGGCGAGCGGCAGAAACGCACCGACCGGCTCTTCGAGGGCGTGGGCCAGCAGGTCGAGGGCACGGAACTGCCGTTCATGACCCAGGCCACCTGGGAGCGTCTCCAAAAGGAGATCGGGCGGCTCGAACGCGAGCTGCGAAGCACGATCCCGGCGGCAATCCAGAAGGCCCGGGAGCTGGGGGACCTGAGCGAGAACGCCGAGTACCACTCGGCGAAGCTCAAGCAGGCCAACGTCAGCCAGATGGTCGCATCGCTCCAACTGCGTCTGGCGCGGGCGCGTTTCGTGGACGACGTCGAGTACCGCGATGGTATCGTGGGACTTGGCACGGAGGTCGTGCTCGAGGGTGGCGACCAGAAGACACGCCGCTACTGGATCCTGGGCGAGGACGAGCACCATCACGGCGAGAGCGTGATCTCGTTCCAGACCCCGGTGGGTCGCGCGCTCATGGGCCGGTCGATCGGCGACGAGGTGGAGCTGGGCGATGGGGCCGAGCGCCGGCGCTGGCGCGTCGCCTCGGTCGAGCGCAAGTTACCCCTGGTCGAGACCTAGTCGTTACCTGGCAGGCTGGTTACGTTGCGCGCCCGGGACGCGGGTTTTCGGCACGCTCATTGCGGCACGCGCCGCGCCGTCCGCGTCCGTGAATTCCCGCTTGGCACTTGCTGCCTTTCACGCTATGTTGCTCACAAGCTTGCTGCCCGTCGCAACTCTGCCGCGATGGGCGTGCCCATCGAAATGGCGCCCACCCGATCTCAGGATTTCGTGTGGGCGGCGAAGACAATGACGTTTGGCCGCAGCGAAGGACGGCATCGTCGTCCGGACTGTTGGGTCGGAAAGGGATTTCCCGCCGCCCACTCGGTAGTCAGCAAGATCTCGACCGAAGACCGTCGGGGCACAAGATCACCGTCCGCGCCGCGTGCCCCGGCGGTCAAGTAGCGTTTCGAGGGCGGCCCGGACCCGCCGGGCCCCTCACCGGAGTGACCGCGATGGGGCTGGAGGCGCACGCGCCCGAACTGGGCCTCGCGGTCGAGGATTCGCTCCGCGGCGTGCTCGCCCTGGGCCTGCTGGCGGCCGAGAACGTCCGGATGGAGCCGGTGTCGCGCGAGTTCGACGAGGAATGCGCGCAGGTCTGCGCCCGTCTCGAGGGCGAATACGCCGACCGGCCCCCGGCCGGCATCCCCGGCGTCACCGAGGCCCGCGCGCTGTTCCATCGGCTCGGTGTGGATCCCACCAAGACCCGCCCGAGCAGCGAGGCGCTGCTGCGCCGCGTGGTGCAGGGCAAGGGCTTGCCCCGTGTGAACCTCGCGGTGGACATCTGCAACCTGTGCTCGCTCGAGCACCAGCTACCCCTCGGTCTGTACGACCGCGAGCACGTGAGGGGCGCGGTGCAGGCGCGGGCCGGTCGCGAGGGGGAGGGCTACCCGGGGATCCGCAAGCAACGGGTGAACCTGGCCGGGCGCCTGCTGCTGGCCGACGACGACGGTCCCTTCGGGGCGCCGACGTCGGACTCGGAGCGCACCTCGGTCACCGCGACCACCACGCGCCTGCTGGTCGTGGTGTTCTGCCCGGTGGAGCGGGCCGACGGCCACCTCTCGATCATGCTGGAGCACATCGCGGGCCGCCTCACGTGCCACGCCACCGCCCGCGTGGTGGCCGTGCGCGTGGCGCAGTGACGCATCCTGGAACGATGTGGACCCAGGGGATGGAACGACACGGGCGTGCGGGCGCGTGGGAGATCAGCCGCCCGTAGGCCGTGGCGGTGCCGCACCGACCCCCAGGCGTGAGTCGCGCTACCCGCGCCAGCGGTTCGTGATCGGCAGGCGGCGGTCGCGGCCGAAGGCGCGCGGCGAGATCTTCACGCCCGGAGGGCTCTGGCGGCGCTTGTATTCGGCCGCGTCCACCATGCGCATCACGCGGCGCACCGTCGCCTCGTCGTGGCCGGATGCCACCAGTTCGGCCACCGAGCGGTCCTCTTCGACGTAGCCCTCGAGGATCGCGTCGAGCACGTCGTAGGGCGGGAGCGTGTCCTGGTCCAACTGGTCGGCCTTGAGTTCGGCCGTGGGCGGGCGCGTGAGCGTGCGCTCGGGGATCGCGGCCGAACGCCCGTTGCGGTGCCGCGCGAGCCGGTAGACCATGGTCTTGTAGACGTCCTTCAGCGCCGCGAAGCCGCCCGCGGTGTCGCCGTAGAGCGTGCTGTAGCCCACCGAGGTCTCGCTCTTGTTGCCGGTCGTGAGCACGAGCCAGCCGAACTTGTTCGACAGCGCCATCAGGGTGTTGCCGCGGATGCGCGCCTGCAGGTTCTCCTCGGTGGCGTCGCTCGCGCGGCCCGCGAAAGCCGGTGCCAGCGCGCGGCCGTAGGACTCGAACACGTCCAGGATCGGGATCGCGTAGAAGCGCAGTCCGAGCGTGCGGCAGAGCGCCTCGGCGTCGTCGCGCGAGATCCCGGCGCTGTAGGGGCCCGGCATGCTCACGCCCACGACCTGCCGCGGCCCGAGCGCATCAGCGGCGATGCAGGCGCAGAGCGCCGAATCGATGCCCCCGGAGAGCCCGAGCACCACCGTGTCGAAACCGTTCTTGCGCACGTAGTCGCGGGTGGCGAGGACCAGCGCATCGTAGACCTCGGCCTCGGGTCCGCGCACGATGGGGTCCGGGCGCGCCGGCAGCGCCGGCTTTGCGCTCGCTGCGCAGGCGGCCAACTCGATGCGCGACAACTCCCCGTCGGCATGCGCCGCCCGTTCCCCGGGTGATCGCGGCGCGCGCTGCCGGGCGGCGGAGACCGCGTCCAGGTCGAGGTCGGCGGCAATCAGGTCCTCCTCGAACATCGCGCCCTCGGCCAGCAACTCGCCCTGCGGGCCGAGGATCAGGCTCGCGCCGTCGTGGAGCACCTCGTCCTGGCCGCCTACCAGGTTCGCGTAGGCGACGATCGCGCGGTGGTCGATGGCGCGGGCCCGCAGCATGCGCTGGCGCTCGCCGGCCTTGCCCGCATGGTAGGGCGAAGCCGACAGGTTGAGCAGGACCTCGGCGGCACCGTGTTCCGCCTGTTCTCCGACCGGCCCTCCCGGGGACCAGATGTCCTCGCAGATGCTCACTCCGAACGTGACGCCGTCGCGCACGAACACCGTATTCCCGCGGCCCGGGGCGAAGTAGCGCTGCTCGTCGAAGACACCGTAGTTGGGCAGGTGGTGCTTGTGGTAGACACCGGTCCAGCGACTGTCGTGCAGCACCGCGGCTGCGTCGAACAACTCCGTCTCGCGGGACACCGTGCCCACGACCAGGGTCATGCCCGCCGAGTGGGGGACGAGGTCGCGGGTGCGCTGCATGGCCCGCTGGACGAACGCGGGATGGAGCAGCAGGTCCTCGGGCGGGTAGCCGGTGATCGCGAGTTCGGGGAAGGCCAGCACCTCCACGCCCAGGACGCGGGCGCGCCCGATGGCGGCGACGATCCGCTCGAAGTTGCCATCGAGGTCGCCGACTGTCGGGTTGAGCTGGGCCAGGCCGAGTCGCAGGGAGCGCATCGCGCGGCGATTGTGCGGGGTCGGGCGTGGGGGCGCAAGCGCGTGGCTGAGGGGGCGGATTGTGCCGGGCGACGAGGGCCCGGGTGGGGGCGCGGCCCGGACCATGGCGGCGTGGTGCGGCCCGGACTGTCGCGCGGCCGCGTCTTGTGCTTTCCTCCGGCCCTATGCGCGTGCTCTTCCTGGAGAACGAGGATTCCTTCTCGTGGAACGTGATCGACCGGCTGCCGTGCGCCCGCGACGAGGTCGTCATCGCCCCCGGACGCGAAGTCGCGGCGAGCCACGACCGGCTGGCCGGTGCGGACGTTCTCATCATCGGCCCGGGGCCGACCGACCCGGAGCGCGCCGGTCTCATCGGCGTGGTCCGCGCGGCGCTGGCGCGGCGACTTCCCACGCTCGGCATCTGCCTCGGGCACCAGGCCATCGGCCTGGCCTTCGGGGCGCGACTCGTGCGCACACCGCCGCGACACGGGAAGCGTTCGGTGGCGACGTTCACCGGCGCGCGCATCTTCGCGGCGTTCGCCGGCCCCCAGACCGTGATGCGCTACCACTCGCTGGCGCTTGCCGACGTCACGGCTCCGCTCCGCGTGGTTGCGACCAGCGAGGACGGCGTCGTCATGGCTGTCGAGCATGAAGAACTCCCGCTGGCCGGCCTGCAGTTCCATCCAGACTCGTTCGCGACGCCACGAGGGGCCGAGATGATCGCGGGCTTCTTCCGAGGCCTCGCATGAAGCTCATCGATCTCGAGGCGCTGCCTGCCTTCGCGCTGCTGGGGCCGGGTTTCGGCGGGGGCGGGGCCGTGCTGCTCACGGACCTGCGTCCCGCCTCGTGCGCACCGCGGCTCCTCTTCGCCCCGTACGAGACGCGCGGCCGCGACGCCCTGCTCTTTGACGGGGAAGTCCGCTCCGTAGACGCGCTGGAACTGCCTCCTGCCGCCGCCCTCGAGCCGCGACTCGACGCGACCGGACACGCCGAAGCCGTGGAGGAGATCCGGGAGGCGATCGCCGCGGGCGAGGTCTACCAGGTATGTCTCACGGTGCGCGCGCGCCTCGCGCCGGTGTCGGGCGCCGCGTTGTTCGCCCGCATGGCGAGCCGCGGCCTGCCGCGCTTCGCCGCGTGGGTGCGGCTGCTAGGAGGCGTGGAGTTCGTCTCGGCCTCCCCGGAGCTGTTCTTCGAGATCGAGGGCGGCAGGATCCGCTCGGAGCCGATGAAGGGCACGGCACGCCTGGACGCCGCCGGAGCGCTTGCAGCCAGTGACAAGGACCGCGCCGAGCTGGCCATGATCACGGATCTGGTGCGTCACGACCTCACGCCCCTGTGCCGGCCGCGGAGCGTAGTGGTGCGCAACGAGCGCCGTTTCGTTCACCTGTCCTACGCGACGCAGACAGTGAGCGACGTCGAAGGCGATCTGCTGCCCGGGGTGACCGCGCTCGACGCGCTCGATGCGTTGCACCCGGGTGGCTCCGTCACGGGTGCGCCCAAGCGGGCGGCCCGCGCCATGATCGGCCGGCTCGAGCGCTCGCCACGGGGCGCGTACTGCGGCGCCCTCGGTTTCGCTGCGGACGGACGCACGACCGCGAGCCTGCTCATCCGCACCGCCGTTCGCGACGCCGCGGGCTGGGTCTACGGTGTCGGCGGCGGCATCGTCCACGACTCGGACCCCGGCCTCGAACTCGAGGAATTGCGCGTGAAGCTCGGGGTGCTGCGTTGAGGTACACGACGCTGCGGGTGACCGAAGCCGGCGTCGTCCTTTACGACCTCCACGTGGAACGACTCGCGCCGGAGGGCGCGGCGGGACTGGCGGCCTTCGCCCGCTTCGCCCGCGAGGCCACGCCGGGCATCTACGGCGTCGCGCTGGCGGGTGACGAGCTACGCGCCGGGCGGCGCTCCGGCTCACAACTCGTCGAGGGCATGCCGGTCCGTCTAGCGGTCTCGCCGTTCGCGTCCCAGCGAGGCGCGTTCCGCAAGCCGGGCCCGCCGAGCGCGTACGATGGTGTCCGCCTCCCGGGCGTGGCCACGCTGCTGACGTCGTCCGACGGGAGCGAGATCTTCGAGAGTTGCGTGGCGGCCGTGCTCGGATGGGACGGCACGCACTTCGTCGGCGTGCCCGAGGACCGGCCGCGCGTGGCCTCGGTGGCCGAGGCCGCGGTGCGTGCGACGCTGCCATTCGTGCGGGCGCCGCTGCGCACCGGCGACCGCCTGCCACTCATCCTGCTCAACGCCGTGGCGGGGCCCTGCATCGTCAGCACGGGGCGCCCGCCCGTGCCCGCCGACGCAGTGATGCTTCTGAGCCAGGTCCTGCAGCGCTTCACGCGTCGTCCCTGACGGGCGCATCGCGTGGAGTGGCCGCGAGTCGTCTTGAGGGTCCGCCCCAACTGCGAGTGGTTGTACGTCGGTCGAGCCGGTTCCACGCTGCTCACGCGGTGGGCGGTGTGCCGCGCCGGCCCCGCACGTCGGGCAACCCCGCGTGCGTGCGCAAGACCCTGCGGGGAGCGCCACCCGCGCGGAGTACGAGCAGTGGCAGACCGCGGCACCCTTCGTGCTGCGCTCGCCCGGTCGTGGAGCGCACGGCGCCCCCGCGAGCCCGGTCCCGAGTCCCGCCCCCATGCCTGGGTGTGTGCGCGCCGCTCGCTCGGCGGTGTCGTTGCCACCCACCCCGCCACCCTGCGCCGCGCCGCCCTACACGCCCCGGCGCCCGCAAGCCTCGTCGCTCTACCGCGTGCTCGCCGACCACTTCGAGAGGTTGACGCGCGTACACGAGTAACGCTACGAGCCGACCCACGGCCCGCTGCGCCCGGTGGTGACCAAGGTGGTCGGGCGCTTCCTCGACTGCGGGCTGCTGGAGCACGGGTTCGCGCGCGTGCGTTGTGCGGCGTGCCGCTCGGAGTTCCTGGTGGCGTTTCGCTGCAAAGGGCGCGGGTTCTGCCCGTCGAGCCAGGCGCGCCGTCTGGCGGAGTGGAGCCTGTGGCTGGACGAGCACCTGCTCGCCGCGGTCGCGCACCGGCACGTGGTGCTGACCATCCCCAGGCGGCTGCGCGCGTACTTCCTCCATGACCGCCGCCGGCTCGGCCGCTTGAGCCGGGTGGCATACCGGACGCTGCACGCATACGTGGGCGCCGCACGCGGCGAGTCGGACACGGTGCCGGGCGTGGTGAGCCTGGCGCAGAGCTTCGGGTCGTTGGCCCACGGACACCCTCATCTGCACCTGGTTGTGAGCGACGGCGCGTTCCGCCGCGACGGCAGCTTCGTGGCGCAGACCGCGCACGACGCGGCAGTGCTCGCCGAGGCCTGGCGGCGTGCGGTGCTCGCGCTGTTCGTGCGGCAGGACTGGCTCGAAGACGACGCTGCGAGGTCGATGCTGAGCTGGCCGCACTCGGGGTTCAGCGCGTTCGTGGGGCCTGCGATCGCGGCGACGGACCGCGCGGCCGTGCTGCGGGTGGCGCGCTACGGGGCGCGTGCGCCGGTGGCGCAGTCGCGCCTGCGTTACGACGCCGAGCGCGCCGAGGTCGAGTTGGTGTCGGATGCGAGCGAGGGCCCGTACGCGGGCGTGCACCGCTTCGCCGCAGTGGAGTTCCTGGCGCGGCTGGTGGATCACATCCCGGCGAAGGGCGAGGTGCGGGTGCGTTACTACGGGGCGTACGCGAGCCGGCGGCGGGGCTGGTGGCGGCGGCGCGGTGTGGTGCTGGCGGGCCGCGGCGGCGGCGCTGGGCCGAGCTGCTGCGGCTGGTGTTCGCGGTCGACGTCGAGGTCTGCCGTCGCTGCGGCGGTGCGATGCGGATCATCGCGTTCGTGACCGAGCCCGCGGTGGTCACGCGCATCCTCGCGCACCTCGAGCGGCACGGGATCGACGCGCGCGCGGGACCATGGGTGGGAGCGGCGGAAGTGGTGGCGGGGTAGGCGCGGGCCACCGCGGTGCGCGGGCGAGCGCTCGCAGCGCCGCCGGCGGGCGAAGTGCGTTCGCTGGGGCCGGGCGGCCACCGGGCCATGACCTACCGGTCTGCGGCGGCGGTGGGAGAGCGCTACTCGGGGCGCCGCGGGCCGGCCGGCGCGCCCTGGCGGGTCGGCGCGAGGGGAGAAAGCGCGGGAGAAACTCTTGGGTGGTGTCCGGGACGGTGGTAGCTCGCGGTGGCGCGAAAGGAAATTCCTATCCGTTCGCGCACCTCGAGCGGCTCGGGGTCGATGCGCGCGCGGGACCTTGGGCGGCGGTGGGGTAGACGCGGGCCGCCGCGATGCGCGGACGATCAGGGAGCAGGCAGGCACGCGAGCCGGCCGTGGGGGAGGCGTGCGCGACGAGGCCGGAGGGCTGTCGTGCGATGGCGTCCGCGGCGCCGGGCGGGAGGTTTCGGGGGTCGCTCGGGGCGTGGGCGGGCATTGCGGGGGCGTCGGCGCTGATGCGGCGGGTGCGAGCGGGGGAGAAAGCTGTTGCCGGGCGGCCGGGAGCGGCCTACGCTCGCGGGGGGCGCGAAAGGAAATTCCTATCCCTCAAATCAATAGACCCGAACATCTCCTGAGAGGAGAAAGGAGACAGTCATGCGGCACGGGAGTGTGCAGTGCCTGTCCTTCGTCGGCACTTTTCTCCTGACGATCACGTCCATCACCCTCCTCGACCCGGTCAAAGCCTGTGGCGAGCCGCTTTCAGCGGCGCCATTTCTTTCCTCCGGCACCGGGAGCCACAGCCCGATACCGAGGGCGCTGGCAAGTACTACCCGCGCCTCCGCGCCGAAGATCAGTACTGTGGTGCCGAATCAGTTGACGCCATCGACTGGATCGTTTGCCAGGAGCATGCTGAGTCCGGTGGTGGTGATTGAGCTCTACGTCCCCGCATCGAGCTTTCCCGAGTCGGAAGCCTATGCCGTGCAGGGCGGGGTCCAAGTAGGTCGGGCGGGTATTGGACCCGCGTCTGGTTATGGCGGCATGTGGAGTGGATCGGCGGATTCGTGGGTGAAGCTCCACCCGCCTCAAGCTAACTTTTCGAATTCCTTCTCGGCGGCCTATGGCGTGTACGGCAATCAACAAGTGGGTCAGACAAGTTCACCTTGGTGGGGGACACCGCGATACCGCGCCAGCCTATGGACCGGAACGCCCGCATCATGGGTGGACCTCAACCCTGCTGGGTCCACGTACTCGGTAGCCTGGGCGGTGTACGACGGCCAGCAAGTGGGCGAGGCTGATGTCCCCTTCACGCAGGCCGGCCTGTGGACCGGCACCGCCGCATCATGGGTGAGCCTCCACCCCGACGTAGCGGAGTGGTCGGAAGCTTTCGGCGTATATGGTAACCAGCAGGTGGGCCGGGCGGGCATCGGCGGTCAGAATCACGCCAGCCTGTGGACCGGTACGGCCTCATCGTGGGTCGATCTGAACCCTGCTGGGTCGACGGGGTCGTCCGCCCACGGCGTGTACGAAGGCCGGCAGGTGGGTGATGCCTGGGTAAGGATCGGTGCGGACAGCATCGAGTGTGCCAGTCTATGGACGAACGGCACGCCCGAGTCATGGGTGAATTTGAATCCCACTGGGTCGACTGCTTCGATGGCGGCGGGCATCTTCGGCAACTGGCAGGTGGGCACCACTAGGATAAACGGCGTCGACCACGCCGGCGTTTGGAGCGGCTCGGCAGCTTCGTGGGTCGACTTGCAAACGTTCCTGCCCGTATTCTACGACGGATCGTCCAACGCCTACGGCATCTGGGGCGATGGGAGCTTCATTTATGTTGTCGGCGCAGCATACCACGAACTGCGCGGCAGACCCTCGGGGGTGATGTGGGTGTTTCCGGATAGCGCCTTGACCACCGGCGTGGACAACACCCTGCTCGGGACGACCTTGGCTCTGCATGTCGCGCCGAACCCGGTCACGGACGCTAGCCGTATCACCTTTGCACTACCTCAACCAAGTGATGTCGACATGTGTGTCTATGACGTCAATGGACGGCGGGTGGCAACTGTGGCAACGGGAACGTTCTTGGCGGGTCGGCACGGCGCGAGTTGGAACCTTCGGGCCGACAACGGTGCAAGAGTCAGTTCCGGCGTCTACTTTCTAGAGCTGCGAAGCGAATCGGAGAGACTGACGAAACGGCTGCTGGTACTGAAGTAAGCGGAGAACCATCTTGCAAACGGCCTTGATCTGAACCCTCAACGCGAACAAGAGTGGAGGCAAGATGGGGTGTGCGTCAGCCGTGACGTTGACCTGCCCCCCGGAAGCTGATGCAGCGCGAGTCGTCATCCTCCGGTAGCCTGCGGGTACGGAGGGAAGATGGCAGGGACCGGCAAGCGGTACAGGGAAGAGCAGATCATCGCGATCCTCAAGGAAGCCGAGAGCGCGCAAACCGTTGGCGAGGTGATCCGCCGGCACGGGATCACGCCGCACACGTACTACCGGTGGAAGGCGAAGTACGCCGGGATGGAAGTCAGCGATGCGCGGCGACTCAAGAGCCTTGAGGACGAGAACCGGCGGCTGAAGCGTCTGGTGGCCCAGCAGGCGCGGGATAACCAGATCCTGAAGGAGTTGCTGGGAAAAGACTCGTGACGGCCGTGGCCCGGCGCGCCGCCGTCTCGGAAGCGAGAAGCCGGTACTTGTAGTTCTCGGAGCGACACGCCTGCCAGGTGATTGGCTGCGCGTTGTCGAGCCAGCGGTATCGCTCACGGCGCGATCCTCGGCCAGCACTTCGAGCGCGATTGTGCGCGTCGGCCGTGCTCGGCTGGGACGGCACGCACTTCGTCGGTGTGCCCGAGGACCTGCCACGCGTGGCCTCGGTGGCCGAGGCTGCGGTGCGTGCGACGCTGCCGTTCGTGCGAGCGTCGCTGCGCACCGACGCTCGCCTGCCTCTGATCCTGATCAACGCGGTCGCGGGGCCCTGCACCGTCAGCACCGGGCGCCCGCCCGTACCCGCCGACGCAGTGATGCTTCTGAGCCAGGTCCTGCAGCGCTTCACGCGTCGTCCCTGACGGGCGCATCTTCGAGCTGCCGCTGTGGATCGTGACTTCTCAAACCTGATTCCACCGCAGTGCCGCCACCTCGTCGGTGATCCAGAAGGAACGCTCGGTCGCGCACAGGATGGCGCCTTTGCCCACCTGAAGGTGGGGATAGGCCTGCCGGAAGGCCGTGAGACCCGCGACATGCCTCCGCGTCGGATGGGCGGTGAGTTTGATCTCGAATGGAAAGAACACCCCGTCCCGCTCCAGCAGCAGGTCCACTTCAGCTCCGCCCGCCGCTCGCCAGTGATGAAACGCCCCGCCCCCAGGCAGGCGAGCGGCCTGCTTGCGGATTTCGTGCGCCATCGCGGTCTCGAAGAGCGAGCCGAGAAGGGGGTGTCCGCCCAGCGCGCGGGGCGAATTGAGCTGTGCGAGATGACAGGCCAGTCCCGTATCTGAGAGATGGCCTTTGGGCTTGCTCGTGACACGCTTGATCAGATTGCCCTTGAATGCAGGTATCTCCCACCACTGGAAGGTGCCGCGCAGCACCTGGAGCCAGCGCCAGGCGCTCTGCGGGGTCAGGCCGATTTCGCGTCCCAGATGGCTGTAGTTGATCTCCTGCGCGGTGAGTGCGCCAACGAGGCGGAGGAACAGTCCGAACTGCTGCCAGTCGTTGACTTCGCCCGCCAATCGGGCATCGCGCTCCACATAGGTCCGCTGATAGCCGTTCCAGAACTCCGGCACGAGATCGGCAGACAATTCTTGAATGCCCGGCAGGAACCCCCGCCAGATCCAATCCCAAAGCGGCTGGGCCGCGGTGCTTTCTGCCGTGGGTTGCGCGGCTACGAGATCCGCAGGCGACGCAATCCATTGCTCCAGCCAGCCGGGCACGCCCGTCCGGTCAGCCAGCTCCGGCAGCGAGAACCCATCCAGATCGAGAAACGCCGCCCGTCCAGCCAGGCTCTCGGAGAGAGATTTCATGACTTGCCACTGCTGGGAGCCGGTGACGACATACTGGCCCTGGCGGCTTTCGGCGCCGTCCACGCGTCGCTTCAGCGTCGCGACCACCTCGGGGGCATACTGGATCTCGTCCAGCACGAGCGGCGGCGGATGATTGCGCAGAAACAGGTCAGGTTCCTGCCGCGCATTCTGCAGGTCGACGGCCGGGTCAAATACCACGTGGTCGAAGTGCGGAAGCAGGTGGCGCACCAGCGTCGTCTCTCCGACCTGCCGTGCCCCGCCGACCACCACGACGGGGGAACGCCCCGACCATGTGACGCAGGTTGTCGCTCCGTGCTCGGTCTCGATACATGCTTGCAGAACAGTGATGTCATCATCAATCTGCAAGGATTCAGTTGCGTCGTTTCACGCGCCGGTAGACGGACTGACGCCAGCCCCTCGCCGCGTCAGGACGTGATCTCGGTCCGACACGGCTCCACCCGGCCCCACGCTCCGCGCGAGTACCCCCGTCGCGGCAGCGGCACAGGTTCACGCAGCGCCTCGTCCGTCTCGCTCGGTGGATGCACCCCGGGCAGGCAGCCGGAGTCGTGCGCCCCCTGAGGACGGCTCCCCAACGAGAACGCCCGGGAGACGCCCGGGCGCCTTCGTCTATTCGCGGGCGGGCAGCCGCCCGTGTCGTTCACGAGGGAAGCGTGGCGGCAGCGCTTGATCGCCGCACACCACGGCTTCCATGCCGCCGAAAAGCAGTGGTCATACGGACCAGTCTTTACTGCTGATGACGGCCTCTGAACTCGCCTTGAAGGACCGGACCCAGATCCAGTCTCCAGCGTCTGCCAAACGCAAGAGGTGAGCCGGGGGACACCCAGATCCACAAAGCGCATGGTAGATTATCTCAACGATGTGCTGCCGGCACCAAGGACAAAATGGTCCTCGCGAAATGCGCGCCCGCGCTCCACGTTCCGTGCCGAAACGCCACGCCGGGGCTCCCCGGTCAGTCTCCTGCCCCCCGCCGCCGCCCGCCCGCCTGCCACAGCGACAGCGCCGCCGCCCCCAGCGCGACCATCGCCATCACCAGGTAGGCGTCGCGGGTGGCCAGCGCAAAGGCCAGTGGGTGCGTTGCCCCACCGTGCGCGCTGGCCGCGAGCGTCCCGCCGCCGTGCGCGGCGAAGCGCGAGGCCACGATCGCCGCCATCGCCGCCGCGCCCGAGGCGATGCCGAGGTTGCGCATGGTCGCCTGCAGTCCCGAGGCCAGGCCCAGCCGCTCGGGTGGCACGCTGCCCATCGCGGCACTCGAGTTCGGCACGGTGAAGATGCCGACCCCCGCGCCGATCAGCGCCATCCCGCCCAGGATGTGTCCCGGATGCGGGGCCGTGCCGACCTGCGACATCACGGCGAAGCCCGCGGCCGCGAGGAGCATGCCGGCGACCGACAGCGCGCGCGTCCCGATCCGGTCGGACCAGCGCCCGGCCAGCGGCGCGAGGACGAGCGCGAGCAGCGGCAGCACCGCGAGCCAGCGCCCGCTCTTCGCCGCGTCGAAACGCAGCACCTCCTCGAGGTAGAGCGGCAGGTGGAAGCCCACGCTGATCGAGAGCGCGTTCACGATCAGGGTCAGCGTGGTCGCCACCCCGAGCGGCCCGCGCAGCAGGTCGAGCGGCAGCAGCGGATGCTCAGCGCGTGCCTCGTCCCAGGCGAACAGGGCCAGCAGCACGGCGGCGAGCGCGAGAAGGGGCCACACGCGCGTGTCGCCCCAGCCGTGCGCGGGGCCCTGCGAGAGCGCGAACGTCACCGCCACCAGCGCTCCGCACCAGAGTGCCGCGGCCACGAGGCTCAGGTGCGCCCGGTGTCCCGGCGGATCGCGCGGCACCCGCGTCCAGAGTTGCCACTGGGCGAAGAGCCCGACCGGCAGGTTGATGAGGAAGATCCAGCGCCACGAGAAGTGCCCGACCAGGATGCCGCCGAGCGGCGGGCCCAGCGCCAGCCCCACTCCGACCATCGCGCCGAAGGCGCCGAGCGCGCGTCCGCGTTCCTCGGCCCCGAAGGCGGCGATGAGGAGCGCCGCGCTGTTGGCGGACATCATGGCCGCGCCGAGGCCCTGCAGCGCCCGCGCGGCCACCAGCAGGCTGGCCGAGGGCGCGGCCGCGCACAGCGCCGATGCGACCATGAACAGCGTCAGGCCGGCGCCGTAGACGCGGCGGCGGCCCATGAAGTCCGCGAGCCGGCCCATGGTGAGCAGCAGCCCGCTGATCGTGAGCACGTAGGCGAGCACCACCCACGCGATCGAGGTGAGCGGCACGCCGAAGGTGCGCGACAGCGTGGGCAGCGCGATGTTGACCACGCTGATGTCGAGCACCGCCATGACGGTGCCCAGCGCCAACGCGGGAAAGACCCGCCAGCGGGGCAGCGCCGTGGCCTCCACGCTCAACGCTGCTACTTGCCGGCGCGTGCCCAGCGCCAGATCTCGGGCAGGTTCGGCGTCTTGCCGGTCATCAGCAGCCCGATGCGGAACACCCGCGCGGCGCCGAGCAGCACCAGCCAGCCCGAGAGCGCGAGCAGCGCGAGCGAGAGGGCGATCTGCCAGGTGGGCACGTCGGCCGACGGCGTGCCGAGCCGCAGCATCATGGCGGTGGCCGCCGTGAACGGGAGCATCGAGAGCGTGACGGCCAGCGCGCCGTCCGGCTTGGAGAGGATCTGGGTCAGCACGATGATCGGCGCCAGGTTCGCGAACGAGAACATCATCGAGAACTGCTGGGCCTCGCGCATGTTGTTCGTGACGGCCCCGATCCCGGTCATGATGCTGGCGAAGAACAGGTAGCCGAGGATGAAATACACGACCGCGATCGCCAGCAGACCCGGCGACAGCGGGAATTGCGCCAGCGCCAGCATCGGCGCGCTCAACGCGAAGCCCACGCCCATCCAGACCGCCACCAGCGCGAGGCCGACTCCGCCCAGGCCGACGAGCTTCCCGGCCAGCAGATCCTCCGGCGAGAGCGCGCAGAGCAGCGACTCGAGGATGCGGGACTCCTTCTCCTCGCTCACGCCCTGCAGCAGGTACTGGCCGCCGGTCATGATGCACACGCCCAGCAGGATCGAGACCATGAACGGCACCATGAACTCCAGCATCTCGCGCCGCTCGTCCTTGACCTCGAAGCGGTCGTCCTTGCCGAGCGTGTAGAGGTCCATGCCGCTGGCGGGACGCGTGGCGCGCTCGATGCGCAGGGAGTCCGCGTGCCCGGCGAGCAGGCTCCGCGCGAGCCAGCGTTCGATCGGGCGCACGGAGGAGGCCGAGCTGAAGGTGCCGGTCGATCGGGCGTAGCGCCGGGTCGCGCCGGTCGCGAGGTAGTCCGCGGAGACGGTCAACCCCTGCGCGATCTCGCCGGACCGCAGGGCCCGCTCGAGCTTCGCCTGCTCCGGGTAGAACACGACCTCGGTTCGGTAGGTCTCCAGCTTCTCGGGTGCGTTGGTCGGATCCGGCTCGAGGCGCGTGGTGATCTCGGGTGCCGCGCCGGCGAAGAGCCCTGAGGAATCCACCACGCCCAGCCGCGTGAAGGACCGCATGGAATCGCGACGTCCGGATAGCTCGCCGCGACTCGCCAGCGTCATGACGCCGCCGAAGTAAAGCGGCACCGCGATGAGTGTGAAGAGGAACGCCTTGCGCTTCACCGTGGTGAGGAACTCGCGTCGCGCCACGATCAGTGCGCGTCTCCAGGAGAAGTTCATCGTGCGGCTCCCTTCACGAGTTCGTCCGGCAGCAGCGGCCCGCTCTGCCCGTGGTCGAGACCAAGACCCTCGCGCACCACCTTCACGAAGACGTCCTCGAGCGGCAGGTTCGCGACCGAGAACGACTCGATCTCCAACCCGGAGGCCACCAGTTCCCGCAGCACCGACTGCGGGCTGGCGGAGGGTTCGAGCATGAGCTTCCATTCACCATCCACCGGCTCGATGCGGTACACGCCGGCCACGGCGTCCGGGCGCCGGTCGCAGCGCACCATCACGGCGTGGTCGGCGTACTGGCGGCGGAAGTCGCGCACCGAACCGTAGAGCACCATGTGCCCGCGGTTGATCATCAGCGCGCGGTCGCACAAC